>OGOG01001843.1_pt1 | contig 19580 bp, 20 predicted proteins | sample 1552581 | NCBI WGS metagenome assembly OGOG01 (sample SAMEA2580152, study PRJEB22360) | human gut metagenome | biome: human gut; feature: human-associated habitat; material: faeces | place: Denmark | collected 2008/2010 | reverse complement strand
CCGCAGCCGCCGGAGCGGTGCTTAAGCCGTCAGGCGGGAATTGTGCGGTGTTGCCAATATATTTTCGACGTTTCAGAGACACCTTAGGGCTATCTCAAAAGGAAGTGACCCCCCTATGCCGGAAGGCTACACCCATGTGCGCATCGCCCAAAAGGCCGCGCATGCCATCCATTATAAATTGCAATGCCCCGCAGCGTTTGCCGCCGGTGCCAATGGGCCGGACAGCTTTTTCTGCTATGAAGTGTGGAAAAATGGCCAAAACCGCACCTATAACCTGCCGCTGCTTGGCAACCGTATGCACGATGATAAGACCGGCGCCTTTCTGCTGGCCCTGCTGCACCACACCCACACCCAGGCGCAGATCGAGTATACGCTGGGCTTTTTGTGCCACTATGCGGCGGATACCGTTATGCACCCTTACATTGTGTTCGTCAGCAGCCCCGGCCAGCCCTACGGCATGAAAGGCGGCCACGGCTACTTTGAAATTGCGCTGGATTCCACCCTGCATGCCGAGGATACCGGCGTTTCGGAGGTCCCGGCGGATGATTCCAGCCCGGTGCCGGTCGGGCAGGACCTGGCGGAAATTGCCGCATTGCTGCACCAGTGTATTCTGGAGGTATATGGGCAGGATATCAGCGTGGAAGCCCTGGCGGACAGCTTTTATTACACCTACCGCCTGCGCCGCCTTTTCACCAGCCGCCACGGCGTGCGGCGGGCGTTCTATTGGGTGCTGGAGCTGTTTTTTGGCGGGCGCGGGTTCATCACCGGGCATGTATCCCCGGCACACCTCAAGCTGAACCTGCCGGAGGATTGGACTGACCCCGCCACCGGCGAAGAGCGCCACGGCGGTGCCTTTGCCCTGCTGAAGGATGCCCAGCACCGTTGCGAGCTGTTTATGACGGCCGCCCTTGGCCACTGGATGGGCAAGCTGGACGAGGAAATTCTGGAAAAGACCCTTGGCAGCATGAGCTACATCACCGGTACCGAAACCGAGCAAAGCAAAAGCCAACAAGCGCCGGATGCGGAACAGACAGGCGAAAACGCCTGACATCCCCGCGCCCGACCTTTGCGGATAGATTATTACAACACGAAAGGAACTAACACCTATGGTTCGTATTACGATGCAGAACGGAAAAACCATTGACATTGAACTGGATGCTACCGCAGCACCGATCACCTGCGAAAACTTTTTGAAACTGGTCAATCAGGGCTTTTATAACGGCCTGACCTTCCACCGCGTCATCCCCGGCTTTATGATCCAGGGCGGCGACCCGTCCGGCAACGGCACCGGCGGCCCCGGCTGGCACATCAAGGGCGAGTTCCTGCAGAACGGCGTGAACAACCCCATTAAGCACACCCGCGGCGTGATCAGCATGGCCCGCGCTATGGACCCCAACTCTGCCGGCAGCCAGTTCTTCATCATGCACCAGGATGCTCCGCATCTGGATGGCCAGTATGCTGCATTTGGCCGTGTTGTCAGCGGCATGGACGCTGTGGATGAAATCGCCGCAGCTGCCACTGACTGGAACGATAAGCCCCGCACCCCGGTCGTGATGGAAAAGGTCGAAGTTATCGGCTGACATCCTGCCGTAAAATTGTAACAAAAAGCGCATGTGCTGTTCCCGAACCGGGAAAGATGCACATGCGCTTTTGCGTTATGGATAACCGTTTTTCAAAAACAGCAGGGGAGCCGCTTACCCAAAGATGGAGCCCACGTTGCCCAGGAAAGATGCCACGCTGTTCAACTGCTGCTGCAGCTGGGCCACTGCGTCCATGGTGGCGGGCAGCTTGGCCATCACATCGTTCAGGGCGTCCACATCGATCTGGCTCAGCTTATCGGCAATGTCGGGCAGGGTCTGCATCATGCTGTCCAGCTGTTCGGTGTCCAGCTTGGCAAGGCTGTCCTGCAAGGTGCCGGCAATCTCGTTCACCTGGGCGCAGGTGATGATCACCTCGTTATACGCCGTGTTGAACCGCAGCAGCAGCCCGCCCATAATCAGGCAGAGCACCACCACAATGGCAATAGCGGCCCACAGCAGCCGCTTTTGGCTGCGCAGCAGGGCGCGGTTTTGCTGATCCTGCAATTCCAGCTGCGCTTCCACGCGGTCCAGCTGGTGCTTCAGGTCCAGGGCGTCCACCTTGCCGTCACCGGTTTCATCGTCAGTGGCATTCAGGGCGGCCACTTTGGTGTTCAGGGCATCGTCCATCTGTTTGTTCAGCTTTTCCATGGGGCAAAACTCCTCTCTTGTGTGGGCTGCATGCGGCATGCTTTGGTTACTGTGGGGCTTTCATCTCAAACCAGAAGGTGGAACCTTTGCCGACCGTACTGTTTACCCCAAAGGGGAAATCATGCTGCTGCAAAATGGCCTTGGTGATGGAAAGCCCCAACCCGGTACCGGTCTTGCCGGCATCCTGGCGGGCGCGATAGTAACGGTCGAACAGGTGCGGCAGTTCCTCCGGCGGGATGCCGGGGCCGTGGTCCTCCACTTCCACCCGGCAGCCGCCGTTTGGCATGGGGATGGCCCGCAGCACAAACACACCGTCCGCACCCATATGGTGGGTGGCGTTGCCCAACAGGTTGTGCAGCACCCGTTCCATCATGGCGGGGTCGGCGCGTACCATGCATTCCTTGTTGGCTTCCAGCTGCAGCGTCCAGCCATTCAGCTCGCACACGGCGTCATAGCGGCCCGCGACCTCAAAGCAAAGCTGGCTCATGTCAAAATCAACGGGGTTAAGCTTTTCTGCACCGCTGGAAACTTTGCTCAGCTCCATCACGCTGTTTACCAGCGCGCTCAGGCGGTCAGTTTCGTCCACAATAATGCTGCACTGTTCGGTGCGCTTGGCCTTGTCATCGCCGGTAATATCGCGCACCGTTTCGGCATAGCCCTTAATCAGGGTCAGCGGGGTGCGCAGGTCATGGCTGACATTAGCCAGGATATCTTTTTCCAGCTGGGCGGAGCGTTTGACTTCCTGCGCCATATGGTTGAACTCCCGCCCCAGCAGGCCCAGCTCATCATTGCGGACTACCGGCACCTGAACATCATAGTTGCCGTCGGCAATCTCGCGGGCACCATCCGAAAGCTGGCGCATCGGGCGGGTGAACCACCGGCTGAACAGCGCCGCCACCAACAGGTTGAGCGCAATCAAAAAGATGGCAACCGGAATCAGCACACTGCGCATGACCTCGGCGGCTGTTTCAATCTGTGCCAGGCTGGCGGATACGATCACACCGTAACTGCCGTCTTTGGTCAGGCAGCCCACCAGCATCTGCCGGTTGCCGCCGGATTCAATAATTTTGTACAGCGAACCCTCATTGTACAGGGCATGGCGGGCCAGGATGGCGGTTCGGGTGTCTGGGGTATATACCGTCATGTTATCGCCGAAAGTGGCCATGCTGTTGTGTAAAATGCAGGGGTAAAGCCCCTCCAAAAACTGCACGCTGCGGCAGGTGTTATCGCTGATATCAATGCAGCAGTTGTCCACATTGATCACGCCGTTTTCCAGTGCGGTTTTCAGGTTGGACCAGAACGTTTCGTTCTGCAGCGTCAGGGAACCATAATCCCGACTGGAAATCTGGCCCCCGGCGGAATCAATCATTCCGGCGATCACGCTGGATTCGCGTTCCAGCCGCTTTTGAATGTTGCGGTTGTACATGGGCTGCAGGCCATAGGTGATCAGCCCCCACACCAGCCCAAGGGTCAGCACAGTAATACCGCACAAAAACAGCATCAGCTGGCCCTGCACCCCCAGCGCCCAGCCATGGGTGTGCGGTGCGCTGCCCGGTTGCTTTGGTTTACGCAAAATCGCGGCCCCCTAACGTTACTGTGCGGTATCGGGGTCAAACTTGTACCCCACGCCCCACACGGTAACAATATAGCCGCGGCAGCTGCCAAGGTGGCTGCGCAACATTTTAACATGGGTATCTACCGTGCGGTCCTCGCCATAATAGTCATAGTTCCACACTTTTTGCAAAATTTTCTCGCGGGAAAGGGCAATGCCCTTGTTGTTGACCAGAAACACCAGCAGGTCAAACTCTTTGGGGGTCAGCGGGGCTTCCTGCCCGGCCACCTTAACGCTGTGGCTGGCGGTGTCGATCACCAGATTCCCAAAGGTATACACATTACCCTCGGCAACCGAGGCAGGCATGGTGCGGGCCAGTACAGCCTTCACGCGGGCAACCAGCTCCCGCGGGCTGAACGGCTTTACCACATAGTCATCCGCGCCGCCCTCCAGCCCGGCCAGTTTGTCATATTCTTCGCTGCGGGCGGTCAGCATGATCACCGGTGTCATGATCTTGCGGGTGCGCATCTCGCGCAGGCAGGTCATGCCATCCATAAACGGCATCATAATATCAAGGATCACCAGGTCAATGCCGCCGTTTGCCAGCTCGGCCAGCGCCTGTGTGCCGTCCCCGGCTTCGGCACAGGTAAAGCCCGCGTACTGCAGGTGCTCGCGGATCAAATCCCGAATGCGCGGTTCATCGTCAACGATCAATACTCTTGCCATTTCTAATCCACCTCATCTGGGCGCAAATCACCCTTGAGTTACTATTACTATACCATAATAACGGCGAACCGTGGAGAATTTGTGAAAACTTTTTAAGTTTTTTTCAAATTTTTATCCGCCACGGTCTATTCCGCAAACTGTACCGCAATTTTGCTCCGCCAGCTCTTGAAAGCCCGCGGGCAATGCGCTACAATATGGATGCAATGCCCGGTACATATTTTACAACGTGCGCCGGATGAAAAAAGGAAGTTGATCGCATGTTCTGGTTGATTTTGCTGATTGTTGTGGCGGCACTGTGCGCGCTGGTGCTGTTTTTTGGGCCCCCCGCCGCTGGCCGCAAGGAGCTGCGCACCCCCTTTGCGGGCCGCAATTTTGCCCACCGCGGCTATTTTGGCAAGGATCAGCGCCCGCCGGAAAACAGCCTGCCCGCCTTTGCCGCCGCCGTGCAAAACGGATACGGCATGGAGATGGATGTGCAGTTCAGCAGCGACCGTAAGCTGCTGGTGTTCCATGATGATACCCTGACCCGCATGACCGGCACCAAAGGCTGGGTGCGGGATTACCCCTATGACCAGATATGCCAGATGCCGCTGAAAGGCAGCGCCGAGCACGCCCCGCTGTTCAGTGAGTTTTTGCAGACAGTGGACGGCAAAACCCCGCTGATTATCGAGATCAAGAGCCGCCGTGAATATACCGGCGAATATCTGGACGCCCTGTGCCACGCCACGCTGGACGGCCTGAAAGGCTACAACGGCCCCTATTGCATTGAAAGCTTTGACCCCCGCGTGGTCAAGCGCATCCGTAAATTTGCGCCGCAGGTACTGCGTGGCCAGCTGGTGGATAGTTACCGTGCTTACCGTAAGGAAGGCGCGAACCCTATCCATGCGTTTGTCGTCAGCCACTGCTTTGGCAACTTTATGGCCCGGCCGGACTTTATTGCCTGGTGCCCGGACAAACAGAACTGGGCCGTGCGGCTGTGCGCCCGCCTTGGTGCCATGATGGTTATGTGGACCGCCCTGCCGGAGCATGACCAGGCCGCGCTGGAAAAACAGTACGATGCCGTCATCTTCCAGTGGTACCACCCGGAAGTCAAGTACAAATAAGAACCGCGGTTCTAAATACAGCAGCCCCCTCATATCGTTGCGTAAAAGCATTGCAACGTTTTTGAGGGGGCTGCATTTATGTTTTTATTTACAGTTACCAAACCTGGTCTGCGGCAGGCGGGGGCGCTTGCCCTTTGCGCTGTCTGCCTGGCTGGCACGGTTACGGCGGCGGTGCGCCTGGCGGGCAAAAGCGTGGCTGCCAGCGCTACAGTGCAAACCACAATTGAAAATACCCAGGATATTGGCACCTACTTTACCGGCTACGGTTTTGAGGTGGACTTGAGCACCGCCGCGGTGGACAAAGTAAAGATCCCCAAAAAGTGGGACGACAGCTTTACTGCCTTTAACCAGGTGGTGGGGGAAAGCGGCCTGACCCTGGCGGACTATAAGGGAAAAACGGTGGAAAAATGGACGGTACTCTGCCCGGCGCGCTCAGATGGCGCAACAGACACCTACTGTGTGCTGCTGGTATATAAAGCAAAGCCGGTTGGCGCCTACCTGCTGGAAAAGCCCTCCGGCGAGGTGAGCGGCCTGATTACCGCGGCCCAAACCGCCGCCGAAGCCGCCGAACAGCAGGCCGCCGAAACCAGCGCCGCCCTGCCGGACGAGGCAGATTATCCCAGCGAGTAAGCAGGAAAGCGAGATATCGTCAGCCCACCGGCATAAAGCGTGTGACTGCTTTGTGCCGGTGGGCCGTTTGGTTATGTGTTAAAAAATTGCGCTTTTGCCGTAGAGGTGCACAGTGTGCGCCCGCGAGTTTGCGGGCGGATGACGGGGTGAGATATTCAGTACAGCACAACACCCGGAACGGTGCAAGCATTGTCTCCTACGAATTATTTTTTATGTTGGCTGCTCTTTGCAAAATAATCCTGTAGGGAACGGTCTTGACCGTTCCGGAACGCTGCGGCAAACATGCCACTCAAATGTGCCGCTCGCTCCGCCGCCTTAATCCCACTCCTCCCCCGGATATTTCATCCCCCACTCCTTGCGCAGCCGGGTCATGATGTCCATCACATCCCGGCTGTAGCCAAGGCACATGGCGGAAGCATCCCTGGTCTGCACGGCGTGCTCCATATCCAACATTTCATAATACAGGGCATCCGCCGTGCTGCCTGCAGCAACTTCGGTGCGGGCACCGGTCTCAGCATCCACAATCACGGCCTTATCGGCACGGGGGTACTCCATGATTTCAATATAGCCTTTTTCACAGCTGATCATTGCGCGTTTGGGCTGCTTGGAGTGCATCGAAAGCGCTACTGTGGCCATCTGGCCCAGACTGTTTTGCAGCAAAACGGTTGCCTGTTCATCGGACCCGGTGGGGGAGGGCTTCCACTGGCTGAGGATGTTGGTGGGCGTTTCCTCCATAAAGCTGCGCACGATGGAAAGCGCATACACGCCAATATCCAGCATGGCACCGCCCGCCAGGTTCATATTGAAAAAGCGGTTCTGCATGTTGTATTCTTTGTAGCTGCCAAAGTTCAGCGTCATGATCTGCACTTTGCCCAGCGCGCCGCTCTGCACGATCTCCCACAGCTTTTTGTAAAGCGGCATGTGCCAGATGGTCATGGCTTCCGCCATAATCAGGTGGTTGGCATCGGCCAGGGCGGCCATGCGTTCCAGCTCAGTGCTGTTCAGCGTGATGGATTTTTCCACCAGGATATGCTTGCCGTGGGTCAGAGCCTTTTCCATAAACTGGAAGTGGGTGTTGTGTGGGCTGGTAATGTAGATGATGTCCACATTTTCATCCAGGAACATATCATCAATGCAGTCGTACACCATTTCAATACCGTACTTTTCCGCGAAGGCAACAGCTTTGGCGTGGGTGCGGTTGCCGACGGCATACAGCTTTTTGCCCATCTTCTGCAAAGTCTGTGCCATCTCGTTGGCAATCACACCGGTGCCAAGCACAGCCCAGTTCAAGTTATCTTTCATGGTGGAACCCTCCTATGGCGTTTCTCCAACTGCCGGGCAGCCCCAGCGGTTATTTATCTGGCCCCATTATACCGTGCAGGGGGGCGCTTTGCAATGGGGCGGCGAAGCGCGGCAGATACAAAAAATCCCTGCCGTAGCTGCCGGAGCGGTGCTTAAGCCGCAAGGCGGGAATTGTGCGGTGTTGCCTAAAGTATATCTGAAAAAGCAGAACCAGAACAGATTATACCCTTTTCCAACCCCCTTGGCAATGGGCAAACGTTACGGGTGTTCGGCGGCATACTGCAAAAATTCCGGCGTTTTTGCCCAGTATTTGCAGCCCCGGTTTTCAAAGTTCCATTCGTCCATGTAGTCGTTGCACTCATAGTCAATATAGTACAGCGTATCGCCCTGCAAAATGAAATTGGTGGGGAAATAGTCAATGTTGGTGTGCGCCGGGTACAGCAGGCGGCACATGGCCTGCACCTGGCGGAGGCAGGTTTCGGGCAGGGCATCTTTCAGCACAAGGGTATACACGGTTTCGCCAGCAATGTATTCTTTCACAATGCGTTCCGCTTTGGTGTCAACATCCAGCATACGCGGCATCGGAATGCCGATTTCCTGCAGGTGGTTGTAATCCCGCAGTTCGGCTTCGATCTTATTGCCAAACTGGTAATAGACGCAGGGTTCATGGTGAATCTGCTTAACCACGACCTGCTGCCCGTCCGCCATCTGCGCCAGGTAAGAATACCCGCCTTTGCCCTTGCCCAGCAGTTTGAGCAGGGAGTAGACATTGCCATTTACCAAAACTGTTTCAGGCATAAAAGCACGCTCCTTGTGGGTTAATCATCAAAGAAAAACAGCTCTTCTACCGTGGTATGGAACACTTTTGCAATGTCCATTGCCAGCTTGAGGGAGGGATTGTATTTCCCTTTTTCCAGGTTCACAATGGTTTCGCGCCGGACGCCGACCAGCTCGGCAAGGTCTGCCTGCTTAAGGCCCTTTGCTTCCCGGTATTCTTTCAGTTTGGTTGATAAGGCCATGTTCAAAGCCCTTTCTTATCCATAAGATAGAAGATGATCGTGCGCACCACCGAAATCAAAATCAGTGCGGCCATCAAGCCATAACCGATGATTTCTGTGGTAAGAACCATACGGCCGATAGCGCAGGTAAAGCCAATCACAATAAAAGCTGCCACGCTGATTTTTAAGCAGATGGCATCGCATCTCCACAGGTTGGCTTCAGCCATTTCATCGGGGGATTCCTGCTTGTATTTTTTGACCCGGATGGCGCGGGAAACGAAATAATAAAAGCTGAAAGCAAAAATAACGTTTTGAACGGTCGTGTAATAATCTTTCCAGTCGTTCCGTGCCCACATCCAATAGTACATGGCAATCAGGATAGAAAAAATGATTTTATCAGCAACCAGTTCCCGTAATGACACCTTTTTCATGGTAAGCCCCTTTCTTTTATCTGCATCCATAAAGTGAGAAATTTCGCACGTGCTATGTGATGAATATATCACACGAAAGCTTCGGTGTCAATAGAAATGTGAGAAATTTATAACATTCCATGGAGTGAGGAAAGAGGAGTGGAAATCGGCCGAAACAGAGTCTTGCCGTTATTGTATCTGACAGCACGAGCTTTTTTGGGGGGCTATACGGTTGCTTTGCTGGGAAATATAGTGGGTACGAAAGTGTGTACCTGCAAAAGAAAACACCGTAGATTCTAACGAACCTACGGTGTTTATTTTGGTGGAGGATGGGGGACTCGAACCCTCGACCTCTGCGATGTGAACGCAGCGCTCTAACCAGCTGAGCTAATCATCCATAACGAACAAGTAATATTATAGCCGGGAAATAGGTGTTTGTCAAGCGTTGGGCAGGGATTTTTTTGTAAAAAAGGCAAAACGCGGGAACTGTGCGCAGCAAGGGAAAAGTTCAGGGCATAAATAAAATCAGGAATTATGGAGTGGGCGCTATATTTATTCATACAATCTCGTTTATAATAAAAAGATATTCCAATATTGTTGTAAAAACTGGGGGAGAGCGCTTTGTCAAAATTACAGTTGCCGCGCCCGGCAGGCAAACAGCCGGCCGCGGCCCAGCCACAGCCCGAACGCCCGCAGGTGCCGCTGCTGGAAACAGACCCAGCCAAGGGCCTGACCGCGGAACAGGCAGCCCAGCGCATGGCGGCGGGGCTGGATAACCATGCGGCGGCTTCGCCGACCCGGAGTGAAACCGAGATCATTCGGGATAATATTTTTACGTTTTTCAATCTGGTTTTTATCGTGCTGGCGCTTTGCCTGGCATTGGTGGGGTCCTTTGCGAACATGACCTTTTTGGGGGTTGTGATTGCCAATACCATCATTGGCACGGTGCAGCAGCTGCGCAGCAAGCGCACGGTGGACCAGCTGACCCTTGTGGCGGCGCATAAGGTGCGCTGCCTGCGGGACGGAAAAAGCATTTTGCTGCCCAGCGAAGAGCTGGTGCGGGATGACATTGTGGAGTTTACCTCCGGCGAGCAGATCTGTGCAGACGCCGTTGTGTGCACCGGCAGCGCTCAGGCGAACGAAGCCCTGATTACCGGCGAAGCAGAGCCGGTGCCCAAGAACGTTGGCGATGTGCTGCGGTCCGGCAGCTTTCTGGTATCTGGCCGGTGCACCGTGCGCCTGACCCATGTGGGTGCCGAAAGCTATGCCAGCAAGCTGGCAACCGAAGCCCGCGAGGGCGGCCACAAGGTTGCCAAGGGCGAGATGATGCGCTCGCTGGATGGGCTGATCCGGGTGATCGGCATTGCGCTGATCCCGATGGGCGTGGTAATGTTCCTAAAGCAATATGTCAGCCTGGAACTGCCGCTGCGGGATTCGGTGGAAGCTACGGTGGCGGCGCTGATCGGCATGATCCCCGAAGGGCTGTATCTGCTGACCAGTGTGGCCCTCGCCGTCAGTATGGTGCGGCTGGCGCAGCGCAAGGTACTGGCGCAGGATATGAATTGTATTGAAACGCTGGCCCGCGTGGATGTGCTGTGCGTGGACAAGACCGGTACCATTACCGAGGCCCGGATGGAAGCCGGGGAGCCGCTGCTGCTGACCCCTGATGCCTGGCCGCAGGACAGGGTATACACCGTGCTGCATAGTATTTACGCGGGGACTGAACCGGATAACGATACCGCCCGCGCCATGGTACAGCGCTTTGGCAAACAGAACGGCACGCCTTGGCCGCGCCAAAGCGTGGTGCCGTTCAATTCCGCATACAAATGGAGCGCCGCGACCTTTGCCGAGGGCAGCTTTGTGGTGGGGGCACCGGAATTTGTGGCCGGTGCCCGCTATGCCGAGCTTGCTGCGCAGGTGGAGCCGCTTTTGGAAAAAGGCAGCCGCGTGCTGCTGTTGGCTCGCTGTGATGCTGAGCCGGACCCCAAGGTCGGGCTGGATGCTGACAAGCTGGAGTTTGTGGCCCTGCTGCCCGTTGCCAACCGCATCCGACCAGAAGCACCGGAAACGTTCCGCTACTTTGCCGAACAGGGCGTTGCCGTTAAGGTCATCTCCGGCGATAATCCCGTTGCCGTCAGCGAGGTGGCCCGCCAGGCGGGCATTGAGGGCGCAGAGCGTTATGTAGACGCCGCAACGCTGGATACCGACGAAAAAGTTGCCGAAGCCGTGCGTACCTGCACGGTGTTTGGCCGTGTAACCCCCGCCCAGAAGCGCAAATTCGTGAAAGCATTGCAAGCGGATGGCCACACCGTTGCGATGACGGGCGACGGCGTGAACGATGTGCTGGCCCTGAAGGATGCGGACTGCGGTATTGCCATGGCATCCGGTGCCCAGGCCGCCAGCCAGGTGGCCCAGCTGGTACTGCTGGAATCGGATTTTTCCGGCCTGCCTGCCGTTGTGGCGGAGGGCCGCCGCGTGATCAACAACATTCAGCGGTCGGCATCGCTGTTTTTGGTCAAGAATATTTTCTCGTTCCTGCTTACCTTTATCGCGCTGTTCATCACCATGCCGTATCCGCTGCAGCCGCTGCAGCTTTCGCTGCTGTCGATGGTCACCATCGGCATCCCGTCCTTTATTCTGGCGCTGGAGCCCAACCACGAGATGGTGCACGGCAAATTCATCCAGAATGTTCTGCGCGCGGCCCTGCCCGGCGGTTTGAGCGACCTGCTGCTCATTTTGGGTATCGAAGCCTTTGTGTTCGCATTTGAGCTGCCCATCGGCACCCTGACCACCCTGACAACGCTGCTGTTGCTGGCTGTTGGCATGGCGGTATTGTGGGATGTGTGCAAGCCGTTCACCGTGGCTCATGGTGTGCTGTGGGGCGGTATGCTGATTTTGGCCGGTGCGGCGATCGCGCTGCTGGGCGGGTTCCTCGGCCTGGAACGTCTGGATATGCGCGGTATGCTGATTTTGATCGCCTTTTTGCTGCTTGTTGTGCAGACGCTGCACAGCATGGAGCGCGGCCTGACCGCCGTTGGCAATGCCGCTACGCTTGTGTGGAAGCGTCTGCCGCGAAAGAGCAAAGCGGAAGAAAACTACTGAATTTCCGCGCAGGAGCACAATAAATAAAAATGGCATGTACTGCTCACGCACAAGAGTGCAGTACATGCCATTTTTGGTTATCCGGGAAGCAGCTGTGAAGGAGGGCAGTTAAAAAAATTATACTTCCAAAATTTTTGCCAGTTTCCCCAAATCCGTATAATCCCCAATCACTGCATCCACACCCAGCGTTTCCAACTCGGCGGGCTTTTTCATGGAAGCAATGCCGACCACCTTTCTGTATGGGGGTCAGCGCTTGCCGCCGCGCTTTAAGCGCTGGTCGGTGCCAAAAAACTTGAAGATCTGGCAGCTGCCCAAAATGCGGCTGGCTACTTTTTCGGTGTAGCGGGCTTCAAAAATGGAACTATCCACAATGTTGGAAGTGTAAATGGTGGGCCGGTGGCAGAGCATACGGGTGTTGATCAGCTCATACAATACGCTGATGGTCAGCTGGCTGATGTACTCGGTGCCCAGGTCGTCCAGAATCAGCAGGTCGGCCTCCTTGCAGGCATCCAGCCAGGGGTCTTCGGCGGCACGGTCAAAGTGTTCGCGCCCCAGCTGAGCGGCCAGCGCGGCGGAGCTGGTGTACAGCACATCAAACCCGCGGTTCAAAACTGTGTCTGCAATGGCAAGTGCCATGTGGGTTTTTCCCAGCCCGGCACTGCCAATAAACATCAGGCCGCGGCTTTCCGGCGTAAAGCTGTTGGCGTACCGCTGGCAGTAGGCCAGCACTTTGCCCATGTAGTCCCGCGGGGTGCCACCCAGCTCCGGCTCCGGCTCGGCGGGGTAGCGGTCCAGTTCGAAGGTATCAAAGCTGCACAGGGCCAGCGGGCTTGCGGCGTTGATCTCCTCCCGCCGCAGGGTGCGGGCTGCTTCGGCCACGCAGCTGCAGGGACGGCCGTTCACCATGCCGGTATCCTTGCAGGTGGGGCAGGTGTAGTGCGGAACAAAACCCTCCGGCCCAAGGCCCAGCGTGGCATAAGCAGCTGTCAGGCGCTCGTCTGCCGTTTTCAGTGCTGCGGCTGCGGCGGTCTGGTCCGCGCCACGGGCGGCAGCCAGCGTCAGGGTCAGCCCGGCGTGGGTGCGGGTGTCCTCGGCGGCGCGCAGCTCCGGGTGGGCAGCCAGCGCTGCGGCACGGTCACGCTCGGCTGCTGTTACGGCCTGCTGGCGGCGGGCCGCAATGTGGCGCAGTGCTTCGCGGAAGAGTTCATCTTTGGTGCGCATGGCTTATCCCTCCGTGTCATCGTCAAAAACATCATTCCAGTTGGTCTGGAACAAGTCGGTTTTGGGGGCGGCTGGCTTTGCCCCGGTGGTCAGAATGTTGCTGCCCGCCAGCTGGCCCTGACCGCGCACCGCCGATACCGTGGTTAGTCCCTGCGCATACCAGGAGCGCAGAATGCCGTCCACATAGCGCACCGTGCGGTGATTGTCCGCCCGCAGCAGGGCTTCCTCAATCATGTCCGCGCCAAAACGCCAGTCCTCGTGCCAGCGGGCAATGGCTCCGCGCTCCCAGCGGCTGAGCTGCGCAGGGGCGATGCCAAACAGGGCGGCAGACTCGATGCACCAGCTTTCCCGCTGGGCCTGCTGCTTTAAGTAACGTTCGGCGTCCTCGCCGGTTTCCACCCCGGCATCCCGCCATTTCAAAAGTTCGCGGCTCAGCGCGCCAACGGTGCGGCGGCCCTGGCGGGCAACTTCGGCGCAGCAAAGCAGCACAACATCCGGCTGCCAGCCATCATTCAGATACAGGCTGACCAGACGCTGCATCTCGGTCCGGCTGAGTGCCTTGCCGAATGCGGTCTGCGCTTCCTCGCATAGGACCGAAACATAAGGGTCGTTCAGGGTGGTCAGGTCGATGGCGGAAGCTTTCTGCATTTCGGTTTTGGGCAGAGGCACATCCCGGTCACTGACCAGCAGCCCGGCACCGGCCCAATACTGCATGGCGCGCTTGGCGGCCTCAATGCTGGGCATGCCAAGATCCCGCGCCATGGTGCGGGGGTCGGTTCCGCCGCCGCCCAAAAGATACAACGCGGCGCGGATGGTATCGCCGTCTGCGCGGGCCAGGTGCGCGAACACCAGCCGCGGCACGGCAACACTTTCCCCATTTTGTTCCGCCAGCCTGTAACCCATGGTGTCAGATCCCCCTTTTACCCCAGTATAATATTAAATATTATACCATTGGCAGGGTAGGGTGTAAAGCGGCAAAACAAGACAGCAAAAACGCAAAAAATAGCAGTTCAACCAAATTGCAGCCCGGCATTTTGTACGGAATTGCCACCAAAAAGCTCTTGCATATGGGGATGTTTTACAATAAAATAAAAGAAAGAGAGCGATTTATCGGTTGAAATGACAGAACAGGAGTGAGACACATGGCAATCAATATGGTCAAATTACCCACCCAAAAACAGGATCTTGTACTGCGCGTGGCAAAGGGGCACTTTGCCACAAGCCACAGCCATATCAATTATTACATTGACGTTACCATGCAAAAGACCCGCCTTTCCGAAGCGCGCGCCGTGGCACTGGAACTGGTCAGCTCTTATACCCACACCACCATCGTGGATACCATCCTCTGCCTGGACGGCACCGAGGTGATCGGCGCCTGCATGGCCAGCGAGTTGACCCGCGACGGCTATGTAAACATGAACGCCCACCAGACCATCTATGTGGTCACGCCGGAACACACCACCGGCAGCCAGTTGCTGTTCCGCGAAAATACCTCTCCCATGATCGCGGGCAAACATGTGCTGATCCTGGCAGCATCCGTTACCACCGGTTATACCGCGCAGGCTGCTGTGGAAGCGATCAATTATTACGGCGGCCAGGTAGTTGGCATTGGCGCAATCTTTGCCACCCAGACAGAGTGCGCAGGCTACCCCGTTACTTCCATCTTTAACCCCAACGACCTTGGCGATTACCAGAGCTATGATTCCCGCGACTGCCCATGGTGCAAACAGGGCAAACGCATTGACGCACTGGTCAACAGCTTTGGCTATTCCAGCCTGTAACATAAAAATATACAGCCTGTGGTGGAACTGCGCCTGCAATCCGCCGCAGGCTTTTGTGTTGCTAAAGTTAGGGCAATACCGCATAATTCTAAGTGCCGATACGGCGAGCGAGGTGCCGCAGCTGCCGGAGCGGTGCTTAAGCCGCAAGGCGGGAATTGTGCGGTGTTGCCTTATGAAAATTTTTATGAAAACCTCTTGACTCTGACGCTGCGTAATAGAGTACGCTGGAATTGCCGCAAGGGAAGGAGGGAAAACCCATGATGACTGTAAGTGAAGTAAGCCGCCTGACCGGCGTGAGTATACGCACCCTGCAATATTACGATAAAATCGGCTTGCTGCACCCAAGCGGGCACACCGAAGCGGGCTACCGCCTGTATGACGATACAGCGTTGGCAGCTTTACAGCAGATCCTGCTGTTCCGGGAGATGGAATTCCCCTTAAAAGATATCAGGCAGATCATGACCCAGCCGGGATTTGACCGCGAAAAGGCGCTGACACAGCAAATGGAGCTGCTGACGCTGAAAAAGCAGCGCCTGGAAAACCTGATCGACCTTGCCCGCAGGATGCAGCAGACAGGAGGAAAACCAATGGATTTTACCGCATTTGATACCACAAAACTGGAAGAATATGCCCGCCAGGCAAAACAGGCGTGGGGTACAACTCCGGAGTACCAGGAATTTGAGGGAAAAAGCGCCAAACGTACCCCGCAAGAAAGCAATACCATCAACGCCCAGTTGATGGCCATTGTGGCGGCGTTCGGCACTTTGCAGACCCGCCCAGCCCAGGACCCGGCGGTGCAGGCACAGGTGAAAACACTGAAGGATTTCATCACCCGGCACTATTACACCTGCAATAAGCAGATTCTGGCCCAGCTGGGGCAGATGTACGCGGCGGGCGGTGAGTTTACCAAAAACATCAACGCCGCAGGCGGCCCCGGTGCGGCAGAATTTGCCGCCAGGGCGATTGAATATTATTGCAGGGGAGAAGAAACATAGGAAACAGAGCGGCACCCGGTAACATGGGTGCCGCTTTTGCTGTCACAAAATGTGGGGATGGCGTGTTAGAGAAGTGAAAGGCCTTTCTGAATAAAGGAAAAAGGAGGGAGAAGAGAATGTTCTCGGCAGATACCTTGCAGCAGGCATTGGTGCAGGATTATGGCCGCCTGTGTACATTGGCAAATAAAATTTTGCAGGACAGCCATCTGGCGCAGGATGCTGTGCAGGAAAGCTGGCTGCGGCTGAATCGGGCACGGCCCGATACGACCGATGCGGAAAAGCTGCGCCATTTGCTGCTGGTCACGGTGCGCCATACGGCCCTGAACATGCGGCGGAGCCGGCGGGCCGAACTGGCGGAAGATGCAGTATTTGCCGCCCTGCCGGATGCTGGCCCGCTGCCACAGGAAAAGCTGGAACGCAGCGAGGCCGTGCGCTGCCTGCTGGCGGCAATGCAGGCGCTGGAAGAAACCGACCGCGCCATCTTGCAGCTGCAATACGGGCAGGGCATGACCGGGGCACAAATTGCGGCAGCACTGGGGCTGCACGCCGCTACGGTGCGCCAGCGCAGCCGCCGCGCCCGGCAAAAGCTGAAACAATTACTGGAACAGGAGGGCCTGACCTTATGAAAGAACCATTGGATGAACTGCTGGTGCAGGCGTGCGCCGCCCAGCAACGCGCGGATCTGGCGGCGCTGGAACAGCTGGAACCAGCCAATGTGCCAATGCCATTTGTGCCGCAGGTGCGCCGCACACCGCGGCGGCTGCTGAAAACGGTCATCATAGCCGCCGTCTGCGCAGCATTGGTTACAACCGTGTATGCTTTTTGGCCTGAAGTTGCCGTAATACTGGAGGGCAGCCGGGCATACCTTGCCGTGCAGGAAGCGCCGCAGACCGACATCCCCATGGAACAAATGCAGCTGACCTATGTTCCGGAAGGATGTACCGTGGCATGGGACGACAGCACCTATCAGGAATACGGCGTGTACTACTGCCTGATTGATAATGGCAAACAGGGCAGGGAACAGCAGCTGCTGGGGATTGCCCAAATGCCGCTGGAAAACAAAGTCAACATTCAGGGCCGCGGGCCGGATGATGCAATCACAGAGGAAGATGAAGAAAACATTGCACAGCAGTTCGTGCTTGTGGATGATATTGCAGCTTTGACGGCAGAAGAGATTCAGGAACGCAGCGTAGTGACATGGGCAGCAGGGGACAGCTACTATGTGGCATCGGTGTACCGTTGGCAGGATAAAGCGGAAGTGGTGGAGATTTTGCAGGGGATACGGTAAGAGCAAACGGCCCCTGCGCCCTGCCGTACTGCCAGCAATAGAAAGTGTGTTATGCTCTGCCTTTCTGTAGGGCGGGGTCACCCGACCGCGCCGGGACCATGGTCGGAACTGTACATTAAAAATATAAGATGAACCAACAAATTGTTTGTAGGGGGCGGCGTCCCCGACGCCCCGGAAGGAGCCTGGTCATAAATCCCATGATAACAGATAAGCAGGGCTCCGGAACGGTCAAGACCGTTCCCTACAGTGCACGATAAAAGCCCACCAATCTTGTTCCACTATCCCACACCCCCAAAAAAATTCTGAGCGGCACGCCCGCGCCGCGGTCCACCACAATTATTCTTTATTATTTTTTCTTTCTTAATTAACCAAAAAATCCGCCCCTTTTTTGCAAAAGGAGCGGATTTTTTAGCTTAGTTCAGTTTTAGGCGCTTGAGCTGGAATATAGGTGCAATTACAGCAAGCCTTCGTTGCCCAGAACTTCCTTGGTGTCGCGGGCAATCATCAGCTCTTCGTTGGTCTCGATGACCAGGGTGCGAACCTTGGCACCCCAAGCGGTGATTTCCACAACATCTTTGTTCTGCTTGTGGGCGTTGGCGTTCTTGTCGGTATCCACGCGGATGCCCAGCCAATCCATGTGGTGGCAGATCTTGGCACGGGAGTCAGCGTCATGCTCGCCGATACCGCCGGTGAACACGATGGCGTCAACACCGCCCATAGCGGCAATGTAGCTGCCGATGGTCTTCTTGATCTGGTAGTTCAGCATATCGCTGGCCAGCTGTGCGCGCGGGTTGCCGGCGGCGGCTGCTGCCTCAACGTCACGCTTGTCGCTGGAAACGCCGGAGACACCCAGCAGGCCGGACTTCTTGTTCAGAATCTCGTCCAGCTGGTGGCCGGTGATGTTCAGGGTGTACTTCAGGTAGTTGACCACAGAAGGGTCGATATCGCCGCAGCGGGTGCCCATCATCAGGCCGGCCAGCGGGGTCATGCCCATAGAGGTATCCACAACCTTGCCCTGGTCAACTGCAGCAATGGAAGAACCATTGCCCAGATGGCAGGTGATCAGCTTCAGGCGGTCGATGGGCTCTTCCAGATATTCGGCAGCGCGGTACCTGCTGGGTGTTACAGGACGTACTGGTGGCTGGTGCCTTGGAAGCCGTAACGGCGCACGCCGTACTTCTCGTAATATTCATACGGGATGGCGTACATGAAAGCCTTCGGCGGCATGGTGGAATGGAAAGCGGTATCAAACACGGCAACATTGGGGATATCGCCAAAGACCTTTTTGGCGGCCTCGATACCCAGGATGCCGGCAGGGTTGTGCAGCGGGGCCAGGGGGCTCAGCTCGCGCAGGGTCTCGATCACTTCGGGGGTGATCAGGCAGCTGGCCTGGAACTTTTCGCCGCCGTGGACCACGCGGTGGCCGATGGCGTTGATCTCGCTGACATCATCAATGACCTTGCCATCGCCGGTGGTCATCTTCTTCACAACCTCAGCAAATGCTTCGGTGTGAGTGGGGAAGATGGCCGGGGTGGTGGCTTTATTGCCGTTGGCTTCATGGGTAATCATGCTGCTTTCCATGCCAATGCGCTCGCACAGGCCCTTGCACAGCACCTTCTCGCCTTGCATATCAATGAGCTGATATTTCAGGCTGGAAGAACCACAGTTGATAACAAGGATCTTCATTGGATTTGTCCTCCTTCAAAATTTAAGAACCATGCCGGGCGGGACCCGGTTTTTGTATTGGCCCTTTTGTATCAGACAATTTTATTATATAATGAAGCAGAAAACATTGCAAGGCTCTTTTCGGCACAAGCGAACAGAATTTGCAGAGAATCAGGGGTAGACGATATGAATTTTGTCGGCATCATTGCAGAGTATGACCCGTTCCACAGCGGCCACGCATTGCAGCTGCGCATGCTGCGGCAGCGGGGGGCCAGTACCATCGCGGTGTGCATGAGCACCGGCGTTGTGCAGCGCGGTGGGGTACCCATCCTGCCGGAAGCTGTGCGGGTGCGCGCAGCGCTGGCTGCCGGGGCGGACCTGGTGGTGGCGCTGCCTGCGCCCTATGCCAACGCCAGCGCAGAACAGTTTGCCGCTGCCGGGGTACATCTGCTGGCCGCGCTGGGGTGCGATACCCTTGCGTTCGGTGCCGAGAACCCGGAGCCCGCCCCCTTGCAGGCAGCGGCTGCCGCGCTGTGCAGTGCGGCGTTCCCGGCGGCGCTGCGCGGCCAGCTGGAAAGC
>OGOG01001841.1_pt1 | contig 19588 bp, 10 predicted proteins | sample 1552581 | NCBI WGS metagenome assembly OGOG01 (sample SAMEA2580152, study PRJEB22360) | human gut metagenome | biome: human gut; feature: human-associated habitat; material: faeces | place: Denmark | collected 2008/2010 | reverse complement strand
GTGTGCCTGTTGCCATGATAGGCGTCGGCCCTGGCAGAGATGAATGCATCCTTATTAAAGAGATGCTTTAAAGAACTTAAATCGCGTTTGGTTGATACTCCAGACGCGATTTTTTTGTTGGTTTTGTGTATTTTGAATAATTCTTATCTAATTCCATTGCATTTTATTTTGCTGTGATGTATAATGATAGAGCTTGAATTTAGTTATTTGAGTTTGTCGCACTAGGCGGGGAGTTAGCGGTGCCCTGTACTCGCAATCCGCTATAGCGAGGCTGAATTCCTGTGTGAGATTTGCATTTTGTAAAGGCGAGACGTCTGTAAGCGGTGTTGACGAATGGGTCCTGTGCAATGTAGGGCTGTGAACCCTGTCAGGTCCTGACGGAAGCAGCAGTAAGCGGTTTTCTATGTGTGCCGCAGGTTTGCCTGTTCAGAGCTGGCTGCAGAAGAGTCCCTTTGCAAAACAGAGCGAGCACGGGTGTGCGACTTCTTTTATATAAAGAACATATAAATCTTAAAGAGGCTATATGAAAAAATCACAAAAAAAGATAATATGGCAGCTTACTTACATAATAGTGACTTTTCTCGTGATATTTTTCATGGGCTTTTTAGACCCGGAATTTCAAACTCTCAGTAAAAGTCTGTCTAGAATGCAGCCTATTTGGCTTTTGTGTGCAGCCGGCGGTATACTTGGGTTTTGGTTTGTTCAGGGCGGTATACTCAAGTTTATAGCTAAATTTGTAGATACAGAAATTTCTTATTCTCGCTCTTTAAAGATTACTATAGTGGGAGAATACTACAGTGCAATAACGCCATTTTCCAGCGGCGGACAGCCTATGCAGATGGCTTATTATAAAAGATACAATGTGAGCTTGGCGAAATCTTCGGCTATATTAGCCATTCGCATGATAGGCTACACAAGTGCGCTGTGTCTTGTATTTATAATAACTATGGCGCTTAGAGGACGGTCTATATATGAAAATCATCAGGTTATATTTTGGATGACTCTGATTGGTTTCTTTATAAATGCTGCAATCGTGGCGTTTATAATCTGCATTCTCGTAAACAAACGTCTTATTGAACGCATAGGATGCGCCATAATAAACTTCATAACCAGATTCAGATGGTTTAAGAAAAAACGCGAGAAAATGCAAGCGTCGTTTGACAAAGGAGTTAAAGAATTTAGCGACGCGGGAGTATATCTACGAGAAAAAAAGCTGCGTTGTATTCTTACAATACTGTATTCACTGCTTTCGGTTTTGTTTTTATATTCTATAACATATAAGAAGAAAAAACGAAAACTATTTCCTGTATTTATCAATGATCTCTTGTATACCTACAGGAAAACCAAAAAAGTTAGAAGAAATCTTATACATTGAAGGGCAATTATCGTTTTCTAGAGATAAGTCGTTCCATTCTTTCCACAAATCATCAAATGCAGTAATATATTTATCCATCTCTATCCGGTTAAAAGACTTTTTTGTTGTATCTGCCACATAACCGCATAGCATAATCTGCCACGAAACAGCAAAAAGCTCATATTTAATGCGTCCATACGAACAGGAAATACGAATAAAATGATTCAATTCTTCTGAGGGAAAATGTAGTTTTTGAGATATCAGTTCTATTTCCTTCCAAATACGAACAGCTTCTTCCTTTTCTTTCAGATAAGCATTTACTTGATTTCTTTCAATCATACGATCAAAATAACTCTTTTGATATACATCTCCCGTTATGGTGTCATCACGTGTCCAATTAACATAAGTATCTCCCATAGTACTATATTGCCCTTTTATCACTCCATCTTCTGATAATAGGCAAAGTCGACGGAACATCTCCCATTCTGACTCGGGAAGCCCTTTTGCTTTTACAAAATCATATAGTATTTCTTTTTCTGTTTTCAAAGGATTACTAGCCCAATGTGAGATGACATAAGCATTTAATTCGATCCAAAACTCATTCTTGATATAAGGACCTCCCCAGCCACCGCCACGTGACCAAGTCCAAACACCCTTAAATAAGGGATTATCTTTCACTTGGTTTAAACAATACGGCTTCTTTATACCAGGTTTCTTAAATTCTTCAAAACCATCAATTACTCCTTTAGCGATATAATTGGGATGTGCTCCCTTTCCTTCATACTCACGTTGACATTGCACTTCAACTACTTGTTGATGTTTACCAATACCTATACAAGGATTAAAAGGAACACCATATTGTCCTGATTCTTCCAACCAATATTTATCCATTATATTATAATTCATATCAGGATCAGTAATTGTTGATCTCCAAAAATCCGTCATGGTATGCTTGATAGAGAAATAAAGATTTGGATGTGGTTCTATACTGTCTGTAACGGACAAATAATATTTAGGGATCGAATGCAATTGCCCCATATCCCATGTACGATAAAACAACTTCTTATTACGTCTTTCACAAACCTCTTCCCGTAACAAATTAATTAACGTAATATGATCATACATACCATTTTGTACTGGATGATTGCCTACATAATAAGGAGCATCGTGCAGGTAAGTTTCTCCAGTACGAATCACTAATCCATCCAATTGTGGAAACGTTTCAAACATTTCCTTCATCAATTCACGAATACAAAGCTGAGTGTAAGGTTTCGATATATCAAGTTTTCCTTGTTCGTTAGTAAGTTCTGTTCTATGTTTTTCTACCAGCAAAGAAGGAAGTACTAACATATCAAGCATACAGTATACTTGAAGGTCTTCCTTTTTTGCTGCATCATATTTTTTATGTATTATTTCTGCTTTTTCTGCCACCCAACGTCCGGCTTCAGTCGTATCCGGGAATAAAGAAGGATCAAAACTCTTCCAATCAATTCCAAACTGTGCAGCCTCAAACAAGAAAAAAACTTTTGCTCCATATTCATTTTTTTTCAAAAAAGAAGGATCGAGAAACTTCGATTCCGTCATAGCCTCACCCGGATTATGGTGTACCATATCCATTACAACATATTTCTGTCGTACACAACTAGTTAACAATAGATTAACAGCACAACATAATAAAAAAACAAAATAAATATATCGCCTCATGTGTCGTTTTATAGTATGATTTTTCTTCTAGTTAGCAAATGCATTTTCCAATTTAGGAGCTTTTTTACCTGTAATAGCTTTATATATATGCTCCGCCAATATAAGCGAACCGCTCTTATTCAAATGTACATTATCCCATACATAGCAAGTTGAATCAACTTTATGTTCTAATGGGCTATACAGATCTACCAATTTCAGATGAAACTTCCTAGCTACTTTCTTTTGTATCGGATAAATTTCATCTTTTATTATTTCATTACGGATCCCATATAAATTATTACTTGCCGGAATACAACGACATATAATAATTTTTGGTTTAGATCCACACTTCTGAAAAGTGCTGATCATATACTCTAAATCAGTTTCAAATTCATCCTTATATTTCCAGTTCTCCGGCTTGGAATCATTTGTACCAAGTTTAATAATTACAACGTTCGGTTGAAATTTCTGTGCATTGATAAATGCATCGGTACTCATATAAGGATGATCACCTTTTCGCAATAAAGTATGGCCCCACTTTCCAAAATTGCCAACTTCATATTGATTTCCAAGCATACGAGCCAAAGGAGTCGGATAATTGTCAGCCCCTTCAGTTATACTATTGCCAATGCATGCTATTTTAATTTTATCCTGCGCTACACCGCAAACAGGTATAAGCATCAGAAATGCGAAAACTAATATTCGAACTATTTTCGTCATATGATTTTGTATTCTAGTCATTATTTTTCTGTTTTTAACTGAAAACAAAACCTTTTTACCTTTAAAAAACAGTCTACCTATCTTGACCTACGGTATTTTACAAGCTCCCTCCGGCTGTAGTAAGAGCAATGAGGAGCAAATTTTAACCGGAGGATAAACTTGAAAACCAATCAAACACCAATCCTAACCTTTTACCTAAAATAAACCCATAAAAAACAATGTTTATATTAAGAACGAGTAAACAAGCAAATACCACTAAAAAGAAATAAAAAAATATCTATAAATTTTAATTCATACGATAAAAGGCCTTGATCTTCAAAGCCTATTTTGTTAAGAATCACTTTACTTACGCTCAATATTGAGTAAATATTCTAGAAACAAATCGCATAACCTCTGGTAATTCCATCCGCCAATAAGTCCACGAATGACTGCCGTCTTTCATACGAAATTCATGACCAACCTGATGCTGTAACAACGTGTTATGTTAGAGACAGTTCGTTACCGATAAGAAATCATCATCACCACAACTGATATACCAACGAATCCATTTGATACGGTCTAGCTTTTCTTTCGGAGATTTCTCCAAGATAGTTTGTATATCCATTTGCCCGAAAACTTCCGCTTTTTTTTCTTCTGACACCTTCGATAAATCTGATTGACTCTTCATCTGATCGAATGTCCATGCCCCTCCAACAGCACTTAACGGAGCAGCAGCAACAAACATCTCCGGATAATGAAGGGCATAAAACAACGCTCCGCCACCTCCCATAGACAAACCGGAGATAGCACGATAACGACTTTCAGCACGCACTCTATACGTTTTCTCGATATGCGGAATCAATTCTTGAAAAAAGAAGTCCTCATAATTATATGTTCCATCCAACAAGTTAAAATAACCTTTATGAACCGTGTCAGCATCTGGCATAACAATAATCATCGGAGCTGATTTCCCCTCAGCAATCGCTTTATCTGCAATATACTGAACCTGCCCAAATTGCACCCATCCCGTATGATTATCTCCTAATCCATGAAGCAAATACAATACCGGATAACTACCATCTCCTTCGTCATAGCCTGCTGGCAAATAAATTGAATAACTACGTTCCATTCCCAGAATCTTACTTTTTACGGTACGTGTCTCATACACTTTCCCTTGCTGGGCAAAAGCCGTAGTAACCAGACACATCGCTAAAAGCGCTGATAATAAATGTTTTTTCATACGTATCTATTATTTCATGTAAATATAATATTTAAAATTACCTGCTTTTAATTGAATCATTTTCTTTTCTATGCGAATATTCTTCCCATCCATCATACAGGACACAGCCTCATTGGGAATACAGAGTGTAGCAGTAACCCCAACTGGAATATCCACTTGAAGATCCATAATATTATCTGTCAATTCCCAGTCAACAACAATCACACCATATGGAGTATCTTTTGCCATCTTAGCCCAAGTCAAACCTTTCGGTATTTGAGGATCAATAAATACATGTTGATAACCTGGTATCGATTCATCTATTCTAAGTCCCCCTATTGCTTGATAAAACCAGGTTCCGATTCCATTATAGCAGTTATGCACCCTACTCCGTTCACCACTCCAATACTCCCAAGTCGCTGTAGCACCATTATCTATCATATACAGATAACCTGGATAATCACGTTTCTTCAACATTTGATATAAAAAGTCAACTTCCCTGTTACGAATAGCCCACTCTGTCAAAATTGGGACACCTACCAACCCTACAGCAATATGACCTTTGTGCTGCTTTTCAGTATCAGTCATCATCTTTCTTTTCACATCATCGTACAAAGAATCCGGTACAGCTCCTACAAGCATTGGATAACACATATCCAACTGTGAACCTGTAGAATAGATACCTTTACCCGGATGATAAAACTTTTGATGAATCAACTCATTTAGATTCTTCCTGCGCATAGCAAACTTCTCTGCCTCCTCTTTTTCCCCAAGCATCAGAGCTATTTCTTCCATTGTCCCCAAACATTCACTGATAAAACAATTATTTACCAGATCAACAGAAGATTGTGCTCCTGCATCTACTCCTATCGGTGCAAGCCAGTCACCAAGAAACCAATCCCGATATTGAGTATCAGGCCAGCGTTTCAGCAATCCATCCACCGTATATTTATCCACATATGAGAACCATTCTTTCATTTTCGGATAATAGTTCTTTATTAATCTCGGATCATTGTAATTCACATACGTTCGCCATGGCGCCTGTACAATAAATCCACACCAATACGGACCACCGCCACCTGCACCGGGATTAGGACCTACATGGGCCAGACTTCCCCCTTCGCGCATTGAATCTCCCCATGTTTGTATCCAGTTTGTGAAAGTCGGTGCTACGTCATACATTGTTTGCAAACTCATTGTAGACGAATTTCCATCGCCACCATAGCCTGCCCGCTCCAAATGCGGACAGTCGACCATATATCCGCTAAATGTCAGACACTTCATAGTATATTGAATCATATTATGAATGGCGTTCAAGTCAGCATCCGAACATTCGAAAGTCGCAGTCTGCCGATAATCGCCATAAATCTGGAGAGATTTTATCCATTCAGTTTTCGGTCTTGCCGGAAGGTTGGAGATACGGACATAACGATAAGCATGATGATTGAATTTATTCCTAAAATATTCTCCCCTCCGTCCACCTGCAATATAGACATCACTTTCACCTTGTTTGTCAAATTCTCCTTCTTTAGTCAGGTTATCGCTATATTCCATCGTGACCTCATGTCCCGCAGATAACATCGGCATCTTCATTTCAAACCATCCGGTCTGTATTCTTCCCATATCTACCAACCAGGTATCTTCACTAAGTTTCCTGATAGAAACAGGTTGCAACGTTTGATGTATCTTGTTAGCTTCACACATTTGAGGTGAAACAATGTGTCTTGGTACATTTACTTCCACCACAGGATACCATTTCATTTTATCTAGAGAATAAGTTGAAAAATCTGTCGGCACTATTCTCCCATCCACCCTTTCACCACCAAATTGTAAAGCACACCAATTACCTGTATCCGAATAGCCACTTTCGCATCCCCTCCAAGAAGTGTCAGTTGCAGTCAATACTTCCCATTTTCCATTTCTCAGCATATTCAGTTCCGCTTTTACCAACGGACCGTCATAAGCAGCACCAAAAGTAGTTTTCTTATACCACCCTTGTCCAAGCCATATCAGCAGGTCATTCTCTCCTTTTCTCAAATAAGAAGATACGTCATAAGTGACCATCAACGAACGTTTATTCAGTTGAGAGACTGCAGGGGTAAGAACATTCTTCGTAACCTTCTTTCCATTGACATATACTTCATGATATCCCAGCGAATTCACATACAGAAAAGTCGTTGCCAGTTCATCTATTTGCACTTTTTTACGAAGTAAAGGAGCACAAACTTTGCCTCCTTCCGGTGATGAACCGATATAGACACCGTGTATCTGTTCCTTATTCAAAAGACCAACAGAAAAACGCGCCACCGGACTCCATTGGGAAACATGCCTTTTCCGATCCCAGGCACGTACCCTCCAGTAGCATAAAGAACGCGAAGCCAAAGGTAAGCCTTGATAAGGCACCATCACAGAAACATCAGACTTCAACTTCCCCGATTTCCATAAGTCAGCCTTCCCCCCAATTAATAGAAGACTATCTGACGCTACCTGAATTTCGTAAAATGCTTGTCCATCCACCACCCCATCTCCTTTCAACTTCCAACTCAAATGGGGAGTAACGTTGTCAATCCCTAAAGGATCAACCATATTCTCACATTTTAACTCCACTAAAGAAAAAGAGACCTTGTTTTCTTTCCCATGTACAATCTTTGGCAAACACCAAAGACAACACATTATTCCTATACCTAGTAACAGTTTTTTATTCCTCATAAATAAGTTTCTGCGAATATTACAGCTATGGATCATCACCCCAACACTCTTATAATGGATAATGCATTACTCAACCTATCTTTGTCAACTTGACTTTATGAGTTGTCGGCTTATTCATTTTATAAATTGTATCGACGATGATCTTCATATATCTACTCCATACTTCGCGTATCTCAGGATACATCGCTTTGGTATACCACTCATAACTCATCCTCAGAAAACCATCTTTAGGTAAATACTCCCTAAGTTTATTTATAGCCTTCTCATTATCAGCAAACAGCAGACCTTCCTTTTTCAAGAACGAATATTCTGTCCACAAATATTCTCTGAAACGTTTTTCTACTTCAAAACGTTCTTCATTCAGATACATGATTTTCATGGCTTGCTGGTATTGGGGTGTATTGGGATAATCGGCCAAATTGATACCATCTTCCAACTGTCCAGATGAAACATTATCGATAAACAATCCATCTATTGTCAGCCGATAATGTCCTTTTTCTAAATTAGTCACCTGCAAACGTTCTTGATTAAATTCCTTCATAAATGGTATCAAATCCATAGCATCACGTTGTGACCTTTTATTTCCCCAACCATGTCTTGGAATAGAATCCAAAGGATAAGGAAGTGAATTTGCCAAATAATCAAAACTTAAACCACCAGCTTCTTTCTTTAGTTTGGAGACCTTACAATTCCTATGACTTAATAGATTCTTGTTATTTGCATCAATTGAAATATCCGAAACTTCGACTCCAGCCAGTCCCTGCGCCTTTAAAAATAAATAAGCCATCACCATCTGTCCATCATTATCAGGATGGATTCTATCTACTCTACAAAAAGTGAATGTCGAATCTTTCTTTTGCTCTTCCAGACTTATTTGTACCATCGGCTGATTAAAATCCACAAATCCCCATCCATTTTTCTTCGCCGCCTTACGCTGGGCATCAATTATCTTTAAAATAGCATCATTTTTATGAAGAAAAAGTAAACTGTTCAATTTCGTAGTTTCATCATAAGGTGATCCACCTATCAGCACTTTGGTCATTTTATTCTCTGCCAGCAAGCGCTTCTCTATTTCCCGAAAGCTTTCCAAAGATTTTTCAATCCGTTGCTCCGACAACTCCTTAGCATTCTCCTTCCAGAAAATATCATACCCTGTGTCATTCATACCAAAAGTCAGAGTTACATAAGTCGGTTTTCTGTCAAAAACATCGTAGTCCAACCGATCTTTAATATCCCACGCACTCTCACCGCCAATTCCGGCATTCATTATTGTAATCGGTTTGTTTGGAAAACGAGTCATATAATATAACCACACAAACGAATGATAATGTCCACCATGAGTTATACTATTTCCAACAAAGACTACCCGTTCTCCTTTTTTAAAGGGTGGAATTGATTGTGCGTACAGGCTATTAGAACAAACACAGATTAGAAATAGCAGGAAAAAGACCTTTACGTTTATTTTACTATTCATTTGATTATACACTTTATTACAAATTTAATTATTTATCTTTCAAAATATTCTCTTTTCCAACTTTGAATAAAAAAGAATCTTATTAAAAAAGACGATTCAAGTTTACTTAACCACTAAAATAAATGTTTTATTTTTCAAGTAACTCCCACTAAGAAAAAAACAGTTTTTTATTGTCACTTGTCACTTTTTAAAGATAAACAGCTATCAATCAAGCAAGTAATGGTGATAATAACTGGTGATAATAAGGGTGATAATAGAATTTTATAAGTTTCTATTGTCACCCCTATCCCACTACAAATCAAGTATGCTCACTTATTTATTCAACTCTAAAGCCTTATTTTCTTCATTCTGTTCATACATAGGACTATTTATCATGGTACAAATAAAACAAATGTCGGTAACATTAATATATGAAGAAGGCAAGACTAATAAACTTTGTCAGTAACATTTCTTAGTTTCACGTACGTGGAGCGTTCGGTCTACGTACGTGAGCTAATGGGATCACGTATGTGAAGCGATAGGACCACGTATGTGAAACGAACTGTTGTTAGTTCCAAAAGATATTAAGCAAGTACACATAATAGATTAATAAACTGATCATTGTCTATTAAATCAAGCAGGTTATTCAAGAAAGAAAGTTCACTTTCTACTCTTCCTGAATATATCAGGCACAATATAGAGGGAAATTAAAAACACCAGAAGACAGGACAGGTAATGTCTTCTGGTGTTCAAATTAAAAAGGTGACCCTTAGTTTTCTACGTATATCATATATCCAACTTCTTTTGTTCAGCCTTACCATATTGTTTTAGCAAAACACTGACTCCTCCTTTCAGCATTTCCGGTTCCGCCTCAACAGAAATAGTCCGTTCTTCACCCGGCATCAAAGTTATATAATTATCAGACATGATAACAGGAAGGATTCTTTCTTGTGTAGCCGTATTCACCAATCTTATCCGGTTAGCACAAGCAACAGTTTTCGAATGATTCTTTACCGACAATTTCATCTTCCCTTCGGATAACATTGACTTATCAACTAATTTGCACGACAATTCTGCTTCCGGCAATGTATTCAAAGCTGTATAGTCAAGATCTGTCACGCCGTTTCTCCAATAGAAATTATCTGAAATCAAATTACCATTTGCGTCAGTCAGTTCTAACCGGATGAAATGAAGCGGAGTTAGTTCCTCAACATTCTTTTGTTTCTTACCATATATTTCAAATTCATACAGTGAATATCCAAAGTCTGTGGCACGGCTAACTCCTGCCATTTTCACATAGCGCGCAGTAACCGGAGAAAGTTTTATCTCATCTGTACTACCTTGTCCATCTTTGTTTGTATAGACTGTTTTCCATTTCTTCGCATCATTCGACACTTGGATCTCGTACTCTTTGGCACGTGCCGTTTCCCATTTCAACACAACATGCTCTATTTTTTCTTTCTTACCCAAGTCAACATAGATCCATTGAGAGTCACTCGCATCACTTTCCCAACGACTGCCTGCCCCTCCGTCAGCTACTAAAGAAGCCGATCTGGATGGTGATGATGAAGAAGCTACCACATTCTTGCCAAAAGCCAGATTGTATGGATTGAAGTTTAACGTGAACGCTTCTGCAATGTTACTTGCCGGTACGTCCATCTGTTTTGTACGTCCATATGCCGCAACCTCTTTTCCGTTCAGGTTGTAGATGGTCGCTTTAGCATAAGCGCCTTTCAAGTCTTTGGTAGTAGTATTTACAGCTTTTATACTGTTATTAGATGAGTTCCACTGAAGATGAAGATGTTCGCAAGCCTTCTTTGCTCCCCAATAAGCTCCGGTAGGATCATAATAATAATCGTACGTCTGCCATACGAATGATGGATATGCCGGATGACTCATCCAGATCAAAAGCCCGGCCGCATCATTCCACATCTTATCATTCCATGCTTCATACATCCCTTTCATTACTTCAATATTCAGCAACTGGGCTTTCTCACAGAACTCTTCCAGACTGGAAGATTCTCCGAATTGTGTATTCACTGATTTCTTATAATTGATAGGATTGGCATTGGATGCTTCTTTGCCGAAGAAGTGCTTATTCCAAACGTTATCATCATCATCTTTCAATTGTTCATCAGTAGGCAGAGGCCACCATGACTCCTGAGGAATAAACAATTTCACACTTTCAAATGTCGGGAAAGTAGCCGTTCCTATTTCAGTACGCATACCATAACCATGATCTATACCATACGGATAAGCAGGTTTATTGAATGCCAGATTACTGCCCGAAGTCTCAAAATGATGCTTAGGGGGCTGATTTCCCCACCAGCCGCTTCCGGATAAACCATCTTGATTGGAACAAGACTTATACATTCGATCGTTTTTATCTTCCTGAGCTATCATTTCACGCAAATAATTATCCAAATCGGGTGTCGGATGTGTTTCATTAGCACCACACCAGATAGCAATAGAAGGATGATTCCTTAAACGTTTCACTTTATCAAGAGCATTTGCTTTGAATGCTTCCGGCTCAGCTACATCATTATAAGCTACATACAGCCAGAAATCATTCCACACCATGATTCCATACTTATCGCAATAATCATAGAATTCATCATCAGTCACACAACCTGTCCATAAGCGGATCATGTTGTAGTTCATATCCTTATGCAATTTGATTTTCGTTTCGTACTCCTTACCATGGCAACGAAGCAAATACTCGCTCATACCCCAGTTTCCACCTTTCAGATAAATCTTCTGCCCATTGATAAAGAATGTCAGAACCGGGTAATTCACTACGTTGTTGATCATCTTGTACTCATACTTCTTGATACCAAAAGTAATCTCCTTTTCATCTGATATTTTTCCATCTGTCGAACAAGTCAGTTTACAGGTATAAAGATTGGGTTCTCCATAGCCATTAGGCCACCAAAGTTTCGGGTTGCGAACAATTAATGCAGCAAAATCATTCTTATCTACCGATAATTGCACAGTTTCGTTCCCTTCTACCCGAATGCTTTTGGAGAAGGTTATACTTCCCGGCTGAATAACACCGGAAACTTCCACTTCTTTCGGAGTCGAAGAAGCATTCTTGATTCCTGTAGAGAAAGATAACTCCGCTTGCTGCAAAGTCGGCAATTCAGAGCGCATCCAAGGGTCTTCCATCACAGCATCGCCTGTAATAGAAAGATATGCATTTCCTGTAATTCCGGCAAGACGTCCCGGCACATACGGCATCCAATCCCAACCGGCACCTGCCAGATAGCTGGGACTACAGGCAACACCATACGGATCTTTTCCTTTACGAGTCTTTTTCTGACCAGGATCAGTAATCAGAACCGCAACCGCATTCTTTCCTGATTTCTTAATCAAGTGTGTCACATCAAATTTAGAACGCAACATATGTCCGCTCACATCTTTAGTCGATGTCTTTGTCCCCGATATTTTTTCTCCGTTAAAGTAGAAATCTGCGAAACGATTGGTATTATCAAAATGAAGCCAGACACGCTTACCTGCTGAATAAGATGCCGGAAGTTCAAACTCCGTACGATACCAGAAAGGACGGTTATAAAACGTCTCATCTACTTTATATATATTATCAGCGTAATTAGGATCGGGAACGATTCCGGCTTCAACATATGCTGTAAAAACAGCTCCGGGAACTACGCCTTTCACATAGTCCGGCATTTTAAAACCCGGGATAGAGATTTGTTCTCCCCCTATATTATTCAAATCTGCCTGCGGTTTGACTTCCCATACTATCTTAGGATTGGAACTGTTCAGTGACATGGTAAAAGTCTGAGCATGCCCTATTCCATTCAGTACAAACAAACTTGATGCTAGTAAAAGAAGTCTAAACTTATTCATCATAATATTCAGTTATTTAAATGTTAGATAAAACACCCCATTCTGTATTGGGCTTATCGCCCATAAATAATTCCAATGTTCCTCCTGCTGCGATTTCAGCAAAGTCAAGGTAACATTTATTGTACTCCTTGCCATTCAGCAAAGCTTTTTGTATATATAGATTATTTGTGTTGTTGTTGTGAGCAATAATTGTAAATACTTTCCCTTGATGATATTTTGAGTCCAGATTAAATTCTACCTTGTCAAAAACAGGACTGGTTATTTCCATGCGGGTGTTACCGGGACAGGAAGGATGAATGCCGGAAGCAGCCAATATATACCAGGCCGACATCTGTCCTACATCTTCATTGCCCACAATCCCTTCTACTTTGTTCGCATAAGCATTTTTACAAATATATCGTGTCCACTTCTGTGTATACCAAGGTACATCCAACTGATTAAAAAGGAAAGGAACAAAATGTACCGGTTCATTAGCATGATTATAATAATCATTCCATAACATATCAGAAGGAGTGTGGTCAAATAAATTAGTCAGATTAGCTATAACCTCTTCCTTGCCTCCCATCAGTTCAACCATTCCCGGAACATCATGCGGCACAAACCAGCCTTGCTGATAAGCATTCGACTCAATGCAACCATACCATTCTTCGGTCAGTGCATTCTCCGGCCATGCTTTCCATGATCCATCTGCATTCCGGGGACGGAACCAGCCTTTTTCCACATCAAACATGTTACGATAGGCTTTCCCTTTTTCATAAAAGCGCTTTGCATCTTCCTCTTTCCCCAACGCCTTTGCCAATTGAGCCACGCACCAGTCTGCATAGGCATATTCCAGCGTATATGAAATACTCAACGGTTCAGGAGTATATCCCAACGAATCATTCCCAAACTTAGCTGACGTGTTGACTGCATATTGATATGCTTTTTCTACATCATACGTGCGGATTCCTTTCATATAAGCGTCTGCCAGCACCGACAGTGCAGGATTACCTATCATACAGCCGGAATAAGAATTCAGAAGTTCCCAACGTTCATAATATTCCCGTCTGCTCTGATCTGCCATCGTTATCAGCGAATTCAACGCATCACTCACCAAACGCGGATTAATCATCGCTTGTAAAGGGAACTGGCTACGGAAAACATCCCAACCACTAAATATAGTACGCTTGGTAAATGTACCGTCCTGTTCATGTACCTTTTTATCTCCGCCAATATATCGTCCATCAACATCTGTATAGATTCGAGGGTCAATCATCGTATGATATAATGATGTATAAAAAACAGTTTTTTCGTCATCAGTTCCACCGGATATCCGTATACGGTTAAGTTCTTTATTCCACAAATCACTCGCTTCCTGTTTTACTTGAGCAAAGTTTTTAGAAGCAATCTCCTGTTTAAAGTTATTAGCTGCTCCTTCCATATCGACAAAGGAAATGCCTACTTTCATCTCAACCTGTTCTCCCTCTTTTGTGGGAAACTCTGTGAAGAAGCCAAGGTGCTTTCCTTCCAGTTCTTTCTTATCTTTAATGACCGGAGCTTGTGATACACGTGTCAGATAGGGAATACTTACCACTTCATCACGCTTCCGAACCCATTCATCAGGAATATCCGCACTCCAAAAGCCATAATTACTCAATGGTTTACTAAATTGTGCATAATAATAAACTGTGTAATCGGAATTTCCCTCACCATTTCCCCATCCACCACCATCAGGTGTACACTTCATCCAACCTTGAATGGTATAATCATCCAATACTTTCACATATTGCGAAGTAGAAGTCCCTCCCACTCTACGTGCCAGATCTATCTGAATACGAGATTGTTCATTCGAAGGAAAAGTAAATTGCAATATTCCACAATGAGGTGTCGCACTGCTCTCTACTTTAATCTTATAATCGGTCAGTTCTACCGAATAATATCCCGCTTTAGCTGTTTCGGTAGCTTTATCATAAGAAGAACGATACCCTTTTATACTACCATCTTCTTTACCCGCTATTTTTTGCAGTTCGCCCGTTGTAGGCATCACCAGGAAATTTCCTAAATCCCCAAACCAGCCCACTCCGCTCATCTGAGTAAAGGCAAAGCCTTCAATGGTTTTGTGTTCATCACTATAACCGGAACTATTATCACCTCCGGTTATAGTATTGGGACTTACTTGTACCATACCGTACGGAGTAGTAGCGCCAGGAAATGTCTTACCTAATCCATGATAAACACCGGCAGCTCCTACACTGGTACTAGCTCCTATAAAAGGATTTACATAATCAGTCGGAATTAATTCTTCTGTTACTACTCCTGCTGAAGAACAAGCAGTCAGCCACAAAAAAGAGCAAGCTATTAAAATATTAGCGCTAGCTTTATACATAAAAATATTACAGTTTACTATTATTAGAATATGTTCAATTCAAATTCAAAGCAAATGTCTTTAGACCGAAACGAGGCATAGAAATACTAATTTCAGATTTTCCGGTACGTGTTTTTATTGTCTTTCTATCTATAATTCTACCATTCAGATCTACTTCTTCTATACTAGACAGCGGCATATCAAAAGTAATATTATGCTGCTTCCTGTCACCTTCCGCATTAAACAATCGCAAGATTATTTTCCCATCTTTTATATTGGCTGCACTCACCTGATAACCGGTATTTTTTAAGTCTACCAGTGACCTTGACTCCAATTTTGCAAATGAATGATAGGAACATAACAATGGTTCATTCCAACAATCGCTCTTCGTGGCTATAGCAGCCTTGTCCCATTTGCCACGATGAGGAACAATAGCATATTTCATTTTCAACGGTCCAGTAATCTTATAGTCAGGTCCCCAAAGCCCATTACCAGAATATTGGGCAGTCAGTCCTAACGGATAATCTTTTCCGTGTGAATAGGAAGTAGTATGGTCTGCGAATAAAGCCAATGCATAATCTCCTTCCTGTTCTGCCAAATCAACCCAATGAAGAATAATGTTATGCTTAATCTGATCCCAACTATTGAAAAAAGTATCATCTAACTTACTTTCACAAACATCAAACGGCGCATTTTTATAAATACGAGGAGAATGAAGATTTACAGGGAAAAGTACACTTAACTTAAATCTGTCATCACAATAAGCTCTGCGATTATCCCGCCAACTATTTTCTTTATATTCTCCAATACCTACATTTTTCTTCCAATTAATAGTAAGGTCAAAATCAATACGCTTCTCCCCTTGAGCAATGCTTATAATCTGTACAAAAGGATGTGAAGCAATTTTCCCTTCCAGTTTTACCTTTGTCTCTTGTATATTACTTCGCAAAACCGTCAGCTTAGCCGGAGCTTCTGTAGAAGAGCGAAACTTGCCTTCGTCATAAAAATAGCCTCTCAACTCACCTATAGAATATTCACCCGATTGTTTGGCAAATTCTTTGTTTCCTTCTTTTTTTGCTACAAGGCTTTTAATAATTCCTCCCTTCGACAAGTCAAAAACAATTTTATACATATCATTTTCAACCACATATTCTCCTTCATTTATAATCTTTTCGCTTCCTGAAACCGTTCTTTTACCTGTCTTTACTTGTTTAATACGATATGTGGAGTAGCCAAAGGGAGGAACATCTGCTTCAAACAACAATCTTATTTTTCCACCTTCTTTTCCTATTGAATAATCAACTTTTTTATTTCTATAATCATTGACTTCCAAATCAAAGTCTGCATATTCCTGAGGGAGTTCAACAGTTACCAGTTCTTTTCTTTTTGTTCCCAATGTATTATAAACACGTACAAATCCCTGGGCTTTTTCAGTATTAATAGTATCGTTATCAAAACTGAATATAGAAGCAGCTGTAATTTTATCAGCCACAGTATTTGTCTCATCTGTCCATCGCTTTATTTGATCCGCCCAGGTTCCAAATTTATTTAGGCCATTGTAAGGTACGATCCAAGAATCATGATGTTGCGCAAGCATCAAAGTACGCCATGCTTCATCCAAATCTTCCTGAACACAAGTGTACCCATTGGCAAGATGAGCAATAACAGACATCTTCTCTGCTATTATTATTTTATTCTCAGAAGTACGTACTTCTTGAGCAATTCTCTGCAACACTTGGCTTCCCCACATTAAGTTTACACGCATATCTTCCTGCGAAAAATGCCAGTCATCATTCGTTTTACCAATGGAAATATTCTCAAAATAATCTTTCCACGTCACATAAACTGAATTACTTTTGGTATTCTTTCCACTTCCTAACCATGGACCATTTTTCCATCCGGCATCTTGGAAACACATTCCCACAGGATGTTCAATCCCTGCATCACGACAAGCATTCAGATAAGATTCTTCATTACACCAAGCAGTTGTCTGCCAAGTAGAATTCTTTTCCAATTTCTCGCAAGCATAGCGAGGAACAGTAAGAATGGGAGTTCCATCCGGGCCTACCCAATTGACCAATTCGCCGCCATAAGCGTTAGTGTATCCTCCCCAACAAGTATTCGGGCATTTGAGTACGGCATACTTAAAACCAAATAACTTCAATATCTGAGGCAAACAACTTGTGAAACAGGGTTCTTCCACAGAATAAGTGGTAAAAGTCACTCCCGGAAAATGTTTATTTATCTTAGCAATACCATATTGAAACTGACGTATAATGCTTTCGCCCGATATATTATAACAATAAGGCTGAGCATAAGTAGGATTTGTAAACTCTACCTGCTTACTTACTACTACGTTTTTTAATTGTCGATAGGCTCCGGGAGTCTGTATTTGTACCGTATCCCATGTTTCAGGCTCTATTTCCAGACAAATTCGCCAATCCGGATGCTTGGATAACTGGTCGACAATAAACTGAGTTTTCCACTTCACCGGATAATGCCCGTATATCCCTCCATGATATCCATCAACAAAATAAGCTTGTTGCGAATGAGCATGCGTACATATAAAGACGACTAGTAATATGATGCTATAAAGTCTATTCATGGTATTTTTAAGCCTTTTTATTTTCGCTATTCTCTATCCGACTCATAAATTCAGATAGTTTTTGCTTAGCAAGTTCTTTATCATCTTTAGGGAACGACCAATCCAGGAGAGCAACAACACTCTGATACTCAATAAATTCTTCGCGCATTTCCCCATTATTCTTCACATTCAGAAGGAAGACTTCCTTTTCTTCTGAAGTCAATTCACCTGCAAAATATTTATTTAAATTAGTTCCCATTATTCGTTCCTTTTTACAAAAGAACGATTATCCCAGTAAATACCCCTAAAAAAATATCAATAAAATTATTAAAACTCATGCTGCAAGGCAAATATTTAGTTTTACCCTTAACTTTTTGAGTGCTATCCCCATCTGACATTCTACAGTATTTACTGAAATACCCAAACGTTCTGAGATTTCTCTATATTTTAACCCTTCGACACGACTTAATAAAAATATGTCACGACATTTTCGAGGCAGACTATTAATTGCGTTACGAACGAGCATTTCCGTTTCATTTCCTTCCGAGATATCAGACACATCAAACCTGTTTAAAGATTGTAATTTCAAGGACATTTCTATTTCGAAAGAGGTTTGAACTGATTCAATATACTTCTGTTCAAACATTTTATGTTTCAAATGATCCAAGCATCTATTCTTTATTAATCTGAAAAGATACGCGTTCATATTTTCAATGCGATCCATAGAATCACGTTTCGCCCATAAGTCGGTAAACACATCTTGTGTTATGTTTTCTGCATCCTCTTCCAGTATTACAAATTCTTTTGCAAACCGAACCAGTTTTGAATAATAAGTAAGATACAATTCTGAAAAATCCATAGCTGTGTTTCTTTAGATTAGTATTCAGTTATCAAAAATCTTGTGATGCAAATATAGAGATGAAAAAAGCCTACTCCTTATTGGAAGTAGGCTATAAAGTAGACGTTTTTGAACACCTTTTTCAGATAAAACATTATTATTCAATACATTAACAAACAACCATTTTAAGGTTTTGGTAAACCAAATAGAATCATTTTTGAGACAAAGAACCAAGCTTTTTCACCTCTTCTTCGAAGATATTTCCATCCAATAAAGACATTCTCTTCACTTTACTCTTATAATTATAGATCGTTTGTACTGAGTAATGCAAAAAAACAGCAATTTGCGAAACATCTGTAATCCCCATTCGCATCAAAGCAAAAATACGCAATTCTGTATTCAACTGGTCTTTGTCCAATTTATAATAATCTTCCGGTTTCAACAATGAATTAAACTCTTCGACAAAATTAGGATACAATTTTAAAAACGCTTTATCAAAATTGGTATATAATCCTTCCAATTCTTTTTCGAAAGGACGAGAAGAAGATTTGTATAAATCATCAACTTGACCGGTTTTTATTTTTCGATTTACATTTTTCCTATATTCATCCAGCTTATTAATGTAAACAGCACACTGGTTCATGAAATAGCCTACATATCTTTCTTTTATTAAATTAGCCTCATCCAAATTCTTGTTCAATGCAACTAACTCTTCATTCATAACATTAAGATTCTTCTTTGCACGGGAAACAATCTTAGTCTGTTTATAAGTAAAATACAAAGTCGCAACCCCTACTATATCAGCAATTTCATCTTGTGAATCAACTGCCGGGAATGG
>OGOG01001834.1_pt1 | contig 19641 bp, 13 predicted proteins | sample 1552581 | NCBI WGS metagenome assembly OGOG01 (sample SAMEA2580152, study PRJEB22360) | human gut metagenome | biome: human gut; feature: human-associated habitat; material: faeces | place: Denmark | collected 2008/2010 | reverse complement strand
GCGCTGGCACATGTCGCTCGGCGGGTTCTTCCGCGACTACGTGTACATCCCGCTCGGCGGCAACCGCGTGAGCACGCCGCGCTTCGTGCTGAACACCATGATCGTGTGGGGCCTGACGGGCATTTGGCACGGCGCCGCGTGGAACTTCCTTCTGTGGGGCCTGTACTGGGGCGTGCTCATCCTGCTGGAGAAGTTCTTTGTCACGAAGGTGCTCGACCGGCTGCCGAGCCATATCTGGTGCGTCGTGCTGTTCTTCTTCGGGTGGCTCCTGTTCGCCGTGACGGGGCTTTCGAACGTGGGGGAGTGGTTCTGCGCCATGTTCGGCGCCTACGGGTGGCTCGGTACCTCCACGCTGTGGGAGCTGCAGTCGTGGAGCTACGTGAGCCTCGTGCCCATCTTCATCGTGGGGTCGCTGCCCTGGGCGCCGTGGCTGCGCAAGAAGATCCAGGCCTGGGCCGAGGGCGATCCGCATCGCGTCATCGTCGCCGCCTCGCAGAAGGGCAACACCGCCGTGCCGCCCTGCCAGGTGGTCTGCGAGGGCCCCGTGCCCGCCGGCCGCGCCCGCGCTGTGACCGCCGTGAACGTGCTCGCCGACGTGGCCCTTCTGGCTGTCTTCGTGCTGAGCTGCATGTCGGTGGTCTCCAGCTCGTACAACCCGTTCATTTACTTCCAGTTCTAGGGAGCCTTAGGTGTTTCGCAATATTGTGATGTCGGTTGCGCTGTGTCTGATTCTTGCCAGTCCGGCATTGCTGTATTGCGCCGAAATGGTTGGACTGAGTTTGCCGACTTGGCTTACCGTGGAGGATGCCTATTATCTCGAGGGAGGGAAGACGTGGCCGAAGGTCGCCGATAATGCTACCTTGGCTGGTTTCAAGTCCGGCAAATTCCAGCGCGAACTGGAAAAGGAGGTGGGGAACCACATCCCCTGCAAGGCTATGGCTCTCTTGGGCACCGCGGCTCTTCAGCGGGAAGCTATTTCAGCTTCGAACGCTTTATTCGGTTGGCCGGTTTATCCCGCGTTTTACGGGAGCGAATACGCGGTCTCTCCTTCGGAGGGGCGGATGCTCGAGATGGCCGAGAAGGCGACCGAGGAGACGCTCGCCTTGGCTGCGAAAGTGGCTGACGGGATAGACGAATTCGGCGTAGAGTGGCCCGATAAGCGTTTTTTCGTTTACATGGGAGCAAATTCTTCTTACGTTGAGGGCTCTCCGACCTCGCATCTCGTATCCAATCCGCTTTCTTACGAGCAGATCGAGGACGTTTTCAAGGCGCAGGGTGGAGAGTTCACCTGGGTGAGCGGCAATGTGTCTTACGGCGACTTCAATGACCTGTGGTATAAGTCGGATCACCATTGGACGGTGCGTGGTGCCTATCGCGCATATCTTCAGATTGCCGACGCCATGGGGTTTGGGGATGAGGTTCTGACGCCAGCGAGCATCGTCGAGCTTGATGATCCGTTGTTCTACGGCACCTTCGCGCGGCGTGCTCTGAATGATGACTATAGCGATCGGCTCGCATATTTCGAATTCGAGGACTACCCGGAACTTACAGTAGAAATTGACGGCGAGCAAGGTGGTTTTGAAGAGCTCATCAACCATGAGGCTTATGAGTCTGGCGAATTCAATGCAAATAAGTTCGCCAACCACTACGGTGAGTTTTATCATTGGGATCATGGATTCTTTTCGATAGCGAATGCGGCCGCGGAAAGCGAGGAGGAGCTTCTTATCGTGTCGGATTCCTATTCGAATTGCCTAGAATACTTGCTTGCTCCGCATTTTCGAACGATATATGTCTGTGATCCTCGTAATACGGAGATGAAGGTGGGGGAGATGCTAGAAGAGCACCCCGGGGTGACCGACGTGCTCTTCCTAATGCGTAAAGCCGAGTTGGTTTCTGGGGAGACCCTGGAAGCGCTAGGGTAGAACCTACCGCTCGTTTTCGGGCAAGATTGGAATTGTCTTGCCCGTCAGTATCCAATCGTTCAGGTCGAGGGCGTTTCCGTCGATTTCGTATTCTACCCAATCGAGATCCTCTCGACCGTTGCTCGTAGTTGTCCAATAGAAGCGCGGGCGAGGTTCGTCTTTGATATCGAACACGGTGGGCCCATACGCTGATGCGTCGCCGCCAACAGCATCGATGACGGTTGCCGGGAAATCCAAATGGCCAGTGGGTACATCGGAGATCTTCAGGGGCTCCTTCGCTTCATCTGGCGTCTCTGAGGGCTTTACCAGCAAGATGGGGGAGATGGGGCGGTCGAGGGGCTCATCTGTAAGATAGAAGTAACCATGATCGGATGTGACGATGATGGTCGCCTGGTCGTACACGCCCAGCTCTTTGAGCTGCTTGAGATAGTCTCCAACAATGCCGAGAATGCCGCGACCTTGCGTCTGCTGATCCGTCTCTTCCGTGGTTCTATGACCCTCCGCATCCATGGTGAAAGGATAGTGCGCGCCCATGAGATGTATGAAGTGAAACGACTTCTCCGCATCATTGATCGCGAGTCCCTGGGAGCGCAGTTTGCCGCCATAGGCCGCATCGTCTATGACGTACGGATCGAGAGAACTGCTGATGGCGCTCTGGTTGAGCTCGTCGGTATAGAACCAGAAAAGCGGTTTCAGAATCCAGGGGCATTCGCGGTAAAGCGACATCTTCCCAAGGGCGAGGAGTAGTTCCGGCGCGTTCATCTCGAGATTGTCTGCGGTGATGATATTGTCTGCGTACTCATCGAGCTTGTTTGTTAGGAGGGAATCGGAATAGAGGTCAATGGTGTAGCCTTGATCCGCGATGTCCTTGACGAAGGTGCTTCGGTTGTATCTTTCCTCGATGTACTCTTCAGCTGTGTCGTCGTCTCGAGGCATTTCTCCCGTAAGAAGGAACGGCACACCGTAGCGAGTGGGTATCATAGAACCCGTTGCGTTTCTGAACCATGTAAAGCCGGTGAATTCATCCAAAATAGCCGGGTCGTTTTCAAGGATATAGTCTCGAAGAAGTCTGGTGTCGAAGAAATCCAGAACGAAAACGATGACATTGTCCTTCGCGCTCACCTCATTGATCCCGTCCGTGGTCATAACGGATTTCTTTCCATGCTGCTCAATGTATGTCTGTTGGTCTGAGCCGATGCTGACCAGGGAGGCGGTTTGCATGACAATAAGACAGCCGCAAATACCGAGCAGGAGAGGGCGACAGATCGATCGCTTACGCGCGTTGAGGACGACAAAAGCAACAATAATGAAAAGCCACACAACGGTGCTGATCGCGGTGATACGCTTGAATTTTGAAAGATCAAGGCTGCTGCCGTCGGCGACGGGGAGGGGGCCATTCAGAAGAAGCGATTGGATGTAGCAGCAAACACCAAGAGCAACGATGGTGGTCATAAGGAAGTCGAATAATTTCCCACGCATCAGGGAGAGGGAAAGGGAGAGAGCGAATGTGGCTACGAGGCCTGCTCCCACGACGATGGGGAGCGCATTGAAGAAGTCGAAGTTCAGGCTATCGTAGCTTGCCGCGACGATTTCCAGCGGTGCGGCTATGAATACTGTAAGCACGAAGAAGCCTGAGCATATGATCGATCGTGCAAATCGCTGGCGCCATGAGAGCCGACGGGGCTCAGCTCCTTTCTCGAGGCGGATTTTGTCTTTCTTTGCATAGGCGTCAGCCTCGCAAAGCTTGTCTTCGGAAACCTTTACATCATCAGGATAACCCACGGCTTCGACGTTAGGCTCGACGACCTTGTTCGCGTTCTCGTCGATGTGCAGTATGCGCACGAGTACTTTTCGGGTACGGCGCAGAGCAACTCCGAGCACCGCGCTTAGAGCTACGGCGACTCCCGCCACCGCCTGTATGGTATAGGTCATTACCGAAGGGTCAACGTACGCGTGGGCTTGCGGCGTGGCAACGAGGACAACCAGGCATGCTGCTCCTAAGGGAGAGAGCGCGTCGAACAGGGCAAGAGCGATTCGTTTCGTCATGAGGGAATCCTAGCGGTTGTGATTGGAACAAGAGGAGTCGAGGCGATGGAGTGAATGCAGCGTTTCGCGCGCTCTCTGCTTGTCGAGTACTGTTTCGAGTAGGTAGGAGCCGGCGACAGGGGCACTGTTGCCGATGTTGAAGATGAATGAATCGCGCACCAACCGAATCTTCTCCTGCCACTGACTTGGATTGTTGATCATGCTCTCAACCGTAGAACCGAAACGCGATATTTTGTCAGGGGGCAGCGAGATGCCGATTTGATTTCGTAGAGATATGTCTGTGGGCTCGATGCCCAGCTGCTCCCAGTTTGGGTTTCCCACTTTCATGGGGGTGTCGATAAAGAGCGTAGGTTTAAGAGTTGTGAACGAGAACTCGCAAGAAATGGAGGACCAGTCTGTGACCATTACGTCTGCATCGAAAATGGACTCGTTCGAAGTGATGTCGGTTTCGAAGCTGAGTTCGTCTTCCGGGATGTTCTTGTAGCGCCCGGTCAGGGCTTCCCAGCGTGCTGGGTAGCGTTTGAGATACTCGGGATGGGGCCTAAGGATGATGCGATAGCCCTTTCCGACAAGTTGATCCAGCATGGCGTCGATGCAGAGGTCAAGTAGATTGTCTTGCTGCCAAGAGGGGGCAACGAGAATCAGGGGTTTATCTTTTGCCCCCGGATCTTTTTCGGAATCGTATGCTGCGATTTGGCGATCTAGAAGATCGTAGCCGTACTCGATGAGCCTTTTCGATTTTAGGCCCCGTATTTTCTCCGCTTGTCTTACCTCCTCGATTTGGTGGGGTCCTGCACAGAGAAGCGTATCAAAATTGTCGTAAGACTTCTCGAGCGCTGTTAAGTGAGTGGAGGTCATGTGGTGGAACATGAAGACGTATTCGATATCATCCCTTAGATAGGACCTCTTGATGTAGTAGTTGTCGAGATCCTCTTGTGTGCTCACCACTACATCGGCGTCCATTTTCATCATAAGTGTGATGGCTTTTTTCTCGCCAATGTAGTACGGAAAAATGCGCGGTTGCTTCTCGGCGAGCGAGAAGATCTGGTCGTTGGGGTCGTTGGTTACGTAATGGATGCGGATGGTCGAATGGGCGAGGAGCCATTGGATAGCCCCTTCGAAGTATTTATAGAACCCGCTTTTCTCGGAATAGAAGACGATATGCTTGTCGACGGTTTTGAAGAAGCGCTTGTAATCTCGCTTCTCGCGCTTGGCGAGAGGGTCGCGCTGATACCATTTCGTCGTTTTCTTGCTGAGCGAGTTCAGCGCCTCTAGCTCGTCGCGCGTGGTGTTGAGGTCTTCGTAGTTGATGTACTTCTTGGGCTCGATGATGACGTTGCAGAGCGCCTGGACGGCGATAGAGGTGAGATTCGAACAGATCCAGTAGAAAGCCATGCCCGCCGCCACGAAGATGCCCAGGACGAAAGAGAGGGCGATAGAAAGCCCATTGGTGGTGTTCTTCTCCATGTGCGATTGCTCGCGTTGAAGGGGATTGATGCGGTTTTGCGCGAAGCCCATGATGATGGCCGATAGGCCGGCGAGCAAAGGCATCACCCATGACGTGCCGCCGTCTTCCGCCGGCACCATGCCAAGAAACTCCGTTCCCGGGGCGCCGTGGTCGGTGATGGAGTGAATTACGTCGACGAGGCCGAAGAGGATGATGATCTGCACGGCCAAGGGCACGAGGCTGAGCATGGGGTGGTAGTGCTTTTCCTTGTAAAGTTCGTTCTGCTTCTCTCCAATAGTTTCCGAGTCGCCGAAGTACTTGATTTTCAGGCGGTTGAGGTCGGGCATGAGCTGCACCATGACGATAGCGTTCTTCTGGCACCAGAGCGCCATGGGCATGAGAATGATCTTCACAATGACCGTGAACAGCAGGATAGCGATCCACCAGTTGCCTGTCAGGTCGTAGCACGGCTGCATTATGAACGAGAGCGCGGTAGCAAGCGCTTCCATCATAGAGGCTCATCTCCTATAGCGTCGATTGCAATGCACGCATAACGCGCGACGCTCTATTGTAGCTTAAGGCATCGCGCGTAATGGCGTCTGCACTGCAAACACGCAAGGAGTTGATGCGTTCGGGCATTGCGTCTGATAGAAAGCCAAGGGCCGCATAGTTATCTTTGGTCACTTGGTTGTTTTGTGGGGTCGGTTAATGCCTATGAGCTCTCAGTGTTCAATTTGTGATTGAACTCCTAAAAAAATGAAATATTGTTCTTAAAATTTAAGAGATGGAGTTATCATTTGTTCAAATTTGTTGCAATGATAGGTAAGGATGAACATGCTTACTCATGCTCAATTCTCGGTATTGAATGCGCTTGCTGGCGGGGAAGGTGGTCGCATTCGGGATTTAGCGGGGGCGACGGGACTGTCGACGGGAACGGTGTCGTCGACGATCAGGGGCCTTAAGGACTTGTCCGATCCTGCCATTTCCGACGATGGCGGCATCACGGCTGCAGGATTGAAGCTGCTGGAGCCTTATCACGTTACCAATGCCGTTATTATGGCCGCTGGCCTTTCGAGCCGGTTCGCCCCCATATCCTACGAAAAACCCAAGGGGCTCCTTACGGTGCGCGGGGAAGTGCTGGTAGAGCGTCAAATCAGACAGCTCAGGGAAGCGGGAGTGAGCGACATTTACCTCGTGCTCGGATACAAGAAGGAGGAGTTCTTCTACCTGGAAGACGAAATGGGTGTCAAGATCCGCATCAATGACGAGTACTTGACCCGCAACAACAACTCGACGATAAAGTGCGTGGAGGACGTTCTCGACAATACGTATATCTGCTCATCGGACGATTACTTCACCATCAATCCCTTCGAGACCTATGTTTACCAGTCCTACTACGCCGGCGTTTATGCCGAGGGGCTGACGGACGAGTACTGTTTCACGTTGGTGGGCAAAGAGGGGCGCATCCGGTCGGTGAGCGTGGGCGGCCGCGATGCGTGGCAGATGATGGGCCACGTGTACTGGGATCGCTCATTTTCGCGATCTTTCGTCGATATTCTGAACGCCGAATACGACCTTCCCGAAACGGCCCCGAAGCTGTGGGAGGACATTTACATCGATCATATTAAAGAACTGCCCATGGTGGTGCGTAAGTACGATGCCGATGATATTTGGGAGTTCGATTCCCTGGACGAGGTGTCGGTATTCGATCCGGCATTTATCCAGAACGTGGACTCGTCGATTCTCGACAACATATGCGAAATTTTGGATTGCGGCCGATCTGAAATCGGTTCTATTGAGCCGATCAGGCAGGGCCTGACCAACCTCTCCTTCAAGTTCGTTGTGGGGGACGAAGCCTATGTGTACCGCCATCCGGGTGATGGAACCGACGAGATCATCAATCGGGAGAGCGAGGCGTTCTCGCAGGCGGTGGCCCATAAGCTTGGCCTTGACAATACCTTCATTTACGAAGACGGGCGCGAGGGATGGAAGATATCGCGCTATATAGAGGGTTGTCATACGCTCGATTACCATAACTGGGACGAGGTGGCCCGGGCGCTGGCGATGGCGCGTACGCTTCACACCTGTGGCGAGGCTTCGCCGTGGAACTTCGACTTGTTCGGCGAAACCCAGAAGATCGTCCGGCTGCTTGACGAGCGGTCTCGCACGGCTTTCAAAGATTTCGCGACATTGCTTGATTTGGCCGAGAGCCTTCACGACATGGTGGTGAGCGACAGCGTTCCCTCTTGCCTGTGCCACAACGATTTCTACGACCCGAACTTCCTCGTCAGGGGAGATGAGATGTACCTCATCGATTGGGAGTACTCGGGAATGAGCGATTACGCGAGCGACTTGGGCACGTTCGTCTGCTGCAGCGACTACGGCTTCGAGGAGGCGATGCGCGTATATCGACTGTACTTTGGCCGCGAAGTCACGCCTCTTGAGGCGAGGCACTGCGTCGCCTTCACGGCTTTGGCTAGCTTTTACTGGTTCGTTTGGGCTTTGTACAAGGAAGCGTGCGGCGATCCGGTGGGGGAGTGGCTCTACCTTTGGTATCGCAATACGAAGGCATTTGGTGGCAAGGCGCTGGAATTAAGCGCTGAACTGTAAGTCTAATCGGAAGGAAACGAGAGGAACAAGCGCATGGAGTTGTTCGGACAAATTGTCGTCTACATCATCATGGCGTGCGCCGTCGCGGGCTGCATCGCCTCGGTGGTGAAGCCCGAGAGTGAGCTGGGCCAGGAGTTTGTCGCCGGTATCGATTCGATTGGGCCCATTTTTCTGCCCGTCGCGGGCATCATGGCTTCGGCGCCGTACTTGACGGCTTTCGTCAGCAGCGTATTCGGCCCCGCCTTTAGTTTCCTGGGTGCCGATCCGGCCATGGCCGCGACGACGTTTATCGCAGTGGACATGGGCGGCTATCAGCTGGCCGATGCCTTGGCGGAAACCCGGGAAAGCTGGATCATGGCCATGATGACCGGCTATATGGGAGGCGCTACCATCGTGTTCACCATTCCGGTAGCCCTGAAGATGCTGGAGAAGCGCGACCGCAAATACCTCGCCCTGGGCATTATGAGTGGCCTTCTCGCTATTCCCATCGGGGTCTTCGTGGCGAGCGCCATCATTGCCTTGGCTCACCCGGTTATCCGTGAGGCGGTTTCCACGAATGCGGAGGCGACCTATCAGGTTATGCTGAGCTTCAGCCAGATTGGCGTGAATCTAATTCCGCTCATTATCGTATGTGTGCTTCTCGCCCTTGGCTTGAAGTTCATCCCTGATGCCATGATCAAGGGCTTCACGGTGTTCGGCCGCGTGCTCGAGAGCGCTTTGAAGATCGTGTTCGTTCTGGTTGTTGTGGAATACTTCACGGGTCTCGGGTCGACGCTTCTTGGCGATGCATTCGGCTTCGACCCCATTATCGCTGATGATGAAGATATCTTCCGGGCGTTGGAGACGTCGGGAGCCATTGGTATGATGCTGTGCGGTGCGTTCCCTATGGTGTATCTTATCAAGCGCTACCTTTCCAAGCCTCTCGCCAAGATCGGCGGTTTGGCTCATTTGTCCTCTGACGCCACAACGGGCCTGCTGGCCGCAGCGGCCAATGTTCTTGCGGCATTGGCCATGGTGAAGGATCTGAAGGCGCGTGACAAGGTGATCGTCATCGCCTTCGCGGTGTGCTGTGCCTTCCTGTTCGGCGATCATCTCTCCTTCACGGCGAATTTCCAGCCGTCACTTATTGCGGCCGTGATGGGAGGCAAGATTGTAGGCGGCATATGTGCCATTGTCTTCGCCTTCCTGTTGGCAGTGAAGAAGGCCGAGCAGTTGGAGGACGAGGATCGCAGGGCCGGCTTGCTCAAGTCGAACAACGATCAGGGCGCGGTAGCGGTGGAGTACTACCAGGACGTCTAAGAGGCAGCTGTTTTTCGCATAACTTTTGAACGAGGAGGCCCGTTGCAGCTAGGCCTCCTCGTTTTGTTGTTCTTTGCCACTCGGCAGGAAGCGACCGGCATTTGACGATCCATCTAACTCTGATTTCTGGCCTAAAGCGCCCCCACGTGCTAATATGCGAACTTGCCAAGAATTGACAGTTGGTTAACTGCGCAACTGAGCGAGCCCAATGAACCCCGAAACGTACTAGGAGTGAACTTAGCATGCAGCATTACTCATTGGCCGGAATGAGCCATCGTGTGGCGAAAGCGCTTCTTTCTGCGCTTCTCTGCTTCTCCGTGATGCCGAGTGTGGCTTTTGCTGCCGAGGATGAGACGCCGAATGCAGCGTCTTCGGCGTCTGTATCCGATGGGGAGGATGGCGTGCTTTCTTCTCCGGAGAGCGTCGAGACCAATGTGGCAGTCGACTCCAAGAACGAACTAGAGGGAGACAGCGGGATTGCCCCCTCCGAAAACCTCAAGACTGCGGCTGATGCTCCGGAGGCGGAAGAGGAGGGCGGTGCTGCCGGCTTCGTTGAAATTGACGCAGGGAAGCAAGATAGCGATGCCGACTCCGCGACGGAATCCTCCTCTGTCGCTTCGGGAAGCATGGGCGTAGAAAAACCGACGCTCGGCTTTATCTATGTGGACGAGGCGCAATTGAACGAAGGCGATACGCAGAATATCGTCGCAGCATTGTCTGACGAAGAAATTGTATTAAAGAGCGCAACTCTGCATTTGACCACTTGGGAAGGTGAGAAAACGATCGACGCCTCGGTGATCGAGGGTAATGGGGCGCGGTTCGAAATGAGGAATATGGCGGCAGGGGAATACGAGCTAACAGCGCTCGATTTTTCGCTTGCCGACGCAGACGATACCTTCAGGGAGGAGCTGCAAGGGAAGGGCCATTTCTTTGAGGTGCTGGCGCCGGAGTCTTCTGCGATTGAGGTGAGCGCACTTTCGCTGGACGAAAGCGGGTCTCTGGAGAAGGTCGAAGAGGCAGAAGAGGCTATCGAAGAGACGCTCGAGAGTGCTCCTGTGATGGCGAGGAACGCTGCCGTCCCGATGGCTGCGGCTAGCGCTACCTCCGCTCGGGCTACATCGGTTCCCGGGCTCGTTGTGGCGCTGGATCCGGGGCACGGGGGAAGTGATTCGGGCGCCTGCAGCAATGGCCTCAAGGAAAAAGACATCAATTTGAAAATCGCCAAATACTGCCAAGCGGCGCTGCAGCGCGCTGGGGTATCGGTTGCGATGACGCGTTCAAGTGACGTGTATGTCGGTTTGTCCGAGCGAGTGGAAATTGCAGCGAAAGCTGGCGCCACGGTTTTTGTGTCCCTTCACATCAATTCGGCCACGCCTGCAGCGAAAGGCTGTGAGGTGTGGGTTCCCAACGATAGTAGCTACAATCATGACACTCATGTAGCTGGCAAGGCGCTTGGACAGAAGGTTATTGCGAAGTTGGCTGCTTTGGGGCTCTCCAATCGAGGTGTGAAGACGCGCGATTCGGAAAACGGTTCGAAGTACGCGGACGGCAGCGTTGCAGACTACTACTCGGTGATAAATGGTGCTCGCAAACGGGGCATTCCGGGAATAATCATCGAGCATGCCTTTATCACCAATCCTGGTGATGCTGTGTACATGAGCAGCGAGGTAAATCTCAAAAAACTTGGCGAGGCAGATGCTCAGGGCATTATCGAGGCGATCAACCAAGGTATAATCAAAGGTAGCGGAGGCCTTGTCAAAGATGGCAATGGAACTTTGTATCGCAACTCCGATGGCAGTTTTGCGAAGAATGCCTGGATGACCGTCGGAGGCTCTCGCTATTATTTCGGCCCTGATGGATATGCCTACATATGGGGTCATATGATCAATGGGAAGAATTACTATTTCAATAGCGCAGGCCAGATGCACACGGGATGGCTGACATGGAGCTCCGACGGCACGAAAAGCTATTTCGGCAGCGATGGGGCTGCTCTGACAGGCTGGCAGCAGCTTGGTGGGTGCCGCTATTATTTCAATGCTAACGGCCGCAGCCTCCGCTGGCAGCAGAAGATCGACGGCTCCTGGTACTACTTCAACGGCCAGTCCCAGATGCAGACGGGCTGGGTCACGTGGAACTCCGACGGCTCCAAGAGCTACTTCGGCGCCGACGGCAGGGCCCTCACCGGGTGGCAGACCGTCGCGGGCAAGCGCTACTACTTCACGGCGGACACGGCGCGCAGCCTCCGTTGGGGCCATTGGATAGACGGTAAGTACTACTATTTCAATGGCGATTCTGCGCTTCATACGGGCTGGGTCACGTGGAACTCCGACGGCTCCAAGAGCTACTTCGACAGCGACGGGGCAATGGTTATTGGGCAGGCGACTATTGATGGAACGCTCTACGATTTCGGAGCGGATGGTAAGATCCGCAATCTAATCATGGGGTTGCCCAGAGCGACTGTGGCGGAGCTTGTCAAAGACTACAATGCGCAAATTGCCACATTAAAGAAGAGCTATCCTTCCGGAGTCTATGCCGGTAAGGGTGCGCCGACTATTGAGAGCTTTTGCCAGCTTTTGTATGACGAGGCGGTCTATGAGGGAGTACGCCCCGAAGTGCTTTATGCGCAGGTGATGCATGAGACGGGATGGCTGCAGTTCGGAGGCGATGTCAAACCCGATCAATGCAACTTTGGTGGTCTCGGGGCAACGGGCAACGGCAACCCTGGGAACGTGTTTCCGAGTGTGGCGGTTGGGCTTCGTGCTCAAGTTCAGCACTTGAAAGCTTATGGCTCTACGGAGCCGCTGAAAGGCGAGTGCGTTGATGTTCGATTTAAGTACGTGACTCGCGGCTGCGCACCCTATGTTGCCGACTTGGCGGGGAAGTGGGCGTCGGATAAACAATACGGTATCAAGCTGAGCAAGATAATCGATAGGATCAGCAAGTAGGGTTCGCCCTACGGTAATTGCCGGACGCTATATTTGCATGAGCTTCGCTCTAAGATAGGCTCCCATGATGAGGGAGCCTATCGCGCAGGCCGCGGTGCCGGCGAAGCTAACGCCGTTCATGCCCCAGAGATTGATGCAGGCAATGCCCAGGGGCAGCACGGCCGCCAGGGCGACGATGTTGCCGACGAAGTACCCTCTGAAGCTGCGCAGCGAAACGAGAAGGTCTCCGAAGAACCACAAGAAGGCCGTGGCGATTGAGGCGACGACCACGGGCTGCAGGAGGTAGGCGTAGGGGCGTATGCTCTCCCCGAACAGAAGGCAGAGCCCCCATTCGCCAATAAGTCCCGCCGCAATGAAGCACAGGGCGCCGATGAGAACGACCCCTCCCACTGTTCGCCAAAGAAGGTGCAGAAACTCGCCTTTGTTGCCCTCCGCGTAATGGCGGGAGAAAACATCGAGAAGGGGGGCGTACAGGTAGGTGGCGCCCATTTGGACGACAAGGGCCGGAGCGGCGACGGACGAGTAGATGCCCAGGGCCGCATCGCCCAGCATCACCAGCAGAAGCTGCTTGGGCACGGTGAATATGGCGCTGCACGCTAGAGACGCCAGTACCGCCGAGAACGACCTCCTCAGCAGGTACAGCGCCTTTTTGCCGGTTATGCCGATGCCGAAGGACTCGAAGGTGCGCGAATGGGGCAAGTCGTAGAGGAAGAGCACGGCCAAGGTCGCGATACCCATGGCGATGATGGCCGCATCCAGACTCTGCGTGGGCCAAAAGATGCCGACGAAAGCCGCCAGCGTGGCGAAGCCCTGCAGCATGAACGATTTGCCGATGAAGTCCATGCGGCGATTCAGCTGGTCGAGTCCGTGCAAGATGTCGATGACGAGGCCCACGGCCTTGAACAGGAAGTAGAGGACGATGGTAAGCAGGGAGCTGAGCGGGCACGTGACGAGTGAGTAGATGATGCAGGCGACAAATGACCCGCCAAGGGTTATCAGCCTGAATCCTAGATACTCCGAAGTCGTGTTCTCGTGCTTGATGTCGGAGATCTGGTAAGTTCCCATTTTGTAGTTCGCGAAGGTTCCGAACGTGCCCGTCACCGACATGGCGAGCGATAGCAGGCCGGCGGCGTCGTAGCCATTCGAAAGGCGCACGATGAGCACCGTGACAAGCCACTGGCACGCGAGGTAGGTGATGGACCCCGCGGAGTTCCACAGCATGTTCTCTCGCATGGAAAGAGGGGGATAATCCTTTTTCGCAAGCGCCCTCACAGTTGGAATGCCTCGAAAGTGTGGATGTCGCGATTGCCTTCGGCGGGGGGAGTGCGCCAATCGCCGTAAATAGTTTCGAGGATCCTCTCGTATTCCCTAGGGCCAAAATACGTTCTGCCCTCGAAGGGAAGTTCTACCGGTTCATAGAAGTTTCGGGGAAACGTGTAGGCCGGTTTGCCCTCGCCGACAAATTCGGAGACGAGCCCTGTGGAGCCGGGCTCGGTTTCTTGGGCGACCTCGTCTATGGTGCGCGCGTATTTTTTGGGATCGAGCCCGCGCACGAGGGGGCAGACGATTTTCTTCGCAAGCTTGACCCAGGGAGAGGATCCCACGTTCGGGTCGGCGAGGATGAAGCTGTACCAAAGGTTTGCGCGGTTGCGACGTCGGAAAAGGTCGGAGTTGCAAGGATCGATCTCGTCGATGGGGAACACGTCGACCCACACCCCGACTGCGATATCCTTGCGTACGAAGTTCTCGTAGACGATGGTGGTGGTGTCGACGATCTTGGTGAAGGGGTACACCCCCTTGCCGTTGCGGTAGTTGACGGCATCGAAGCGTTCCGAGCTTCTTTTCTTGGAGAAGATTTCGAGGAAGCGCTCGTAGTCTTTTCGATACATGCAGATATCGATATCGTCGTCCCAAGGAATGAATCCTCCGTGGCGGTGGGCGCCGAGCAGGGTGCCGTACATCAGAACGTAGGGGATGTCGTTCGTTCGGCAGACGCGATCGATCTCGTCCATGATCTCGAGCTCGATTCGCTTCATGTCATTCAGAGCGAGTCGCTCGCTCATTGGCGTTCCTCCTTCGGGAGTTCGAGGACGATGGGGGCATGGTTACGCCTTTTTTCGAGGGGAGGGAGCTGGTTCCAGTCGTCGCCGAAAGCTTTTTCCAGATAGTAGTCCGTGTTCCCCGGAACGGGCAGCTCGGTGTCCTCGAAGGCGATGCGCTTGGTCGGAAAGAGGCGCGCCTTCTCCAGCCCCCCGGCGATGGGCGCGGCAAATGCGACGCATCTCTTCGTGCTCTCGCCGGGATTTCGCGTCCCCTCGTTGAAGCGGCGGTTGATAGCCTGCTCGGTAAGCAGCGCTCGAACTACGTAATGGGAGCATCGGCATGCGAGGCGCTCGGCAGCGCCCAGGACGCCGCGATGGGGCACATTGATGGTCTTGGCGTGGTAGAGATACGAGACGCTCTGCCACGTTCGGCCTTTCTGGAGCTGAGATTTCGCGATGATCTCCTCGTCGCTGAGATCATCATAGGGGAATATGTCGACGAAAACACCCTGATGCAGCTCGGCCTCGATGGTCTCGGCGGTGTAGAACTTCGTGCCCTTCCTCATCACCTTCGCGAACATGGCCGCATAGTGCGGTGCCTTGCCGGGTATGAGCAGATCGCAGGTTTCGCTCAGCTCCCGAGCGGCGATATCGAGGAATCGCTCGTAATCGGATCTCAGCATTCCGATGTCCATGTCGTCGTCCCAGGGAATGAAGCCGCCGTGGCGCACGGCGCCCAGCGCACTCCCGCTGTCGAGGAAGTAGGGGATGTCGTGGCGCACACAGAGGGCGTCAATTTCCTTGAGTATCGACAGCTCCGTCTGTTGAAGTTGACGAAGATCGTCGGGGCGGTACTCCATGTTCCTGCCTTGGTCTCGTTTGCTTTTTCCGACAGCCTATCACAATCCTGTGCAGACAGCGTTGTGCGCATCCTCTATTTCTGGCAACGCCAGCCGTCGTCATCGATCGTGCTTTCTGGTCGATTGCCTATAATAACAAGCGCAAAGGTATTTCGGTAGGAGGCCTATGACGATGTCGGGCAAGAAGATCGCCATATTCTCGGCTCTGTATGCGCCGAGCGTTGGCGGGGTCGAGAAATATACGGAGAATCTGGCGCGCTCGCTCGCCCAGCGGGGATGCGCCGTGACGGTGGCGACATCGCGCATCGACGAGAGTCCGAGCCGCGAAGCCGTCGCCGATGGCGTCGAGGTTCTTCGCCTGCCCGCGCGATCCCTCCTCGGCGGCAGGCTCCCTCTCTCTCGGAAGAACGGGGAACATGCCGGCCTTTTGCGGGAGCTGCAGGAATGGGCGCCCGACTACGTCATTGTCAACACGCGTTTCTATGCGCACAGCCTCGTGGGGCTTGATTTTGCGAGGCGCCTTGGGGTGCGGCCCGTGCTGATCGAGCACGGTTCGGCCTACCTGACCCTCGGTAACCCCCTTGCCGATGCGGTGCTGCGCGGCTACGAGCACGCGATGACCCGTCGCGTGCGGCGCTACGGGCCGGCGTGCTACGGTGTGTCACAGAGAGCCTCCGAATGGCTTGGGCACTTCGGGCTTCCGTCCGAAGGGGTTCTGAGCAACGCGATAGATGCTGCGGCGTTCCGCCGCCGCTCGTCGGGGAGGAATTTTCGGAAGGAGCTGGGCATCGACGATGGGGTAATGGCCGTTGCGTTCGTCGGCCGACTAATGCCGGAAAAGGGCGTCGGCGCGCTGCTCGAGGCGGCACGTCGGGTCGCCGATGATCGCTCGATCGTCTTTATCGTGGCGGGCGGTGGGCCCGAAGCCGAAGCGGTGGAAGGGGCCGCCCTGTCGAATCTTTTCACGACGGGGATCTTGGATGCCGGAGACGTGTCGGCGCTCCTCTCCTGTTCTGACGTCTTCTTGCTGCCGTCGCGCTCCGAAGGTTTCGCCACGTCGCTTCTCGAGAGCGCCTCGTGGGGCCTTCCAGCGCTTGCGACGGAGGTGGGGGGTGCGCGGGAGGTGCTGGGCGAAGGCGCCGAAAGACTGCTTTTGGAAGATGCGACAGCGGATTCCATCGTAGCCGCCCTGCGTTGGGCGAAGGACCACCGCGAGGAACTCGGGGCTCTGGGAGCATCCTCGCGAGAGAGGGTCGAAGCGAACTATACCTGGGAAGAGACGGCGCGCCTCGCCGAAGCGGCTTGCGCGCGGGCGAACGGTTTGGAGTGGGATGCGCGATGAGTGAGACAGTTGGGGCGAGCGGCGCGAAAAAAGCCGACATGCGGGTAGTTCATGTGGTGGGAGCGATGGATCGGGCCGGCACGGAGACCATGATCATGAACCTGTACCGGGCCATGGATCGAGATCGAATCCAATTCGATTTCATCGTCCACGAGGATCGGCTGTGCGACTATGACGAGGAGATCGCCGATTTGGGCGGTGTCATCCGGAGGATTCCGCGGTTTGTGGGAGCTAATCTTCTCGAGTACGCCAAGGCGAGCCGCGCGGTTCTCGCCAGCTTCGCCGACGACCCGGTGGTCCACGGGCATATTGGCAGCTGCGCGGCTATTTACTTGAACGAGGCTAAAAAGATGCACAAGGCCGCCATTGCCCACAGCCATGCTCAGAACTACCCCTTATCGTTGGAGCAGGTGGCCTTCAGGGCCGTTTCGTTTCCCACTCGGTTCGTGGCTGATGAGTTCTTGGCCTGCTCACGCCAGGCCGGCATCGACCGCTTCGGGGCCAAAGTCGCCGCGGGCGATCATTTTCACGTCCTGCCGAACGGCATCGATGTTGACCGGTACCACTGCACCGATAAAGATCACGAGCGGGCCAAGGTGGCTCTGGGGCTGGGAAACGGCCCCATCGTAGGGCACGTGGGAAGATTGGCGGAGATAAAAAACCACGCCTTTCTCTTCGAGGTGTTCGCCGAGATGCTCCGGCGTGCTCCTGCTGCGCAGCTGGTGCTTTACGGGAAGGGAGAGTTGGAGGAGCAGCTAAGGAGCCTAGCCGAGGCGCTCGGGTTGGGGGAGCGCGTCCATTTCCGCGGCCTTACGGACGATGTTCCCTCGGCTTTGAAGGCCATGGACGTCATGGTGTTCCCGTCGTTCAAAGAAGGACTGGCTATGGCCCTCATCGAGGCGCAGGCGACGGGGATGCCCTGCGTATTCTCCGACGGCGTGCCCGGGGAGGTGGCGCTGAGTGAGGCGGCGGTGAGGCTGCCGTTGAGTGACGGCGCTGCGGAATGGGCCCAGACGGCCCTCGCGCTTGGGGAGAAGTCGCGCGATCGCTCCTGCGGGTCCGCGTTGGTGCGGTCGGCGGGATTTGACGTCGCCTCTTCCGCGGAGTGGCTTGCAGGCTTCTACGAAAAGCTGGCCGAAGAGGCCCTGGGCGGACGTATCGCCTTCTAGGAAGGGGAGAACGGTCTTGAGTGACGCGCAGGGGAGTGCGCGGCGGATAGGGTATAATAGCGGCCGCGATGCCTCGATGAATGGTGCTAGGTAATGGATTTGAAAGTTTTGGCGGTCATACCCGCATACAACGAAGAAGACAACATCGTGTCGACGGTCGACGATTTGCTGCGAAACGCGCCCGGCGTCGACTACGTGGTCGTCAACGATGGTTCCTCCGACCTTACGGCGCGGATATGCCGAGAGCGGGGTTTTCGAACCATCGATCTCCCGGTGAATTTAGGGCTTGCCGGAGGGTTTCAGACGGGAATGAAGTTCGCCTACGAGCATGGGTACGATTACGCGCTGCAGTTCGATGCGGACGGCCAGCATTCGGCGGCCTATGTTTGGCCCATGGTCCAGCAGGCGCAGAGCGAGGGATCCGATATCGTCATCGGCTCGCGCTTCTGCACTCAGAAGAAGCCCATTTCTGCGCGCATGCTCGGCTCGATGCTCATCACGGGGATGATTCGCCTGACTACCGGGCAGCGCGTGGAGGATCCTACCTCGGGGATGCGCCTGTTTAACCGGCGCATGATTCGCTCGTTCGCGCGCAACTACGATTTCAGCCCCGAGCCCGATACCATCGCTCTTGTCATCCGCGGGGGCGGCAAGGTTTCCGAGATGCAGGTGGAGATGCGCGACCGCGTGGCGGGGGAGAGCTATCTCAACCTCACGAAATCGGTCGCCTATATGCTGCGCGTGTGCCTGTCGATTCTTTTCATTCAGTGGTTCAGGAAGAAGGGTGACTGATGTACTGGATCGTGCTCGTCGTCGGCGCAATATGCGCTCTGGCGTACGTCGTCCTTAAAATTCGCCGGAACCAGCTGACCACGGCCGATGCCGTGTTCTGGTTTCTGTTCGCTCTCGCTCTCATCGTTGTGGCGCTGTTTCCTCAGGTTGTGTATGGGCTAACGGGGCTTTTGGGCATGGAATCGCCGGCGAACTTCGTGTTTCTCTGCGTGTTGGCGATTGTAGTCTACCGCTTGCTGTCGCTCTCTGTCGAAAATGCGCGGCTCCGGGCCAAGCTCACCACACTCGTGCAACATGTCGCGCTTGAGGAGTTTAAAGGCTCGGCTGACGACGAGGGCTCCGAGGGCGAGCGTCGCTAAGGCGATATTTCTCGGGGTAGTTCGCGCTTTTCAGGGCTATACTGACATAATGTCTGCATTAAGAGGAGGTCTGTTGTGAGAAGCCTGGAAAAGAGAGCCTCGCACCGGTTTTGTGCCGCGTGGTTGGTTGCCGCGCTTGCGGCTGCGCTTGCTTGCGTGCCCGCCTTCGCCTTTGCGGAGGAGAGCGAAAGTGCTGGAACGGGGGCCGATGGCGGCGCCATAGCTGCGGAAGAGACGTTCTACGAGATCGGTGCGGAGGTGGTCGAATCCACCTCCGATGCCCCCGAGGCTGTGGTGCTCGAGCAGGATGGCTCTGATGGCCCGAGTAATTCTGACGGGACCGACGAAGAGGTCGGCGCCGATGATCCGTCGGACGGCACCGATGGGTCGCAGCCCGAGGGGCCGAACGACCCTGTAAAGCCCGTCGAGCCCATCGTGCCGGGTCTGAAAACGGTCGGCGACCGGTTCCAATATGTCAACGACGACGGCACGCTGGTGAAGTCGGACTGGAAAACGGTTGGTGACAAGCGCTACTACTTCGACGCCGAAGGTGTATCGGTGCGCTGGCAGCAGAAGATCGGTGGCGAATGGTACTATTTCGACGGTAGCTGCGCCATGGTAACTGGTTGGATCACTTGGCGCGCGGACGGATTGAAGAGCTACTTTGGTGCTGATGGTAAGGCGCTGAAAGGGTGGCAGCAGCTTGACGGGAATTGGTATTACTTTGATTTCGATACCGCGAAGAGTTTGAGGTGGCAGCAGAAGATCGGCGGCAGCTGGTACTACTTCAACGGCGCCTCGCAGATGC
>OGOG01001832.1_pt1 | contig 19662 bp, 7 predicted proteins | sample 1552581 | NCBI WGS metagenome assembly OGOG01 (sample SAMEA2580152, study PRJEB22360) | human gut metagenome | biome: human gut; feature: human-associated habitat; material: faeces | place: Denmark | collected 2008/2010 | reverse complement strand
GGATGCCATCGAGTAACAAAGTCAGAAAAGTCACCTCCGAGAACTATCCTACAGACGCAGGGCGCGAGGGAGAAGCAATTTTCCGCCGTGTGTATGCCCTTGCCGGAAGCAAACTCCCCATCAAGCGGCTGTGGATCAGCAGCATGGAGGATGCCGCCATCCAGCAGGGCTTTGAAAACCTGAAAGATGGTGCGGCGTATGATAATCTGTTTGCAGCGTCCGAGTGCAGGGCAAAAGCAGACTGGCTGATCGGCATGAACGGAACCCGTGCTTTTACGAAAAAGTACGGCAGAAAACAGACCATTGGCCGTGTGCAGACCCCGACGCTGGCGATGCTGACCGAACGGCAGACCAAAATCCAGAACTTTGTAAAAGAACCCTATTACAAAGTGGAACTGTCCGGCGCAGGTGTTGTGGCAGTATCGGAACAGATGGGGCAGGAACAGGATGCCGATACCATGCAGGCCGCTTGTGATGGTCAGTGCGCGGTGGTCGGCAGCATCGAGCGCAAGCGAGTGGAGAAGAAGCCCCCGAAGCTGTATGACCTGACGACCTTGCAGCGAGAAGCAAACCGCTATTACGGTCTGACAGCCAGCCAGACCTTGCAGGCATTGCAGGAATTGTATGAAGAAAAGCTGGTGACATACCCCAGAACAGACAGCCAGTTTGTGACCGAGGATATGCGCAAGACAGTGGAATCTCTGGTGCTGGCCTTAGATGGCGCGGCGGCAGACGTAAGCTGCGTTATCAACAACAGCAAGGTCACAGACCACCACGCGATCCTGCCGACGATGCAGGGCATAAAGTGTAATAAGGCAAAGCTGTCCGAAACCAAACAGAAGATTCTTTCGCTTATCATCTGGAAACTGGTGCAGGCTGTGCAACCGCCGTTCATCTATGAGGATGTGCTGGTGACGGTATGCTGTCAGGGACAGAATTTTACAGCAAAGTATAAGGAAATTTTGCAGCCCGGATATACGGCAAAGCCTGTTCCGTTCGTAGAGCCGGAAAAGGACAAGGATGCGTCACTTCCGAACGATCTGGAACAGGGGATGGCTATTCCGGTGGTACGGGCAGAGAAAAAGCATGGCTTTACTTCACCGCCGAAAGTCTATACCGAAGATACTCTGCTGTCGGCCATGGAAACAGCAGGCAACAAGGAATTTGAAAAGGACACTGAGAAGAAAGGTCTGGGAACCCCTGCAACGCGCGCTGCGATTCTGGAAAAGCTGGTATCCTCCGGCTATGTGCAGCGTAAAGGCAAGCAGATGATTCCCACGGAGAACGGTGTGGCCGCGATCCGCAATATCCCGGACTACCTGAAATCTGCCAGTATGACAGCCGAATGGGAAAATGACCTGCTGCGGATGGAGCGCGGCGAGATCAAGCCCTATGATTTTATGCAGGGCATCCACGGATTGCTCGATAAGATGCTGGCTGACCTCCGGCAGATTCCTACCGTCGCGGCAGCTCCCAATCATAATAAGGTAAGCGTAGGAAGCTGCCCGGTCTGCGGCAATCCTGTACATGAGAGCAAACTTAGCTTTTGTTGTGCAGACCGTAGCTGCAAATTTGCACTCTGGAAAGAAAGCAGATACTTGTCCAATATGAGAAAGACGCTGGACAAGAAGATGGCCACAGACCTTTTGCAGAAAGGCCGCACCCATGTGAAAGATTTCTATTCCACAAAGAAGGATAAGACATTCGCCGCTGACCTTATGATGCGCGTCGAGGATGGCCGTGCACAGTACAGTCTGGAATTTCCAAAAACACCGATGAAAACGAAAACGTAAAGGAGGTTTGACCCTTGCCACAGATTAACGATATTCGAGAATTGGCGCAGCAGAACGCCCGGTATGTCAGTAACTCGCCACAGGACTGGATGAGTTATCTGGATGTGGCGGCGCGGCTGTACCGCTATTCGTTCACCGATGCACTCCTGATCCACGCGCAGCGGCCCGATGCGACCGCCTGCGCAGAAATGGAACTCTGGAATCAGAAAATGAGCCGCTGGGTCAACCGTGGCGCAAAAGGCATCGCGCTTCTGGATGATACCGGACCGCGTACCAAGCTGCGGTATGTGTTCGATATTGCTGACACCCATCTGGTGCGCGGCGGCAGAACACCGCTCTTATGGAATCTGGACAGCCACGAGCATGAGCAGACGATTTTAGACCATCTGGCATATACCTACGGCCTGTCGCAGACAGACAGCATGAACACCGCCCTGATGGAACTGGCGCAGCAGTTGACCGCCGACAATCTGGATGAAGCGATGGACGGTCTAGCCTATGAGGTGGCGGATACTTTTCTGGAAGAACTGGACGAAGATAACATCCGTGTCCGCTTCCGGGAACTGATGACCAACAGTATTTTCTATACGCTTTCCCGCCGCTGCGGGCAGGAGCCTATGGATGTGCTGGACGATGATGACTTTATCCGCATCGTGGATTTCAACAAGCTGCCGGTGCTGTCGTTCCTTGGCAACGCGGTTTCCGAACAGTGCGAAGCGGTTCTTTTTGACATTGGCCGTGAGATGCGGAAAATTTACAAAAAAGAAATCACGCAGCAGCTTGAAAAATCCGTTGACAGCTTGTATAATACCAATACGGACTTTAACGCATTAAAGCGTGAAACCAAAGAGAACACGACCAAAGGAGGACAAGAAAATGGAGTTGACGTATTACCGCAAGGGAGATTATCTGTTCCCGAATCTGGCCGTGAAGGGCGAGCCGCAGACCATCGGGAAGTACGGGATGCTGCGCAGGACGTACCTGAAAGAGAACCGCAAGAACTGGTATCAGAGTATGCTGATGAGCGGCAGGCTGAACCAGTATCTGGCGCAGATCGAGGAAGAAGCGGAGAACCGGATGGAAACCCTGCTGGACGGCCTGAACGAGAAGTTCCCGGCACCGAGCAAGGAAAAGGACCCGCTGGCATGGGCAGCACATCAGAACAGCCTGACGGCGATGGCAGAAGAAATCGTCTTGAAGGAATTGGTGTACAATTAACTGAAACAACAACGGAACAGGATTTGAGCGAAGCAGAGGAAGAAATTGCCTCTGCTTTTTCTTTGCCTGATCTGCCGACCGTGGAACAGCAGATCCGCGCCATTGAAGCACCGATCCGGGCGCGGTATGCGGACGAGATTGCACTTGATTCCGAAGTAGTCGATGAAATCCTGCGCACGGGCAGCAACCGCAGCAAGGGTCAGCTGCGCTTGATCTACAATTTCATGGTCGAGAAAACCCCGGAAGAATATACAGAGTTCGTGAAAAACGAATATGGCACGGGCGGCAAAGGCTTTGAGAGTGTCGGTGCAAAGTATGCCGTCTGGTTCGATGATCTGGGGTTGCGCATTGCGGCAGGTGACACGGCAAAGGGCGGTACGATTGCCAATGCGTCTTTATCCTGGGAGGATGTCAGCAACCGTATCCATGAACTGCTCCGGCAGGGCGAGTATGCGCCGCAGGCGGTTCTGGATGCTGCACGGCAGAACGCCTTACAGGAACACGCGCAGACGTTGGCTTATATGGAGCGTGATTTGGCCGATGGCGTTTCCGAAGCAGTGTTTCAGGATACAGAAATCTTCCGGGGCGGTTTCCCGGAATTGACGGACAGGCTGGCAGGCTTGCTGGATGATACGGATTTTCTGACCGATCTCAATGAGAGATTGTCCGCGCTGGGAGAAGCCTATGCCGAAGATAAAGACCTGATGCGGATGCACTTTTATAAGCCGGATAAGGTTGCGGTTCTGTTCCAGCAGTTTGCAAAGCCTTATCAGAATTATGCAGCAAGAGAGGGCTTTCACTGGAATGAGCATAAGAAGTTCATTACGGAAGATGAAATCAATGCGTACTTCACACGGGGCAGCAATTATTCGGACAGCCGGCTGGCAATCTATTCGTTCTTCCTGAATCATGAGGACAAGAAAGAGCGGGCAAACTTCCTGAAAGACCATTACGGAATCGGCGGCAGCAGCCATGCACTCTGCGGGGCAGACGATTCCCACGAAGATCACGATGGCAGGGGCATTTCTTTGGAGCGTGGCTCATACGGGAACCCGGATGCAAGCGTTCATCTGAACTGGAATCAGGCCGCAGGCCGAATCGACCAGCTTATCCGTGACAGTGAGTACCTGAAACCAGCGGATTACTCCCGGATGCCTGTCTATGAACGGGAACAGATGGCAATGCGGGTGATGGGATTCTATCACCATCTGCCGAACGACGTGGAGCGGCCTTATCCGCAAGACCTTTACCATGAAGAAGGACGAAAGGCTCTTGTTGAAAAGCTGGCAGACACCGAACTTTCGGCAGAACTGTTGGAGCAGATGGACAATGCACTGCTGTCCATGCCGCTGGATTCGGAAGAATATGAGCAAAAGGCAGAATCCCTCTCTATCCTTCACCAGTATGTCGAGGGAACGTACACGATTTTTCCGGAAAAAAAGAGGGCTGTTGAGATTGCGGTTCCTGAACAGGGGCAAATTTCCATGTTTGACTTCATGGAGCAGGAGCCGCAATCGAAAGAGCAGTCAACCGCCGCAGCGGTTGAGAACTCCCAAAAGGCAAAAGTTGTTGCGCGGTATCAGTCAACGGTGATGATGCAGGCAGGATATATCGAGGATATTGCAATTCTGCAATATCCCGATGGCAAGTTCTATAACCATTACAATTATGACGAAGAAACGGGAACAGGTACAGCAGAAACAGGGCCGTTTAACAGTCTGAATGATGCAAAGGCGGTTGTTCGTCAAACGAGAGAAGATGCAAAAGCAGTAGAATCGTTTGAAAATCAGCCCAAGCAAATGTACAGCAGAGAAAACGGCAGTTTTCTGTATTTGGACAATAACCATCTGTACCGCATTGAGCGTTCCAATGCTCATGACGTTTATCTGAAAGACATGGAAAATTCGGCGGTGGCTGGCCGGGTCATTCCGTTACCGTCATATAGCGAAACGCTGGCGAAGAATCCGCTGAACGATTTCCTGAAACTGGATGCGGACCACACCCAGAAAGACAGCCGCAGCATCTATAAAGAATGTCTGTACACGCTGTTGGAAAAGGTAGAGCGCAGCGAAATCTATCCGTTGCTGCGTGACCGCGATACCACCGAGGAAGAAGCGGAAAATCTGATCCGTGAGAAAATTGAGGATTTGTTTGCTTCCAGTGAGGTGAAAAATGCCGCTTATTCTGAGGCATTTGACACATGGGCGCACTTCGGAGAGTGGATTCAGGAAGATATTTTCCAGCGCACCTATCAGGACGTTATTACGGACAGACGGGATGCTGTTGCACTGTATCAGGATAGCATGGATGCTCCGCAGTGGGTACGCGGCATTATGGTTCCGTATTCAGCGGAAGAAAAGACCGTTGAGCCGACCTTGCAGCCCCTGCCACTGGATGCCGCCAACGAGTATAACGCGCTGAAAGAGCGTTACCCGGATGCGCTGGTCGGTTATGAGCAGTACGGCAGCTTTGAGTTCTACGGCGAGGATGCAAAGCGCGTTTCGGAACTGCTTGGCAGCAAACTGTTGGAAAAGAAAACTGCACTCGGCAAAGTTGAGGTATCTGGTTTTCCGCGTGAACAGTGGGTTTCACAGGCAATGAAGCTCTGGAAGCAAGGGGAGAACGTCTATCTGTCCGGCCAGCAGGAAGATGGAACCCATGCGCAGACAAAGTATTTCCGTAAAGAGGAATACTTGCCTGTTAATACCCTCATTGAACTGGACGATAGAGAGTTCCGTGTGGATTCGGTCAACTTTGAGCAGGGAACGGTCAGTTTGCAGGACATGACCCTTGCAAAAGAAGCCCGGTATCCGATCTTCCGAGCGGAACCGCTGGAGTACATTCGGCATTTGTACGAACAGACAGATGTGCCGATGGAAGAAGCGGTGGAAATCACAGTCTTTACGGCTTTGCACAATGCAGGTGTGACCTACGAAGATTTTTCCCCGGAGCAGATGGATGTGATTTATTCGGTGGCAGAATCGGGCGGCGAACTGGAAGAACTGCTTAACCCTGACTTCCCGCCAGAACAGATGCAGCTGATCGCAGATGTGCAGAACCGAACGGATGCCATCAGCCGTGCAGCGGCAGAGGAAGCCCTTGAACCACTGACCCAGCAACCTATGACCCCGGCAGAGGTCAACCATGCACGGCGGCAGCACAATCTTCCGCTGGACAGTGGAGCAGAAACAGAACAGCCTGCACAGCCCAAACAGGAGCCTATGAACTTCCGCATTACGGACGATGATCTCGGCGCAGGAGGGCCGAAAACAAAGTATAAAGCCAATGTGGAAGCCATTCGGGTGCTGCAGACACTGGATGCAGAGCAGCGGCAGGCTACCGCAGAAGAGCAGGAGATACTTTCCCGGTATGTGGGCTGGGGCGGCATTCCGCAGGCGTTCGATGAAAACAACGCAGAATGGTCGAAAGAGTATGCCGAACTGCAGTCCCTGCTCACGGCAGATGAGTATAAGGAAGCCCGTGCCAGTACCCTGAATGCATTTTACACTTCTCCTACGGTCATCAAGGCGATGTATGAAGCCCTGGGCAATATGGGATTGTCCAAAGGCAATGTGCTGGAACCGTCCTGTGGTGTCGGCAATTTCATGGGTCTGGTGCCGGACAGCATGGAAAAGATTCGGATGTATGGTGTGGAGCTGGACAGCATTTCAGGCCGCATTGCACAGCAGTTGTACCAGAAAAACAAGATTACGGTGCAGGGCTTTGAAACCATGCAGTTCCCGGACAGTTTCTTTGACTGTGTTGTGGGCAACGTACCCTTCGGCAATTACAAGGTGCCGGATAAGCGGTATGACCGCCACAATTTCCTCATCCACGATTATTTTATCGCCAAGAGCCTTGACCTTGTGCGTCCGGGAGGCGTGGTGGCGGTGGTAACGTCCAGCGGTACGATGGATAAGAAGGATTCCTCTGTCCGTGAGTACCTTGCCAACCGCGCCGATCTGGTAGGTGCGATTCGACTGCCGAACAATGCGTTCCAGCGCAATGCCAACACCGGCGTGGTTGCTGACATTCTGTTCCTGCAGAAGCGTGACCGTGCAGCGGTGGAGCGGGCTGACTGGGTAGATCTCGGTGAAACGCCGGAAGGCTATTCCATCAACCAGTATTTTGCGAAGCATCCTGAGATGGTGCTGGGGAAAATCACCACGGAAAGCACCCAGTACGGCAAGCAGGAAACCACGGTCAAACCCATCGAAGGCGCAGACCTTGCGCAGCAGTTGAAAGAAGCGATCAGCAGCATCCATGCTACCATCACAGAGCCGGAAATCTCCGACGATGAATTGGATGTGCAGGAAGAACCCATTCCGGCAGACCCCAGCGTGAAGAATTTCAGCTTCACGAATGTGGACGGGCAGATTTACTACCGCGAAAACTCCTTTATGAATAAGGTGGAACTGCCTGCCGTAACTGCAGAGCGGGTGCTGGGCATGATCGCTCTGCGGGAAACCACCCGGAAGCTGTTGGATTGTCAGCTGCATGATGGTTCGGATGCGGAAGTACAGCTTTTGCAGAATGAACTGAAACAGCAGTACACCGCGTTTAAGGCGCAGTATGGTCTTATCAACAGCACTGCCAACAAGCGAGCGTTCCGACAGGACAGCAGCTATTGTCTGCTGGCATCACTGGAAATTCTGGATGAGGAGAAGAATCTCAAACGGCTGGCCGATATTTTCACCAAGCGTACAATCCGCAAGCCGGAGCCTGTTACCTCGGTAGATACTCCCAGCGAAGCCCTGGCACTCTCTATCGGAGAGAAGGCAAGGGTAGATGTGCCGTTCATGGCGCAGCTTTGCGGTAAGCCTGAGCAGGAAGTCACGGATGAACTGGCGGGCGCGATTTTCCGAAACCCTGTGACACAGCAGTGGGAAACCTCGGATGAATACCTGTCCGGCAATGTTCGTGAAAAGCTCGCCACAGCTGAAACCTTTGCGGCAAACCATGCTGAATATCAAATCAATGTGGATTACCTCAAACGGGTACAGCCCAAAGACCTGGATGCTTCGGAAATCGAAGTGCGGCTGGGAGCAAATTGGATAAAGCCGGAGTATATCACGCAGTTTATGGCAGAGGTGTTCAAGACACCGAACTACTATGCAGGCATTGACATTAAGGCAACCTATTCTGAAATCTCTGGTGCATGGAACATTTCGGGCAAGTCGCTGGATCGCGGCAATCCGCTTGTCACAAACACTTACGGAACCCTGCGCGTCAACGGCTATAAGCTGCTGGAAGATGCGCTGAATCTCCGCGATACCAAAATCTACGATACGATTCACGATGCGGATGGCGACCATCGTGTGCTGAATAAGCAGGAAACCATGCTTGCACAGCAAGCGCAGGAATCCATTCGGGAAGCGTTTAAACAGTGGATTTTCAAGGATTTAGACCGCCGCGAGGAATTGTGTGCGACCTATAACCGGATTTTCAATGCGATTCGTCCCCGTGAGTACGATGGCAGTCACATCCGCTTTGAGGGCATGACCCCGGAAATCTCACTGATGCCGCACCAGAAAAATGCCGTGGCGCACATTCTGTACGGCAACAATACGCTGCTGGCGCATTGTGTGGGCGCAGGCAAGACCTTCCAGATGATCGCTGCCGGCATGGAAAGCCGCAGATTGGGCCTGTCGCAGAAAAACCTCTATGTGGTACCGAACCACCTCACAGAGCAGTGGGGCGCAGATTTCCTGCGTCTCTATCCCAATGCCAATGTGCTGGTGGCAACGAAAAAGGACTTTGAACCCAGCAATCGAAAGCAGTTCTGTTCCCGCATTGCAACCGGCGATTACGATGCTATCGTGATCGGACACTCGCAGTTTGAACGAGTGCCGCTTTCTCCAGAACGGCAGAAGGCTATTATCGAGCGTCAGATCGACGACATTACGCTGGCTCTGGCCGATGCCCGGAGTGAGGACAGCCGCAGTTTTACGGTCAAGCAGATGGAAAAAACAAAGAAAACGCTGGAAGCAAAGCTGCAAAAGCTGAACGACCAGACGAGAAAGGATGATGTGGTTACATTTGAGGAACTGGGTGTTGACCGTCTGTTTGTGGACGAGTCGCATTTCTATAAAAATATGTTCCTCTACACAAAAATGCGGAATATCGCAGGTATCGCCCAGACCGATGCACAGAAGTCCAGCGATATGTTCGCAAAGTGTCAGTATCTGGATGAACTGACAGGCGGCAAGGGCGTGACCTTTGCAACCGGAACCCCGGTCAGCAATTCGATGGTGGAGTTGTACACCATTATGCGGTATCTCCAGTATGACACCCTGCAGAAGATGGGGCTGAGCCACTTCGATGATTGGGCGGCATCCTTTGGTGAAACCGTTACGGCAATCGAGCTTTCCCCTGAAGGAACCGGCTACCGTGCAAAAACACGTTTTGCTCGGTTTTTCAATTTACCAGAGCTGATTTCTCTGTTCAAGGAATCGGCAGATGTGCAGACGGCGGATATGCTGAACCTTCCTGTGCCGAAAGCGGAGTACATCAACGAAGTGTTGAAGCCCAGCGAGATACAGGAAGAAATGGTAAGTTCCTTTGCAGACCGCGCTGAGGCTGTACGCAACGGCAGCGTGAATCCCAGATTCGATAATATGCTCAAAATCACGAACGATGGCAGAAAACTGGCACTCGACCAGCGGCTTATGAATGATATGCTGCCGGATGAGCCAGAGAGTAAAGTGAATCGCTGTGTGGACAATGCGTTCAAGGTCTGGGAAGAATCTTCGGCGGATAAGGGAACACAGTTGATTTTCTGCGATTTATCGACACCAAAAGCCGATGGTACATTCAACGTCTACGATGATGTGCGGGAGAAGCTGGTGGCGAGAGGTGTTCCCCGTGAAGAGGTGGCGTTCATTCACGAGTATAACACGGAAACCAAAAAGGCTGACCTGTTTGCAAAGGTGCGCGCCGGACAGGTTCGTATCCTGATGGGGTCTACGCCGAAACTTGGCGCAGGAACCAATATTCAGGATCGGCTGATTGCCCTGCATCATCTGGATTGCCCGTGGAAGCCGTCTGACCTAGAACAGCAGGAGGGGCGTATTCTCCGGCAGGGAAACCGAAATAAGCAGGTAAAAATTTATCGTTATGTCACTGAAAATACGTTTGATTCGTATATGTGGCAGATTCTGGAAAATAAGCAGAAGTTCATTTCTCAGATCATGACTTCTAAATCTCCTGTCCGCGCCTGTGATGATGTGGACGATACCGCGCTGTCCTATGCCGAAATCAAGGCACTGGCAACGGGCAATCCCTACATCAAGGAAAAGATGGACTTGGATATTCAGGTCAGCAAACTGAAACTGCTGAAAGCCAATCACACCAGTCAGATTTATAGCTTGGAATCGGATATTGCGCGCCGCTATCCGCGAGAAATCGCTGTGGCACAGGGTCAGATTGAAGCACTGAAAACCGATATGGAAGCGGCAAAACCGCTTCTGGCGCAGGACAAAGACCACTTCTCTATGGAAATCAGCGGTAAGGTGTACAGCGAACGCAAGGAAGCAGGTGCAGCCATTATCGAGGCTTGCAAGGCTTTGAAAGCAGCAGGCACCGAGGGCAGAATCGGCAGCTACGGTGCGTTTGAACTGCATTCCCGGTTTGACAACTTCGATAAGGTGTTCCGCCTGTCCATCAAGGGTGCATGGAACTACTCGATGGAAGTCGGCAAAGACCCGCAGGGTAACATTCTGCGCGTTACCAATGCGCTGGCAGGCATTGAAAGAACGCTGCCGCAGGTGGAACGCAGACTGGAAACCTTGGAACAGCAGTTGGCGCAGGCAAAGGAAGAAGCCAAACGTCCCTTTGCGCAGGAAGCGGAACTGGCTGAAAAATCTGCGCGCCTTGCGGAGCTGAACTCTCTGCTCAACATGGATGAAAAGGGCAGTGAGGATGCGCTGGGCGTGGATGAGGATGCAGCCGAAACCGAAGTTGCAGACAGGCCGCGCCAGCCTGTGAACTATGCAGGCCGCGTTGCAGAGCGCACTGCGGACAATGTGCGGAAACCCTCTGTGCTGGCGCAGCTTCATGCAAAACAGGCAGAGCGCAGCGCAGAACCGCAGAAATCCCAGAAGCGGAAAAGTCACGATATTGAACTGTAAATGAGAGCCGCCCCGTCAGTTTTGTCTGGCGGGGCATTTGTTTGAAGGAGGGCATTTGCTGACATTAACACCGATCAATTTGAAAACGGCAAACGCATTTGTGCAGCAGCATCACCGCCACCATAAACCGACGCGGGGGCATAAGTTCTCCATCGGCGTATCGGATAATGGTGCGCTGGTGGGCGTTGCTATCTGCGGCAGACCTGTGGCGCGGCGGTTGGATGACGGCTATACGCTGGAGGTCAACCGTCTGTGTACAGATGGAACACCAAACGCCTGCAGCATCCTGTATGCGGCGGCATACCGCGCAGCACGGGCAATGGGTTACAACAGAGTTATTACCTACATTCTGGATACGGAAAATGGAGCATCCCTGAAAGCTGCCGGGTACACCTGTGAGGGCAAGGCCGGGGGATTGGAGTGGAACGGCGTAAAAGCACCGAAACAGGCTGACCAATATCCGCGCCAGATGAAAACACGATGGGTCAAGAAAAAGGAGGGGTTGCATGGCAGTTGACCGCAAACAGCAGATGAAAGAAATCACGGAACGGCTGGAGCAGGGCGTAAAGGACATTTTTACATCGGAAATGTACACGACGTATCTGCGCACGATGGCAAAATTCCACAATTACAGTTTCAACAATACGCTGCTGATCGCTATGCAGCGGCCTGATGCCACACTGGTGGCAGGGTTCAACGCATGGAAAAACAAGTTTAACCGCTACGTTAAAAAAGGCGAAAAGGGCATCCAGATCATCGCTCCAGCTCCCATTAAGGAAGTCGAGGAGCGAGAGAAAATCGACAAGGATACGGGCTTGGCGGTGCTGAACGAAAACGGTGAACCGGAAATGGAACGTGTGGAGTATGTGGTTCCGCGCTTCCGAGTGACGACGGTTTTTGATGTTTCACAGACCGATGGGGAACCGATTCCGTCGCTGGAAGTGAACGAACTGACGGCCAGTGTCAAAGACTATGCGCTGCTTACGGCGGCAATCGAACAGGTATCGCCTGTGCCGATGCGGTTTGATGAAATCGAAGGGGATGCCAAAGGCTATTACAGTGATGCAGACAAAGAAATCTGCATTCAGGTCGGCATGGGCGAGAGCCAGACCATAAAGACGATGATCCACGAGGTTGCTCATGCGATGCTGCATAACAGCGATTTCATGAAACAGCGCGGGGAAGAAAAAGACAGGCTTACAAAGGAAACCGAAGCGGAGAGTATTGCATTTACGGTCTGCTCAGTTTTGGGTATTGATACGTCCGACTATTCTTTCCCGTATGTGGCAAGCTGGGCCAGCGGCAAGGAGATGAAGGAACTGAAAGATTCGATGGATACGATTCGATTGACTGCTGCTGATTTTCTGGAAAAGCTGGAAGCGGCGGTGGCAGAAAGGAGCGTAGAGCGCATGACCGTGATGCAATATGCGGAAAAGCTGATTGCCGACAAGGAGCAGAAAAAAACGATTTTCGATGATGAGCAGCGAAACCTCATCGTGAATTTTGCCTTTAAGCTGGATGACCGGGCTGCAACGGAAGAACTGGTGAATGGTCTGGCGGCTGCACTGGCCGAGGATGACAAAGAAGAAGCCAACCGCCTGATGTACGATGCACAAGAGAAAATCGAAAATCTCCCGGATGGGATGATTGGACTTTCCGAAATGCACGACTATGGCTACCGGAAAGATGAAGTGTTGCCGCTGACGAAAGAAGGCGCACGGGAGTGGCATCGGCTGGGTGAGAAGATTTATCCGCTGTTCCGTGATGGTACGGCAGGTGATTATGTAAGCCAAGAGGAAATCGAGCAGCACGATGGCATTTTCGGCATTAAGGCAGACGCATGGGATGCGATTTTGTTAGAACAACGGGAAGATTATGCTGAGGACGAGTACGCGCGTCCAGACTTTCAGTTGACAGTAATAAACCGTGAACAGGCTCTGCGGCTGTACGATGAGGGTAAGCAGATTTATCTTGTCCGCATCAGTCCGTGGCCGATTCTTGTCACGGCACGAGAGGAAATCGAGCGCGGAAGTGATACCTTCCAGATTGCAATAGCAGATTTGGAGCAGGAGCGGAACATGACAGAACAGGAAAATATGCTGCTGTATGGCAGCGAGAAGCAGTTCGGTATTTATCAGATCACAGAGCGTGACCCGGAACACGACTACCGTTTCATGGGGCTGGACTATGTGGAGAAGAAAGACATAACGGTTACCCGTGCAGATTATGACCTGATCTATGCCGCACCGCTTACGGACAAGGATACGCTGGATGGCATTTATGAACGGTTCAATATCCAGCGGCCGGCAGACTTTACAGGGCATTCGCTGTCGGTCAGTGATGTGGTGGTACTCAATGATAGCAGTACGGTCAAAGCCTACTATGTGGACAGCATCGGTTTTGCGGAACTGCCGGATTTTTTCAAGGAAAGGAATATGGATTTGCAGAAAGAGAACCTTTTGAACGAAAAATTGCAGGAAATCGAAATCCTTGATAAGTCTGGTCTTTTTAGCAATGGCCGACTGCGGGATGAAGATGTGCCGGAGGGCTTATATCGCTATGATCTGCGCGGTTCAGACTATGACCCCGGCCAGCCCATTACAGTGGAGAAAACTGTGGTGGTGAACCATGCGGCATCTGTCCTGATGGCCGAAGAACTTGACCTTGGTGCAGAGGGGCGGCTGGAGCTTGGCGAGGAAGGGCTGAACTTCACAGGCGCGGAGTTGACCGTGCGAGAGTTCATGGAGGAACAGCAGCAGAAAAGAAGTGGTCTGATCCACGGCGATTCCGACCACATCGCAGTCGAGGGGCATCTCGGCACATGGTATGCTGTTGATGAAACGGAAGTCGGCGGCGAGAAGTTCTTCCTGCTGGAACATGAGGAACACGGCGATATGGCGGCCTGCGTTGCAGTCAATGAGCAGGGCAAGCTGGTGGCAGAGGATTTGTGGAACGGTTTCGATGAGGATTTTCAGGAAGCCGTACAGAAATATTTTTCTGAAAAATGGAATATGCCGAAAAAAGAAGATGTGGTATCGGAGATCATTGAAAAGGCTGCGCCTGTGCAAGAAAACAGCACACAGGACTATTCGGATGTGCCTGTTTACTACGAGCCGTTCAGCTATGCCAAAGAAAATGACGAGGTGGATTTATACCGCACATCCTATCGGCTGAACAGTGAATGTAAGCAGGCAATCCATGAAGCGATTGCGGACAATTATGACGGAATGTACCTTGGCGATGGTGCAGTCGATCTGGTGGTGCGGCAGTACGGCATGGAGCGTGTGGGTTATATTCTGACGAATACTCTGCACCACAAAAGCTATGATGGCCGCTTTTCTCACAGCAACAAGGAATGGGCAGAGCAGGTCAGCACCCCGGAGCATAACGCAGAGCGTATGACGTTCCGCACGGATTGGGTGGTTGACAGTCATCCGGCTGTTTTGGATGGCTTTGTAACAATGTTCCGAAAAAAACTGGAAGCACAGAAAACACGGGAGCAGCCTTTCGTAAAGCAGTTCTATGTGGTCGAAAATTTGCAGGCCGCGCCTTTGAAAATTGAGCGGTTCGGAAATCTGGACGATGCAATGTCGCAGTATCAGACCCTTCCGAACTATTGCATGAAAGCCTTGGGTGTGGAGAAAAATCCTGATCCGCTGCCGGGTTCACTGGATGTTTTACAGTGCAAGAACGGCTTTGATACCATCGTAGAGGACTACAAAACAGTTCCGGGCTGGGATAACCCATATATCCAGAATCATGTTGTGCAGCCGTTACAGGGGGCCTTAGCCGTGCAGGATGTGGAGCTGGCCTATGAATTGCCAGATGCCTATTTCCATATCCAGACTTGTGAGGATGGTTTCGACTATACCTTATATAATAAGGACTTCACGGAACGGGATGGCGGCATTCTCGAAACGGATGGAGATAAGTCTGTGCAGGAGGCTATGACGGAACTGCTTGCAGAGTTTGGCTGCGATGCGGCAGAGGGTAAAGTCATGGACGCGGCAGAACTGCGGGAACAGGCCGATACGGTGGCTGAACAGCAGGCAGAAGTTTTGAAAGAAAAACTCGCCGCAGAAAGACCTGTGCCGGAAGAAACGCTCAGCTTTTATGTTGCAGAGTGTTTGGAGTTTACGTTTGCGGGAGAGTTCCACGACCATCTGACGATGGAAGAAGCTTTGGAAGCCTATGACAAGATTCCGTCCGAACGGATGAACGCCGACAAGTGCATTGGATTCTGCATCGAGGAAGATGGCGGCTTTGTTGGAATGTATGAGTTGGTCGTGAACGATAAAGTGCAGCGCGAGAACATCAATTCCATCAACTACTTCAGGGATGATAAGCTGGTGCAGCAGGCAATCTCCGATATGGAAAAACTGATGGCAGCGCGGCAGCAGAGTAAGGAGCAGGAACGCGGCAGTACGAAAAAGTCTGTTCTGGATGCCCTGCGCAGTCTGAAAGCAAAGAAGCAGGAGCAGCCTGCACAGGAACAGGATAAGCCGAAGAAAGCAAAAACGAAAGGAATGGAGTTATGAGCAATGTACGCTTTGATGAACTGGAATTGATGCTGATGGCGATGTTTGAGCAGCCGACACTCAAAGATACGATTCAGGTGTTGCTGGAAGTTCAGCCGCTTGTAGCAGAGGATGCAGAGATGGCTGCACTGGTTCAGCAGACCATCCCGAAGATGCAGCAGTTGAACGAGCAGCAGTTTAAGGGGCTGGAACTGGAATGGCATAGGCCGGAGGATGATGCAGGAAAATGAGTTCAGATGTGTTTGCAATCTATCAGATCGATAATTCTGAGAAAAACCGTGAGTATCGCTGCCGCAGCTATGAATACCAGATTCAGCATGGCTTTATGATAACCGCAGACAATTATGGCACGGGCTACTCTGGTACGGCTTCACGGGGAATGGGCGCGGAAGCGATTCGTAAAAAAATGGAAAGCATTAACCCGGACAAGTTCAAAATCAGAAAATTTGGTGTCAGTGACGTTATTGCAATCACAGCGGCAGGAAAGACCGCATTTTACTATGTGGACAAAGAAGCACTGGTAAAGTTCAACGGTTTTCTGGCACCAAAAGCTGAGGGCAGCTACCTGATTTTGAATGAGGGTGGCTATCAGATAGAAGGCCAAACAGATACATGGAAAGTCATTGACGAAAAGAATGTGCAGGAGCAAAGATTTGTTCAGCTTGTCTGTGAACAGACAAAAAAGCAAAAACCGGATATTGTTCTCCACGACAGCGGAGTTTTGGTGGCGCAGACGATTTACGGATTTGACAGTTCGGTTATGAAGAAAATCGAAAAGTTTCTTCGAGAACAAAAGCCGGAACTGCTGCATCATCAGAAGTTTTTGGAGAATGGCACCGCAGAACGTGCCAAAGAATCCGGCACAGAGCAGAATTACAACATGATTGATGGCTGTGTCAACAATAATCCGAAGAAACCGCGTATCATCGGAAATCGGATTTCAGTCCTTGACCGCCTGCACATCAAACTGGAAGAGCGAAAACAGAAAAGTCAGCCCCAACAGCAACAGCAGCAGGAAAGAAGCCGGAAAAATTAAAAATCCGATGCAGTGCAGAGTGGTGGTTCCATAAAAAGAGCCACCACTCTTATTTTGTAACCGAAACGGAAACAAAATATTATGAAACTCAAAAATAGTTTCCAAATGATTGATATTCTTGGCGAGAGAGCGTATAATATAAGTACAAGAATAGGAGGCGATTATATGCTGGATGTAAATATGATAATTGCAAACAACATTCAGGCTGAACTGAAAAAAGAAAACAAAAAGCAAGTTGATCTGGCAGAAGGAATTGGAGTCTCCAAGCAGACAATGAGCAAAATTATGAATGGTGCAAGAGCAATCAACGCGATTGAACTTCATAAAATTTCTGAATACCTTCATGTGTCGATGGATTCTCTGATGAAGATGCCGGAAAAGCCGATGGACACGAATGTGATCCATGCGTTTATGGGGCGTGTTAAAACTGAGGAAGCAAGAAAGGGAATCCAGCTTGCGGATGAACTGTCCGATATGATTCTGTTCCATACTAGGGTGTGCGAGAATGGCAAAAAGATGGAGCAGTCCTGGGAGGATAAGTGATGAACAATGTTCTGGAAGATAGCCTCTTTGTAAGCCAAAACAGGAAATTTGATGAAATCCAATCCATCGTCAGGCAGTTTTCAGCAGAGTATGTCGGCAATTCCATTATCAAGGACAATATCTTTGCTGTCATACAGAACTATGCCAGAAAGAAAGAGATCGCGCTGGAAATGCTTCGTTATCCGATCCATGACGATGAATTATGGGCGTTGACTTTTTTGAAGCAGGATACGATTTTTGTGTGCGTAAATACAGCACTTCCGCTTTGTAAGCAGTTTTTTGCTGCGGCGCATGAACTGTATCATATCTACTGCTATGTGGAAAATGCAGACCAGAGCTATATAAAAAATGGTTCTATGCTGGATTCGGCAACTGGTGATGAAACAGGAAGAACGCAGGAGGACTTGGAAGCAAACGCCTTTGCAGGACTCCTTCTGATGCCGGATCAACTGCTCCACGAGCAGATTCTGCTGTACGGACTTGATAAAGATTTGGTTACGGTAGATTCTGTCCTGATGCTTATGGATATGTTTGCTATGCCCTATAAGGCAGTTGTACTGCGTTTGTTTGAAAGCGGGAACATATCTCATCAGCAGGCTGAAAAGCTGCTGGAGGTAGGCTCTGCGGACGTAATGGAAAGAGTATCGCTGACAGGTAAGGCAAAACGCTGGCAGCTCGATGGCAAAGGTACAGAATCTTTTGGCACACTCCTTGAGAAAGTTGAGTACAACAGACAGCATGAGTATCTGACAGAATCCAGAGAAAAAGAAGATGTGGCCTACCTTACTCAACTGAAAAAAGAGTACGGCTTGGATTGAGGGAGGTCAGATCGAAGTGAAAAGATACGCACTGCTGGATACTGACTTCATTTCCAAAACGCACTCTGTTCAAGATGATGGCGGCAATCATTTGATTGATCGGGTCATGGAATTGCCGGGGTATGAGTTCTTTTGTCATGCGCAAATTGTAACGGAACTCAATCGGTATAATGCTGATGCGCCAATCTGGTTGAGCGAGAAGATTGGAGCGCAAAAGATAAAAAGCTACACGGATCAGGAAATCCTTGAAAGCCTGTCACTTGTGCGAGGGCCGCTGGCGTGTGCGACTTATACGCAGATGTTAAAATTGGCCTGCGATGCCTTTTCTAAGGATTACTTTTCGGAACATTATCGGGCATTGGAAGAGGCTGATTACACGGTAATATCGAGAGAGGACTATTTGAAAGAGCTTGAACGACTCGATATAGAAGTTGGTAAGAAAAATAACCTTGGGGAAATCAAGTCGTTTGTGTTATTGCAGGTTTTGTCGGTGATGCTTGGTGAGCAGATCTATGTGTTCTGCTCCGATGATAAAAATGCTCGGAATGGAGCTACAAATTTTGAAGATGTTCGGTGCATCAGTCTGGTATCGCTATTCTCCCGTTTGAAAGAAGAATCAAATTGGACGATTGCCGATGCCGAGCCGTACATTGAATCACTCATTGCGTTTTATCAGGATCATCACCAAACCACTTTCCGCGTAATGGAAGCGTCTGAGGTCAGAAGATTGCAACGGATACCATGCAGGCAGGTGCTGCAGGAAATCTTTGACGGAAAATTTATTGAACTAAAAAATGGTATGCTGCGGTATAAGCAGTAAATGAAACGAACAGCCAGCGTATTGTGTGGAATGCACCACATGATACGCTGGCTATTTTTGCTTTTAGGAGACTTTGAAAGTGGGTTAGAGAGATTGCTCATATTTCCGAGTGCGCTGCTGTTCGTGCTGCTGCACCTCTTGTTCTGTGCCGAGGATGCTGTCTACATTGGAACACACGGTCTGGAGTTCTTTGTGATAATCCTTGAAATAATGGTAAGTATCGTATTGGGCGTCCTTCTGAATCGTAAGCTGCTCTTTTTCTGCCCGGAGGTCTTTCATGGTAGGAAACTTCCCATCAGGCGAATGCTGCTTCAGAATTTGAAGTGCTTCCTCATATTGGGCAAGTTCGTCCGAGTGGGCTTGACGGAAAATCTTCTTATTCGGAGCTTTTAGAAATTCTCCGTAAATGGATTTTGTGGAGAGATACTGACCAAGGTAATGAATCTGCTCGTTTGTTTTTCGCAGCTTGCTTTCAGTGAGCTTGGCATCGCCGCGCGCTTTTGCCATTTTGGTATAGATGGCATCCGCAGTTTCGGAAAGTTTCTCACGAGAATCATATCCATGCTCCTGCACATAGGCAACGGTCCGGGCCATCTGCTGCAGATTGGAAATTTTTACTTTCTGTGCATAAGCGCGGCTCTGCTGGGCTTTTACACAGGTCTGCAAGTCAACCACAAGGCGCAGATCAGACTTGATGAACAAGATAGCCATGGTCAATGAGCGTGGGATTTCCTCACGCACCATGAGAACGGCAAAGAGCCGTATCG
>OGOG01001822.1_pt1 | contig 19711 bp, 21 predicted proteins | sample 1552581 | NCBI WGS metagenome assembly OGOG01 (sample SAMEA2580152, study PRJEB22360) | human gut metagenome | biome: human gut; feature: human-associated habitat; material: faeces | place: Denmark | collected 2008/2010 | reverse complement strand
ATTAATAACGGGAACAAAAGGAGGAGAAAAGTATCTAGCCGAGTTATCAGATAATGTTATATTAGATAAAATAATCTCTTACGATAAAAGCAGTACTTTAAAACGTATTTTTACTTGGCTATGGGGATGGTTTCAGATTTGGTTAAAGCTTATTTTCAAGTATAGAACAGCTGAATTATTTATAGTTTCAAATCCTCCTATAGCAACACTTTTACCCTTGTTTTGTCGGAATCCTTATTCTTTCTTAATTTATGACACCTACCCCGATGTGTTAATAAGCACCGGAATTTGTAAAGCTAATAGTTTGATAGTATGTTGGTGGAAAAAGTTAAATATTAAACTGTATCATAAAGCTCGTAATATTTATACTATTGGAAATGGAATGGCTAAATGCTTGAGCCAATACGTTGAATTGGATAAAATTCACATAATACCTAATTGGGCGAATGTTTCTTATTTAAAGCCATGTGCTAAAGTAGATAATATATTTTTGAAGGAGCAAAAATTAACAGATAAATTTATTGTACTCTACTCTGGCAATTTAGGTAATACTCACAAGGTTGAGACTATTGTTGAGGTGGCTGAGAAATTGAAAAAAGAACAAGATATTTATTTTATTATTATTGGGGAAGGTGGTAAGAAAAAAAAGATAGAATCGATGATTGAGGAAAATAAATTAAATAATTGTAGATTATTACCTTGGCAGCCTGTAGAAAAATTGCCGTATTCGATAGGAGCCGCAGATGTCGGAGTCATTACCTTGGATTTGTTGGCTTCGAAATTAAGTGTACCCAGCAAAACTTATGCTATGATGGCTGTGGGTTGTGCATTGTTATGCATTGCTGGTAAAGATTCAGAACTAAAGGAAATTGTGGAAGAATACCAAGTGGGAGAAATTTTCAATCCCAATGAAATAGAACGTATTTCCAATTTTATACTTGAGATGAAAAATGATGTGGAAAAGCTGGAATATTATAAACAAAATGCTCGAAAAGCGGCTTTGAATTTTACGCCTGACAATGCAAAACAATATCTTAACACATATAAATAATGATGTATGCATGTAGATTTAAACGTTATTTGGATATCATAATTTCTTTGATAGTGATACTCTTAATATCTCCCTTATTATTGGTTACAATGACTTGTCTTTATTTTGTCAACAAAAATGCTGGAATTTTCTTCTTTCAGCAGCGTCCCGGGAAGAATGGAAAAATTTTCAAAGTAATAAAGTTCAAGACAATGACCGATGACCGAGATCCGGATGGCAACTTGTTGCCCGACGAGGAGCGTCTGACCCAAATAGGCAAGTTTGTTCGCGCCTCCTCTATCGATGAATTACCCCAGCTAATAAACGTATTGAAAGGTGACATGTCTCTAATAGGCCCCCGTCCCTTGTTACCCCAATACCTGCCTTTATATTCAAAGGGGCAAGCCCGCCGGCATGAAGTCCGTCCGGGAATCACCGGTTGGGCGCAGGTCAATGGCCGTAATGCGATTTCTTGGACGAAGAAGTTTGAACTGGATGTGTGGTACGTGGACCACTGCTCCTTTCTGCTTGACCTGAAAATAATATATCTCACCCTCGTAAAAGTCTTTTGTCGTTCTGACATCAACAAGGAAGGTTGTGCTACTACCGTTCCGTTTAATGGGCATAATTAAAAATTACAGATATGAAAATCAATCTAATTGAATACTTTGAGGATACAGTTAAACATTTTCCTCAGAAGAATGCTGTTCTTGATAAGGATAGGGCTATTTCTTTTGCAAAGTTGCGTCAGGATTCCCTGTCGGTTGCATCCAACATCCTTTCAATCAAGGAGGGTATGAATCGTCCGGTCGCTGTCTATCTCAATAAAAGCATAGAGAGTATTTGTGCTGACTTGGGCATACTCTATTCCGGGAATTTTTATATGAATCTGGATGTGAAAACTCCTGCGGAGAGAATAAAGAACATCCTTGATGTCATATCCCCCTCGGTTATTATCACGAATAATCAGCATCTTAAGAACATAGCGGGAATGGTACCGGATTCTATCCGGTTGCTGAATCTGGATGAGATGGACTGGGAGGCTCCGTTCGACGAGCCATTTATAGCATCGCGACTTCAACGCCTGATAGACACCGACCCCTCCTGCATCATCAATACTTCGGGATCAACGGGAACTCCCAAAGGGGTGGTACTCAACCACAAAAGTTTCTTTGACTTTACCGAGTGGGCGTTGGACGTATTCAAATTTTCGGATGACGAGGTGATAGGCTCTCTCTCCCCGCTTGTGTTTGACATATACAGTTTCGAACTGTGCATGTTGATGGCAAAAGGAAGTACCATCGTGGTTATCCCTGACAGCCTCTCGGCTTTTCCCGCCTCCATCCTGAAATTGCTGGAACAGCACAAGGTGACTTTCCTGTTCTGGGTTCCGACCATCATGGTGAATATAGCCAATATGGATTTACTTTCGCAGATCCAGTTGCCTTCCCTCAAGACGGTGTGGTTTGCCGGAGAGGTGTTCCCCACGAAGCAGTTCAATTATTGGCGCAAACAGTTGCCGCAGACTTTATTCGCCAATCTGTACGGCCCCATTGAAATCACGTTGGATTGCACCTATTACATCGTTGAAAGAGAGATAAGGGATGAGGAGCCGATCCCCATAGGGTATCCTTGCAGGAATACCGATGTCCTGATCCTGGATGAAGACAACCGGCAGGTGGTCAAAGCCAACGAGGAAGGGGAGCTTTGTGTTCGTGGCACCTCTTTGGCAATGGGCTATTATAATAATCCGGAAAAGACATCCGCCGCCTTCGTCCAGAATCCTTTGAACCATTCTTATCCGGAGACCATCTACCGGACAGGAGACGTCGTGTATGTGAATGATCTGGGGGAAATTGTGTTTAAGGGCCGGAAGGACACCCTCATCAAGCACATGGGGTACCGGACTGAACTCGGTGAGATAGAGCATATCATCATCAACAAGCTGAAGCTGGTGAGGAACGGCTGTGTCGTTTACAACTTTGCCCAAAAAGAGATCACCCTCTTTTACGAGTCCGAACAGGAAATAACTCCCGCGGAGTTCCGCCAAAAGATCGGCAGGGAACTTCCCAAATACATGCTTCCCACTGTTTTTCATCGTCTGGACGAGCTGCAGAGAAATACGAACGGGAAAATCGACCGGTTATTCTATAATAAGAAGGTGAATGGATAGGGTCAACACGTTGGAGGAAATAAACGGGTATGTCCATGTCATAAAAAATCATCAGAAAGGTTTTTTGACAAATTTCTTCCTCGACAAATCGAAGCATTCGTATTGGATATCCAAAGGAGAGCTGTACTCCATGGCTTATGATAAATGCATCTTTCTGATACGTAGGAGTCCTTTGGCCAATTATTTATTTTATTTCTCAACGGATGTTGATTCTCTGAGAGACGGTCTGGGGGAGATCTCTCGGCTGGAGTGTCCCCTCGTGCTGGATTTGGTCGGTACTGAACAAACGACGGCCCCCATCAAGGAACTGTTTCTAAAAAACAGGTTTACATTGTACGAATCGTTATACCGCATGAGCCGTACCGGCTTGCCTCTTAATCAGGAGAAGACATGCACGGACGTGCTACGGGCTTGCAGGGAAGATGCGGAGGAGGTCTGTCAATTGTTGACGGATCATTTCGACCCTTTGTCGGAGCAGCTTCCAACGTTGGAGGAAATACGGCATTTTATTGAGGGCAATGGCATATTGGTATATAAAAATGATGACCGGGTCGTAGGTTTCATCATATATGAATTATTGGGGATTACCTTGTATTTACGCTATTGGTTTGTCTCCCCCGAATTCAGAGAGTTGAAAATAGGATCCAGGCTATTTGAAGCCTTCATGTACGAAGGGCGAAATACCAAAAGGCAGTTGTTCTGGGTGATAGCCAGTAACGAGAATGCCATAAAACGATATGAGCATTACGGGTTCAGGGCTGAGGAATTATATGATTATGTCTTAATTAAAAAGTAATTATAATGAAAGAGGAAATAATAGCGATATTGAACGGGCTACGCCCGGAATTTGATTTCAGCGAACCGGTGGATTTCATAGAAGAGGGCATGCTGGATTCGTTTGATGTGATTAACCTGGTCAATGAATTGGACACTAAATATGGCATTTCCATTGACGGGATAGACGTGCTTCCTGAAAATTTTTCATCTGTTGACAGCATCATAAACTTGTTGCATAAAAATGGGGTGAAATAATGGATCTGGTATTTGACAACAAAAGAATCACGGGCATTTTGACCATCTTACCTTCAAAGGAGGTACTCTTTGAAGATGAGATGGGAAATTACAACTTCTCTACCGCAAAATCCATGAAGCTAAAGTTGGCCATGGGGTACAACAAACACCGCATTGTAGAGGAAGGGGTTTGTTGTTCCGATTTATGCTGTTATGGACTGAACTACCTGTTTGAACATTCGAAATTGAAAAAGGAGGAGATCGATGCTCTTGTTTTGGTCACTCAGTCTCCGGACCATTTCATGCCGCCGACAAGCAATGTCATACAGGGGAAGATGGGATTGAAAACAGATATGATCTGTATGGATATAAATCAGGGGTGTGCGGGCTTTGTACTCGGACTAATCCAGGCTTTCATGCTGCTGGATCAGCCCTCTGTGAATAAAGTGGTTTTACTGAATGCCGATGTGCTAAGTCGTAAAGTATCAAAGCGTGATCGCAACAGCAATCCGCTAATAGGTGACGGTGCTGCCGTTACGGTGGTGGAGCGTTCCGAGAAGACAGGGCTGATCTATGGGAATATAAAGATGGACGGAACCCGGGCAGACGCCTTAATGATTCCCGCTGGAGGATTCAGAGAACCTTCTACCGCTGAAACTGCACTGATGTCGGAAGATGCGAATGGGAACTTTCGATCTAAAGACAATCTGGTCATGAAGGGAGATGAGGTGTTCAACTTTGTGCAATTGGAGGTTCCTCCCATGATCGATGATCTACTGGCAAAGTCGGGACAGTCAAAGGACTCTGTTGATTATTATATGTTTCACCAGCCCAACCGCTTCATGCTGCAAAAGCTTGCAGACAAAATAGGAATATCCCGTGAAAAGATGCCTTCCAATATTGTCGAAAATTTTGGTAATTCAAGCGGAGTAACCATTCCTGTCAATATTACCCATAATTTGGGGAGCATGTTGACAGAGGACGAGAAGCTCCTTTGTTTATCGGGCTTTGGAGTAGGATTGACTTGGGGAAGTTTATTAATGAGAATTGGAAAATTGGATTTTTGTGAACAAATAAATTATTGAAGATGGAACAGTTTTTAGAACAAATTGCGGAATTATTGGAAGAGGATGTGGTAAATACTTCAGATGAACTAAAATCTTTCGATGCATGGGATTCATTAACCATATTGTCTATCATTGCTTTTGCCGATGAGAATTATGGTGTGACATTAAATGCCAAAGAAATCAACGAGGCTCAGACGGTGGGCGGTTTAAAGGCTCTGATAGATTCAAAAGTCAACTAATTTATGATTGATTCACTCAACTTATCGGGAAGAACCTATTTGGTTACCGGTGCAGCCTCTGGAATGGGGCGTGCGACCAGCATCTTGCTTTCAGGACAAGGGGCCCGTATCGTATTGGTGGATATAAATAAAGAAGGACTATACAATACGCAACAACAATGTACAGGTGAAACCTATGTTCTGGAAATGGATTTATCAAAACCGGAAAGTTTTAAAGGAAAAGTCCATGATACGATATTAGAATTCGGCAGGTTAAATGGTTTTATACACTGTGCAGGGATTCCTTATATTTCTCCGCTAAAAACGGTAAGTCCCGATATCTGTGACAAAGTTTATAGAATTAACTCTTATTCGGCAATAGAGCTGGCAAAACTTTTTGTAAATAAGAAGGTGTATGCCGGTGAGTTCGGATCGATTGTTTTGATTTCTTCTGTATACGGTCTGGTAGGTTCTCCGGCCAATGTGGGCTATGCCTTGTCCAAAGGAGCTATTCAAGCTGCAACCAGGGCTTTGGCCATAGAACTGGCTCCTAAAGGAATCCGCGTGAATTGCATTGCTCCCGGATTTATTAAAACGTCCATGATGGATAATGTATCGTCTTCCTTCTCAGAAGATTATACGCAGAGGTTAGATGCCTTACATCCACTCGGTTTGGGAGAGGCGGAAGATGTGGCCAATACCATCTTGTATTTGATATCCGACATGGGTAAATGGGTTACCGGCTCCATTCTGAATGTGGATGGCGGCTTTACCGCACAATAAAAAATAATTATGAAACCTTTTGTATTGATAACCGGTTCTTCTTCAGGTATCGGAAAAGCTATTGCTATAAATTTATCTAAGAAATATAATATCATACTGCACGGACGTAACGCGGAGCGGTTACTTCAGGTTAAAGAAGAATGTTCATCCGAACATTCTTCTTTAATATGGCAGAGTGACCTGAACTCTGTGGAATCCTTGGAGGAAAGCTTGATTGGCTTTCTAAAAGAGAACGAGATTATTATAGACTATTATGTGCATTGTGCCGGAATAATGAGAATGCTTCCGCTCAAAAGCCATAATATAAGGAGTATTCAGGAGACTTTTAATACAAATGTGATCTCGGCAATGCTCATTACCAAAGTGTTGTCTTCCAAGAAATGGAATAAAGACACTCTAAAAAGCATTGTGTATATCTCAAGTAATATCAGTAACAGGGGTGCCAAGGCGTTCAATACTTATGCCGCTTCCAAAGGGGCGTTGGATGCATTGATGCGTAGCATGGCGGTGGAATTGGCCCCCAAAATTAGAGTGAACTCGATACTTCCCGGAGCCGTCATGACTGAAATGACACAAAACATATTTGAAAACGAAGAAGTGGAAGGAAGAATGAAAGCTACTTATCCTCTGGGCTTCGGCTATCCAAGTGACATAGCAGATGGTGTTGATTTCCTACTTTCAGAACGGGCGAGATGGATCACGGGCCAGCAGTTGACCATTGATGGCGGACGGACCATTAATATTACGGGTTAAATGAACTTGACAGTATTGAAAATAGAAAATTATCCGGTAGCTTCAAATTGTTATGTGTTATACGATAAGTCCCAGGGGAACACGTGCATATTGGTAGATCCCGGCAGTGAGAATTGCGACAGCTTGGAACGAACGCTGGAAGAGCATGAACTGCTACCGGAATATATCATTCTGACCCATGAGCATTTTGACCACATTTGGGGATGTAATTATCTCACAAATAAATATAAGTGCAAATTAATCTGTTCCGGGAAGTGTGCAACGGCGATCAAGGACCCGAAACGAAATCATTCTCTGTTTTACAATCAGGCGGGCTTTGTGATTAATCATGCTGACATTATTTTAGAGGATGTGGACTGGAAGCTTAAGTGGAGAAAGTATGAACTAGACTTCATCCGGGCCGGGGGACACACGGAATCGGGGATTTGTTTTACCATAAATAAGTATCTGTTTACGGGGGACTCGCTAATCAAGGATCTGAAGACAGTGACTAAGCTTTACACGGGTTCCAAGTCAGCTTTAAAAAAAACAATTCAAACGCTTGAATCAATGAAGGGACATGGATATGTCGTTTGTGCAGGTCATGGGGACTTTTTTGATCTGGACGATTATAATTTAAATGTGGCATATGGAAACTAAAAAGATCATTTTTTTTGGAACAGGCGCTGTTTCTGCTGAATTCACATCCTATTTGGAGGATAGTAAATGGGGGGAAGACTCAAATATCGAAATAAAAGGATACGTGGCCTCGGATCAGGATGGTATAAAGAACTGGCGAATGTATGGTTATTCCAAGCCCTTTTTGGGACTTTTATCGGAATATGAAATACAGGAAGAGGATTATTTTATTTTAGCTTTGGGCAATGCAAAGGTCAAGAGGGGGATTGTCGATATTATTTCCAGTAAAGGAGGAAAGTTCCTTAATCTAATCCACCCCACTTCAACAATTGCTAAAACAGCGACATTGGGTATCGGGAACATAGTATCTCCCTTCGTCATGATTGGTCCTAATGTCAAAATTGGCAATTTTAACTTGTTGACATCCCAAAGCATTGTTAGCCATGACTCGGTAGTGGGAGATTATAATTTCTTTGCGACGGCATTGCTTTGTGGGCATACGACAGTGGGCGATGATAACTATATGGGTATCCGGGCTACGACAGTGCCGGAAATTAGCATTGGAGACAGGAATAAAATTCAGGCCGGTATGATTTTGGATAAAAATGTAGGTGATGACTCGACCGTATTTTACAGGTATAAGGAAAAGCTCCTGGCTATTCCCCAATAATAAAAACGATCGTTTTTGATAGGCAGAGAGATGTTACTGAGAAAAGCATGTAATATTTTGAAGTGGCTTTTCGTCCCCTTTTATGTCTGGAGAAAAAAAGTTTGATAGACAATATTCTTAAAAATCACATATCATATTATGGACAAACGAATTTATCTTTGCCTGGCTCACATGAGCGGCAAGGAGCAAGATTATATCAAGGAAGCTTTTGATACCAATTGGGTGGTTCCACTCGGCCCCAATGTGAATGCTTTCGAGGAAGAATTGAAACATTTTGTAGGACAAAATAAAGAAGTGGTCGCTTTATCAGCGGGTACGGCAGCAATCCATTTAGGATTAATTCAGCTCGGTGTAGAAGCTGGTGACGAGGTGATTTGCCAGTCGTTCACCTTCTGTGCGTCGGCTAATCCGGTAACTTACCTGGGAGCTGTCCCGGTATTCGTGGACAGCGAGGAAGATACCTGGAATATGGATCCTGCCTTATTGGAGGAAGCGATAAAAGATCGAATTGAGAAGACGGGCAAGAAGCCCAAGGCAATTGTTCCTGTGCATCTTTACGGGATGCCTGCCAAGATTGATGAGATCTGCGCCATCGCAGCGAAATACGATATTCCTGTACTGGAGGATGCTGCCGAAGCTTTAGGCTCTGAATTTGAGGGCCGTAAGTGCGGCACCTTCGGTAAATTCGGTGCCTTGTCGTTTAATGGCAACAAGATGATCACTACCTCGGGAGGCGGGGCACTTGTAACGGAAGACGAAGCCTCTAAGAGAGAGACCATGTTTTATGCCACCCAGGCCCGTGAAGCCTTCCCTTACTATGAACATCAAAAGATCGGTTATAATTACCGGATGAGCAATATTTGCGCAGGCATCGGTTGTGGTCAAATGACGGTGTTAGACGAGCATGTCGCCCACCACCGCCATGTACACGCCTTGTATGAGAAAGGATTTGCTGACGTGGATGGGATTTCCTTGAAGTCGAACCCCGACAGTCGTTTCAATGCAAATTACTGGTTGTGTACCATCCTGATCGACCCGGAAAAGACTGGTACTAATTATGAGGAAGTCCGTCTCAAGTTGGATGGGAAAGGCATCGAAACACGTCCTTTATGGAAGCCTATGCATTTGCAGCCCGTCTACGCACAGAATCCGTGTTATGTAAACGGTGTCTCCGAGAAGTTGTTCGACATGGGCTTATGTATCCCAGCCGGACCTTGTGTGACCGACGGGGATGTGGAGTATATTGTAGAGCAGATAAAAAGGTGCTGTAATGGGTGATGCACTCTGTGCTTGATCCTCTGCAAACATTAAGTATTCGTTGTATGGTCCTCAACGTGGTTCTGTTTATTTAGTGTTCCATTTCTACAAATTTATGCTAAATGTCCTCGTACTCATAAATCCGGTTTGTCCTTGATTTTATAAGCTCCTAAAATAGGTAAGCCCGATAAAGTGCCCGTATAAAAAGAGAATCGCCATAGCAAATTCAAGAAAGCTATGGCGATTCTCTTTTTATATGGGTATTTTATTTGGAACTTACTTTTTGACGGTAATGTGACAAAACGGGGAGAAAAAGTGTTTCAATAGACGTTCGTTTAATGGAACAAAGGTAAAGCTTATCTTCGATACAACAAAATATTTTTATAAACAAAATTCATTATATTTGTTATTTTAAATATTTTACATTGTAAATCAATGGCTTATAAAATGCAATTCAGCAATCCGACTTATCTCTTTTTCTGTTTTTTCGTATTTTCCTTTCTTTACAAAAATAGTGTTCCATTAAACGAACGTTTATTGAAACACTATTTGTTAGTAACTGGTTCGTTTATAATATATTATATCAAAATAACTATTTCATTTCCCTCCTTCTGTGATAGTGGAGGTTCTTGAAATAACATGAATGCATTGAAATTAAAATCAATAAACGCATTACATAACTTGATCGGCAGGTATTTCTTTACTCCGGTGTCCCCAGAATATATCTTAACGTAAACGACGATATTACTTTTAAATATCACATGAATAAAGATAACAATTATTCGTTGAATTGGTATGCGCTTCGCGTCACTTACAGCCGTGAATTACTATTGAAGGAATATCTTGATACGGAAGGTATCGAGAATTTTATCCCGATGCATTACGAATATAGAATAAAGGATGGGCGGAGAATCCGTAAATTGGTTCCTGCTGTTCACAATCTTGTCTTTGTACATACTTCGCGTAATCGTATCGACTGGATAAAAGAATCTGCAGGAATAAACATTCCCATCCGTTACATTATGAATCGTGAATATCGACAACCGGTCATTATTCCAGATGTACAGATGCGTAATTTCATGGCAGTTTCCGGGAATTACGATCAGGCTGTTCTTTATTTCGAGCCTTCCGGGTTGACTCTTCCTAAAGGAGCCCGTGTGCGTATCACAGGCGGTCTTTTTGCCGGTGTTGAAGGTGAGTTTGTACGAGTTTGTCATGACCGTCGTGTAGTGGTTTCAATTGAAGGAGTGATGGCTGTTGCCACTACTTTTATACATCCTTCTCTTGTCGAAATAATTCCATCGGGAAACCTTTAAGAGGATTGGTTTTAATTCATCGTAAATTTATAAATAGTATATAATCTTTCTATGTTAGCATCCGAAATTTCAACCTTGTATGCTCTTGCACATGAGCTATTTTATCTGGGTGTGGACGATAGTCCCATTTATAGTGATCATTTTACAGCATTGAACCGTGAAGTTTTTCACCGTGCCAATATTTTATTTCATCATAAGCCATCGACCATCGATGAGGAAGCTTCCTTGTGTTTGTCTCTCCTGATGGGATATAATGCAACACTTTACGATGATGGTGACAAACAAGAACGTATTCATGAAATATTGGAGCGTTGTTGGAAGATACTTGACTATCTTCCTGCGTCCTTGTTAAAATGCCAGCTCCTTGTGGCTGGTTATGCGGAAGTTTTCGACCGGAATCTTTTAGATCAAGCTCATGCAATTATCAATACGTGGGTTGGCAGGGAATGGACGGATACGGAGCGTGAAACGGTAGAATATTTAAAATCTCTGGAAGAAAATCCCTATCCACACTGGGAAATTGCGGACTGAAATTTGTAAACCGGATGGAATAAAACGACACTTTGCCGAGACGGGAAGAGTGTGGGATGAAAGGAGTTATCAGACTCTCGGATCAGGTATGTTTCAATAATAATTTTAGATAACAAATGGATAATATTAGGATTGTTGTGATCGGTCTTGGGTATGTGGGTTTGCCATTAGCCCGATTATTTTCTACGAAATACGAGACACTGGGTTTTGATGTGAACCGAAAACGTGTTTCTGAGTTGATGAATGGTGTTGATTCTACGTTGGAGGTAACTGATGAATTACTGAAAGAAGCCATTGATTTGAACGGATTCCGCTGTACTTTTGATCCGGATGAAGTGGTGGAGTTCAGGAAAAATGCGGCAGGTTCTTTTTTTTATATTGTGACTGTGCCTACTCCTATCGACCAGAAAAATCGTCCAGACCTGACCCCCTTGTTGAAGGCAAGCGAAACGGTTGGGAACTTTATTAGGAAAGGGGATATCGTGGTGTATGAATCTACCGTTTATCCCGGTGTGACGGAGGAAGAATGTATTCCTGTCATCGAACGTACATCCGGTCTGGAGTTCAATAAAGATTTCTTTGCCGGATATTCCCCAGAACGGATAAATCCGGGAGATAAGCAACATACGGTTGAGAAGATTAAGAAAGTAACTTCAGGATCTACTTTAGAGACAGCACGGAAAATAGATAAACTCTATAATTCGGTATTATTGAACGGTACTCATATGGCACCGACTATACGGGTGGCGGAAGCATCTAAAATAGTCGAGAATTGTCAGCGCGATGTACAAATTGCTTTTTTTAACGAACTCTCCCGGATATTCAATGTGATGGGTATTCATACGAATGATGTAATCGAAGCTGCTGCTTCAAAGTGGAATTTCATAAAATTGAAACCCGGACTGGTAGGAGGACATTGCATCAGCGTGGATCCATATTATTTAATAGAGAAGTCACAGGTACACGGGTATTCTCCCAACATATTGATTGAAGCGAGACGCGTGAATGACAGTATGGGTGAGTTTGTTGGAAATCAGGTTATCCGGTTGATGAATAAAAAAGGAATCTTGGTGAAAGATGCGAATATTCTAATTTTGGGAGTTACTTTTAAAGAAAATTGTCCCGATATCCGTAATACAAAAGTACTAGATATTTATAGAGTTCTCAGTGAATATTCCTCTCATATTACGATTTTTGACCCTTGGGCAGTGGCAAAAGAGGTAAAAAGCGAATATGGACTGGACATCGTAAATTCACTTCCCCGTTCAAAATATGACGCAGTGGTGCTTACTGTCTGCCACAGAGAATTTTTAGGATTGGATATTCCTTCCTTATGTGCTGAGAAGTCGGTTGTCTATGATGTGAAAGGTTGCTTGTCGGAAGAGATAGCGGATGCCGCTCTCTGACAAACCGGGCATGTGGATTTAAACGATAAAAACAAGTGACAGAAATAAAGCAAAAATTAATTTCAGGAGTTGTTTGGGAGTCTATCGGGCAGTTTTCCTCATTGGGCATACAGTTTATTGTCACCATCGTCATTGCTAGGATATTGACTCCGGCAGATTACGGAGTCATTGGCTTGCTGACTGTTTTTGTAGCTATAGCTAATATATTGTTGGATTCCGGTTTTTCACAAGCTTTGATTCAAAAAAAAGATGCAGGCGAGCTTGAATTCTCAACTGTCTTTTTTCTGAATCTGACAGTGGGGGCCTTGTTGTATGCGATATTGTATGTCTGCAGTCCTTATATAGCACGGTTTTATAATATTCCGGATCTTACAGGCTATGCACGAATACTTTTTCTTATTATTCCTGTCAGTTCATTCGGACTGATTCAAAATGTAATTATTCAGAAATACCTTCAGTTTAAAAAGTCGGCTATTGTAAGTGTCAGTGCATCGTTGTTGTCCGGATTGCTTGGCATTTGGTGGCATATGCCGGGTATGGAATAATGGCACTGGTGATACAACAACTGTCACTGTCCTTTATAAGGACAGTGTTGTATACGGCACTTAGAAGGTGGAAACCTACGTTGAAACTCTCTTTGGCGGTAATAAGGGAAATGTTTGCCTTTAGTATGAACCTTATGTTACATTCGTTGATCAATACGATAATGAAGAATGTATATGTGCTTGTCATTGGGAAATATTACAACTCGGATGAAGTAGGGTATTACAATCAAGCCAATCGTTTTGAAAATTTTTCGGCATCGACATTGACAAGTGTTATCATGAAGGTTTCGTTTCCTACGTTGGTATATTTTAAAGACGACCTTTCCCGTACGAAAGAAGCCTATAAACGGATTATCGAAGTCACCTGTTTTGTCATTTTTCCTTTGATGTTTCTGTTAATTTGTATTGCTAAACCGCTGTTTTTACTTTTACTCACTGAAAAATGGTTGCCCGCAGTTCCTTATTTCCAACTACTTTGCTTGTATGGACTTACGCTTCCCATCATGCAGATAAGTTATAATGTATACAGGCTATACAAGAGGGGTAAATTGCTTGTTATTTTGGATTCGGTTCGTCATATTCTGTTCTTGCTTTCGATTGTCATGACTATTAAGTATGGAATATCCGTATTATTGATCGGACAGTTTCTGGTAATGTTTGGAATGTCTTTCGTAAACATGTACTACTCCGGAAAGTTAATTACTTATTCAGTGTTGGAACAGATTGAAACAATTTTACCTTATCTTATTTTGGCAGGTTTGATCGGAGCCGTAATTTGGATGATTCCGGCTTCGGGAAGCAGTTTGGCGGATGTCTGTCTGGATACTATCTTGTTTGTTGTTGGTTTTCTGTCATTGTCGGGCATCTTTGGATTGAAAGCTTTTAAGGAATTTAGCACAATCCTTAGAACGTTTTTGAGGATAAAGTAAGACAAAAAATTGAAACAGGCTCTTAAACAGATGTCATGACAATAATATTTTATAATATGAAAGACAAATTAAAATGATCACAGAAAAAAGAATTGGAATAGAAAACTTGAGAGTAGGGGATATTTTGGTATTTCCGGCTCCGGAAGGATCTAAATTATCTCAAGCAATTGCTTTACTGACGGATAGTTCTGTCAGCCATGCCGCATTAATGTATAAAATAGAGGACGAACTCCTGATTGCGGAATCTACTCTCGAAGGTATACGTTTAACACCATTGCCTGATGAGATGCCTTTTATACGTCGTTATCATTTAAATGCTGAGGAATTAAATAAGTTATTGAATTCTATCGAATATTATATTCAGGACAAGACTGATTATGCTTATATCGATTTAGTTTTACTTGGCATATTGTTAGTTTATAAGAAGTTCAGCAAAAAGACATTGACCAATAAAATTTTCTATACTTTTTTGGAATACATAGCTCGTTTACTTGCTGAAACTGTAAACAATTTACTATCAAAAGGCAAAAATCCAATGGTATGTTCACAGTATGTAGCTCAGTGTTACTTGGATGCCGAATGTCCTCTGAAGTTTAATAAAATGGTGGTTGATTGGGACTATTCGACAAAGTTGTTGAAACGGACAAGGGGAAATGATCGGATATCATTGATTACATTGTTAGGAGACACTCCCTATCTGAGTAATACGCGAGTTGAAAGTAATGTCAATATGTTGAATATGAGTGAAGAAAGTGAGATTTTTAATGACTTCATTCATCTTATAAAAAGTGAAAAAAATGCTGGGATTAAAAAAGGTGCAAGAAAGGAACAACATGTAGAAATAAGCGAACAGCCTTCGATGTGTGGTTCTGAAATACTGGATTTGTCAGATCTTGTAGCTCCTGCACGAGAGATTGCGAATTCATTAAATCTTATTTTGACTGACAAATCAGTGGTTAATAAGATACACCCAATGAATGGATCGTATGAGAAGGAAGTCTTTTTTGTAACTCCTGCCGATCTTTATTTAAATTGTTCGAATGTAGAGCCTATAGGTCAGTTATCTTTTTAATAAAAATGAATCCGTTTAGAGTTGAATGTAAGCCAGGTGTTCCTGCCGATATAACTTCTTTTTTAGAGACGAGATATCAATCGATGTATGTCACTTGGTCTTATTTTAAAGAGCTAAAGCAAATAGAAAAATTACAAACGCTGTTGCTTTATGAAAATGATATTTTGTGTGAAGCGTTTATCTATGAGATATACTCCACGGAGTGTGTGTTGTTGAATAGGGTTACTGATTTTGAGAAAAGTTGTCTGGATTTCTTTACGCGATGGATTTTTGATCATTACAGTAAGGTACGAAAGGTTACTTTTCGAGGATTAATGTCACCTTATCAGGCCCGGAATGCCCTATGTTATTCGGCTTCTTCAGACTTGTATATAAAACTGCCTGCTACGCCTGAAGAGTATGATACCCTGTTGGGAAAGAAGTCCAGAACCCGCTTCAGAGGATATTATAATAAACTTAAAAAAGATTTTCAGGATATTGAATTCTGGGAAAATGTAAAAGTCAATGAATTGGACGAAGATATCTTTGAAAAATTTGTTCTTTTGAAGGAAAGAAGATTCAAAGAGAAGAAGCAAGTTAATAGTTTTGATGTATCAGCTTCACAAAAACACAGGCGTTTTGCACAGGAATATGGACGAATTACGGTAATCAGGGCTTCAGGTAAATTTATAGGAGGGCTATTATGCTATAAAGTCAACAATAAATATTTTGCCGTATTGGTGGCTTTCGATGTCGATTTTGCAAAGTACAGTGTGGGGCGCACTGTTATTTATCTTGCCATAAAGAAAGCTATTGATGAAAAAGCGGCTGAATTTCATTTTCTGTGGGGAGGTTCAGACTATGTAACCCATTATGGTGGCGATTCTCACTTGTTGTATACTACTCATAATTTCCGGAGCAATAATCTGTTTTATTATATTTGCTCTTGCCGTATAAAAATAGAAGTACTTGCCAAGCGTTTGAAACATATTTCATGGGTGCGTTCTTTGGCCCCATATTACCATCGCTTGATATATGTTTTCTCAAAATAGATTCTGAAATTACTGATGATAAAAAGATTGTTGAAAAAGATTCTTCATACGGATAATCTCACTCTTTATATCCATAAAAGAAGAAAGTGGGTATTCCAAAAAATATATAGAAAGAAGTTTACTACCCATGACTTGACGGATGTATTGGAGTCAATGGGCATGAAAGAAGGTTCAGTGGTATTTATCCATAGTTCGATGACTGAGTTTTATAATTTTCAGGGTACAGCAGAAGAACTGATAAATTCGATTATAGACATTATTGGCTCTTCCGGAACGCTTCTGATGCCAGCCTATCCTAAATGTAAATTTGTTCCGGAACGCGATTTGAGCAATCCGGAATGGATTGATTTTGATGTGAATACCACACCATCGGGTGCAGGATATCTGACTGAGATGTTCAGAAAGTATCCGGGTGTCAAGCGTAGTATAAATATTCAGCATTCAGTATGTGCTTATGGTTATCTTGCCGATTATTTTGTTTCCGAACATCACTTGTCGATGACGGCATGGGATGAACATTCTCCTTATTATAAGCTTTTCTTGAAAGATGCTTTGATTTTCACGTTTGGTTTACCACACCTTTTACCTACGGTTCATCATTGCACGGAAAGCCTTTTAAGAACACGATATACCTATTTTCAACATTTCTTCAATTCAGAAATAGAATATAGGTACAGAGATGCGGAAGGCAACGTAGCTATGCAAAGAATGTTATTTCCTGCGTTGCCACGCAAGCGGAAGAAAAAGAAGGTTATTGAACGTAGTTTCGATAAGTCTCAGTATAAGAAAACGAAAATATCCAATCTGCATATCGAAATGTTTAGAGCAAATCATCTGTTGCAGACTCTTTTAGATCAAGCTGAAGAGGGGAAAGTGATTTATAAAATACCTTCTTCCAAGCCCTTTATGATAAATGGTAAATTGGTGAAAGTTACTTGTTAATATTGAACAAAACACTAAAATGAAATATGAATAAAAATTATTATTGGATTGATTTATTACGTTTTTTCGCAGCTTTTATAGTGTTATTGAATCACTCTAGAGGTGTATTTTGGTGTGAATACGATGATATGCAAGGTAATGGAAAGTTGTTTTTCTACTCGATTACGAGGATGGGACATGAAGCAGTTTTAATTTTTTTTGTATTAAGTGGCTATCTTGTAGGGGGAGCGGCAATAAAAAGAATTGGTATCGGAACTTTCGACCTGAAAAGTTATTCTATAAATAGAAGTGTACGTATTTTATTGCCATTGTTTTCTGCCATATTATTGTATCTGATAACCGCTCATATATTGAATGAAGAAGTTAATTATTGGACATGTTTAGGTAATTTATTATCATTACAAGGCATATTAGTACCTTCATTGGTGGGACCGTTTTGGAGCTTGAGTTATGAGGTTTGGTTTTATTTTTTGATGGGTGCTGTTGCCTTACTTTTGAGTAAAAGAAATGTTTGGACTTTGTTTTCTTTAGTTTTGGTTTTATCCGTTTTTGCATTTCTAAAACCTATTTACTTATTAGTGTGGTTGATTGGTGCTTTTGCTTATGTATGTCAACCTCAGCAACGGAATGGTTTTCTTTTCTATACAAGTATATTAATGATGATGTTGATGGTATTGTGTTATCAGTTTGGGCGTGATAGTCATGGAATAGGCAACTTATCCTTTTCATTTAATATAGGATTGATAGAGCTTGTTTTTTCCTTGTTTGGAGCGATATTTATCCAACAGATTGTTTTGATGCGACCTGAACACAAGTGGAGTAATTGCTTGAACTATTTAGGGATAAAGTTAGCTGTATTTTCATATACGCTTTATTTGGTACATCAAACTATTTGTTTGTTTATATTCAAGTATTTCAATATGAGCCAGTTTGATTCTTTGTCTTGGAATAATCTGTTATTGTATTCTTTGATTCTGATAATTGTTTTATTTATTTCCTGGTGTATTTATTGTTTGTTTGAGAAGCATACGGCTTTGGTAAAAAAGGCAATCAATCGATGGTTGTTGAAATAGATTATAATAAGGGCTGTTTGGTGCAGATGAGAGTATCTAGCATTATTTAGTTGGGAAAAGATAATTATATGAAAAGTTTTTTTGCAGTAAAAATAGGAAGGACAGATTGTGCAAATTTGATAACGGCTTTTCTTTATCTTTTTATTTATAGATATATACACACTTCTTTTTTAGTACCTGTATGGGGATATTTTGGTTACTATAACAATACGTATACCGTTTATGAAGTATCAGTGACAAACCTGATTGCTTTATTCCCAATTTTGTTTTATTCGGTAAAGAAGGTTGCTTCTAACTTTATATCAGTTATGATATATGCTTTGGTGTACTTGCCTACGGTGATAACCATTCAATATCATTTTACAGATTATCTCTCGGTTATAGGATATCAGTTTGCATATATGTGTGCCATGATTCTTTTTTTCCTGGTAGATAAATTTTCGAATAAGAAGGTTGTGAATAAAACTAATACGCTTTCTCTTAATTTTTGGTTGTTTTCCGGAGTTGCTTTAGCGTTGTTTGTCTTATTTCATTATGGTCCGGGAGCATTAAAGTTGGTATCGTTTGAGGAAGTATATGATCTTCGTAATGAAAATTATGAATTGAAGGGGAATTCCTTTATGATCGGTTACTTTGTTTTGTGGATTGGACGTGTCTTTTTGCCTTTATACATGGCTATAGGATTTGTATATAGAAAGAGATCTTTTATAATAATTGCTGTTTTGATGGCTTTGCTGGTGTATATGGCAATAGGGGCGAAAACGACTATATCAGCTCCGGTATTTGCATGTGGTATATTTTTGTGTTTAAAATACATAGGCTTTCGGTATTTTTTCCCTTTTATAGTTGTTGCTTTTTTGGGGGTGATGATTTGGTATGAAATAGCGAAGGTTATGGGATGTGAAGACACCACTATCATTTTTCCTATTTCGGCTCTGTTATTAATGCGAACCCTTGGTATTTCCGGTTTGTTGGGGGCTTCTTATATAGATTTTTTTAGAACAGCGGAACATACTTACTATAGTCATATTGGAATTGTCAATTATATAACGGGAGCATACCCGTTTGGGCACGATGCGTTAGGAAAAGCTGTGTGGTCGGCCTATAAAGGTTTTGATATTGAAGAATCCATGAATGCCAATGCCAATTTTTTAGTTACTGATGGTGTGGCAGCAGCAGGCATCTATGGTGTTATTTTTATTTCAATCGTTTTCTTCTTCTTCTTGAAATACTTAAATAAAGTATCGGCAAGGCATAATCCGGATTTTGTTTTCATTATTCTTCTT
>OGOG01001820.1_pt1 | contig 19754 bp, 9 predicted proteins | sample 1552581 | NCBI WGS metagenome assembly OGOG01 (sample SAMEA2580152, study PRJEB22360) | human gut metagenome | biome: human gut; feature: human-associated habitat; material: faeces | place: Denmark | collected 2008/2010 | reverse complement strand
ATAGCATATATTACTTGTCCACGTAAAGAAAATGGGAGTTTTGAAGAAGGAGCAATAGCATTGTATATCATTGTTCCTGTTGTGATTTTGGCGATTTATCTTATATGTAATAATTAGAAATAAATCCATGAGGAAAATTTTATATTGCATATTACCAATCTTCTTATGCTCTATTCTATCTTGTGATAGGAAAAGACAATCAAGTGAACAGAATATGAAAGATTCGTTAGCAGCAGCTAACTTTATGAAATGTGCAAAGTTTCTATATAGTACTTTCTTGGCTCCCTCTAATTTGGAAGAACAGGAAGAATATGTAACATTCCCTATTTTTAAGAAGCTATATCCATTAGAGAATGATTTAATTGATACGGTTTGTGCTGTTTGGTTAGATTATACGATTGAAGATTCTTGTACACAACAGTCTGTTATTAATAAAGATTCTCATGATATTGCAGTTACTGCATTACTTCAAGCTTATATTGAAGCGAAACAAATTCAACTACCTCAAAATCCCGTGGATAGGTATAAGTGCATAGATAGTATCATTACTAATAATCTTATTCCAAATGCAGAACTAGAAAAGGACTGTGGTAATCAAATGCAAATAAATGCAAGTTTCAATATTAGTGAAATTTGGACAGAATATTTACGTTATCATTATGAGAAACTGTTAGAAGAACTGTTGAAGAAAAAGAGTATTTCATTACCATTGCAAACAGAACAAGAAGCATTTGATAAACTATTGGAAGCTCAAATTAGTTATTTTGATTCTATTGGATATGGTGGTGGTTCAGCTTCTTCTATGGCATATAGCCGATTGTGTGATGAAATGTATGCTATACATCTTAAAGGAACTTTGGATTTATACTTTGCATTACAAGCAGAGAATTATAAACCTGATAAAGTTTATAAGCCAATCTCAAATAGTATAATCATACAGGAATATAATACAATATTGCATGCCATAGATAGTAAAAATTACTATGATTATTTGGATATAGGTTCAAGAGAAAAAGCTAAAGCATGTCTTTCAAATGAACAGAAAGCATGGAATAGCCTTATGAAAGTAAGAAAAAGCACTTCGAGAAGATTGCAAGGTAGAATAAAGTCTGTGTATGATAATGCAACTTATCGTTTACAACGCTACCATTTGATTCAGCTAAAAAATGCTTTTGAAGGATATGGGGCAATGTCTAATGATGTTTATTTATGTTTGTTATCTGATACTTGCAGTTACGATGAATTACTGCACTCTCCTAATTTTTTCGTAAAATGGGCTTCTTTATTGCAGGGTATAGATAAATCTGAACAATATGAAACTGATTTTGAAAGTTTTAATCAACCACGTATTTTTATAAAGTACAAGCAACCTGTAAATGGATATGATGTAACTGTTGTGTGTTTGCCTTATAACTATACTTATGATAAAGAAAGAAATACAGAAATTTGGGGAAATGCCCTACTGTGCTTTGAAAAGAAAGATAGCAGATTCTATATTTACAATGAAAGCTTTTCTGACAGTGTTCTTTATTATGTAAACGAACAAGAAGTTAGAGATAATATGATATTAGAATTGGACTATTTGCCTAAATCAAAAAATGAATATTTGAGTCATAACTTACCATTCTTTTTCTCTGATGTGGATTTTAACGGAGAAGAAGAATTAATTATCAATAACTGGAAATGTGGTATAAGACATTGCAATACCTATGATGTTTACAAGATAACCAATAATGACGTGAAACAACTGACAGAAGCACCATTTATTAATCCAACAGGAAAAATCAGCAATTATAATTCAGAGTTTGATTCTGTAAATAAAACTATAACGATACACAAAAGAATAGGAAGTGCTTACTATGGTGGTTACTATAAATATGGCTTAATTAAAAGAGTAGATTTGAATAATTATGACAGGCTTAGTAAATGTAACGAATTAAAACTGAAAGAGGCTAAAATCATAGATTATGATAGAAATACTTCAACTTATTCATTTAGACAGTATAAAAGGATAAAAGATAGGTTGCAGAAAATAGGAGAAGGTAAGTATGATGACGTTTCTGAATATGATACCATTGATATAAAGTAAAAGAGAAAACAGCATTTGAAATTCATTTGCTGTTTTTTTATATAAGATTATAGTACTTGATATATTAGTAGAACTAATACATTCAGTAGTATATCGTCGAAAATACTATTACTACTTTTGTGTATATATTAAATTTTTTATTACTTTTGCACTGTCTGCGATAAGAGATTATCTCTCTTATTACTAAAGGTCACGTCAGCACATTATTTCAAGCACCCGTGACCTGCGCCAATGGCGAAATAAAATCTATTAGTTAGGGTAGGTGCTAACCTAGCACATATATAAAATATTTATTATGAAAGATTTTATGATTATGGCAGACAGTATGACTGCTAAGGTTAATGCTTCTCGTAATGAGACTACGCGCTTGTTTGGCACATGGTTTAAAGGAGGAGCAGAGACGGAATTCCTAATTGCTAAATGTGATAAGCTGATAGCTAAGTACAAAAATTGGATTAGGAATTTAGAGCAACTACGACAGGAGCAACTAAAGTTTCAAGCTTTAGCCAAGAAGGATGAGATTAGAGCTTATCTTTCGGCTCTTGATTCGGAAGAGCTCCGAGACATTATGGCGGAAACAAATAGTCAATTTGAGGATGCTATGATAATCGAAGATTAGCGGTCAGAAAATTAGCCGATTATCAGAAATGGTAATCGGCTTTTTATTTACTTGTTGTAAATTAATTTTACAGTGCGGTATGGTAGTATTATATGTAAGTGAAAATAGGACCGGCAGCATGCGAACAGTACTTCCCCTTTGCTGGTAGGTGCGCAGGGGACACGCAAGTCTACCTTTTGCCGGGATCTGATACCGCCGGGACTTCGCGGATATTATACGGATAGTATTGATTTCAGCCGGAAGCGGGATGCGGAAATGTATCTGAATCGCTTTGCGCTGATCAATATTGACGAGTTCGATCAGATTACTTTGACGCAGCAGGGCTTTTTGAAGCATATTCTGCAAAAGCCGGTAGTCAATCTTCGTAAATCGTACAGTAATTCGGTGCAGGAGTTGCGGCGTTATGCTTCGTTTATCGCGACCAGCAATCAGAAGGATTTGCTGACTGATCCGTCCGGTAGCCGTCGTTTTATGTGCGTTGAGGTGACGGGTACGATTGATACGGCACGCCCGATTGACTATGAGCAGTTGTATGCACAGGCTATGTACGAGATTTGTCATGGCGAGCGGTATTGGTTTGACGATAAGGATGAGGCTATCCTGGCACAGGGGAATCGGGAGTTTGAACAGACTCCGCCGGCTATTCAGTTATTCTATCGTTATTTCAAGGTTGCAGGGGATGATAAGGAAGGAGAATACTTATCTCCGGTAGAAATATTGGATTATCTGCAAAAAAGAACGACCATTACGCTGTCTTCCGGCAAGGCGCATCACTTTGGACGGCTGCTTCAGAAAGAGGGGATTCCTTGCAAACATACGAATAAAGGGACTGTGTATCTGGTGGTTAAGATATAAAAGAGGAAAAAGTAAAAGTGACAATAGAAAGCTTTATTATTTCTATTGTCACTCTATTGTCACTCTATTGTCACTGTCTATTGTCACTCTTATTACTCTGATAATCAATTGTTTAAGTTGTAAAAGTGACAAGTGACAATAAGAATGGCAAAATAATCTTTATAGTTCTTGATTGTACTTCGCAAACATGAATTTGTGTTTATCGCATATATTTTTAATTTGTCAACTTCTTTGTCGACACAATTATATTTGAAAAGTTTGCCATATTGCTTTTATATATGGTTATTCTTGTTTCAAGAAAAACCGGAATAAATTGTATTATCTACACTCTTTCTTATTTAAAAAACGCGTTCAGAGCATGTATTTTCGTTCAAAAGGCGGTATTTTCCATGTTTATGTACGATTCTTCATTGCTATTTCTTATATAAGTCGTTAAGTTTGCAACAGTTTTTCACAGGTATTATGATAAAGTGCCCGAAGAAAAACAGAATCTAACTTTTGTTTAATTAAAAAATAGATAAAATAGATTTATATTGTTACTTAACAGATTTTAATATTATGAGAAATGTGATGAATCGTAAGCGGCATTGGCTGCTATTATTGCTCCTCTCACCTTTTTTTCTCTCTTGTGAGGACAAGATGGATGAGCATTATGAAAAACCCGAATGGCTGAAAGGTACAGCTTGGGAAGTTCTTTCTAATGAATATGGAGGTAAGTTCTCCATGTTTCTAGAAGCGGCAGAGTTATCAGGCTTTAAGCCTATTCTTGATGGTAAGAGTGTCGCAACTGTCATGGCTCCGGACAATGATGCGTTTGCTGCTTATCTGGAAGAACACGGTTATGTTTCAGTGAAGGATATACCGACAGATGATTTGAAGAAACTGATTGGTTATCATTTAATCTACTACTCTTATAGCAAGAGTGATCTTGAAAACTTCCGCCCGGAAGACAGTGCAACAAGCAAAGACGATGATGACGATGATGAATTGGGAGTTTTACAACCGGGAATGTATTACAAGTTTCGTACACACAGCACCAGTCCTATTACAAAGGAAGTGGATCCATCAACAAACAATACTGTAACCGTCTATCATTTAGAGCGGTTCTTGCCTGTATTCTCTCACCACATCTTTGCCTCTAAAGGTATAGATGCCAAGAAGAATTATGAATTTTTCTATCCTAACTCTACGTGGACGGGAGATAACGGGTTCAATGTGTCGAATGCAAGTGTTAAAGAATACCAAATCATAACCAATAACGGCTATATATATAATGTAGACAGGGTGTTGGAACCATTGGAAACTATTTATGATGTTTTAAAGAAAAAATCAGATTATTCCGATTTCCTCGACTTTTATAGCCAGTACAGTACTTATGCCTATGATAAGGACTTGTCTGCCGATTATGGAAAAGCAGTAGGAGTAGATAGTCTTTTTCTGCATGCACATTCACCAAACGGGCTTCCGAATATCGCGTTGGAATGGCCGACACCTAACTTCCGTCTTTATCCGGAATTAGCTTCTATCTCCTATAGTATCTTTGCACCGTCCAACCAGGCACTCAACACTTTCTTCAATAGATATTGGAAAGCTGGAGGATATTCTTCTTTAACTGATTTGGACCCGTTGATTACTAAGATATTGCTTTATCAATCAGTATATGGAGGTTCTATCGTTTTCCCTGACGAAATTAGCGGAATTACCAACTCTTTGGGTTCGCATTATGATTTCCAGTTGAGCGATGTGAAAGATAAGAGTATCTGTGTGAACGGTAGTTTTTATGGATTAAGCAATTTCCCGATGCCTGAAATATTCAGTACCGTGATGGGACCGTCTTTCCTTAAAAGAGATTACCTGCTTTCGTTGTATGCTATCTTTCAGAGTAATCAGATGGCTGCGTACACTACCACTGCTACAAACTATACGATGTTGATCACTAAAAATAGCGGATATGAAATCAGTGACATGCGTCTGATGTCTGATGGAGTCGGTAATACACTGGCAACATCCGGAGAAGATGGTGATGTGGCTGTTTCAACTTCGGACCTGAAAAGAATCGTCAGTGGTGGAACTGTAGTAGGAGATGTTAACTTTAATACGCCTTGGGCTGTTTATGCTACTCAGGATGGTGGAACATATTGGTTTGTGAAAGATGGGAAAATGACAACGAACTATGTGTTTAACAGTGTATTAGGTCAAGATCCGCAAACTGTTATTCCTACACTTTTCACCGAAGTAAAAGAGGTGACCAATGATGCCGGAGGATCTTGGGCAAACGGTAAAGTATATGAATATGAAAGTGACTTCGGTGTATTCGGGAAATTGGATGGATTGGAATATACAAGCCTGAGGACAATGTTGACCTCTATTGGAGAAACGAAATATCCGAATTTTGTATTCGCCTATTTAATGAGACAAGCCGAACTGTTTGCTACTATAGACGGTGTACTTGCTTGGGATTACAGATTGGCAGGACGTCTTATCGGGTTCATTCCGACAAATGAAGCACTAAAAGAGGCTTTGGATAATGATCGTATTCCGGGAGTGAAAGGTACGATAGATTTAAGTCTGCCATCACCAACTCTTCAAGGAGAGATTACAAATCAATACTTATTACGAGAATATCTGCTCAATTATTTCTTTACGCCTACCAATGCTCCGGTTGCATCAGGCTGTCCGTATCTCGGATCACCTGACTGGCTATCGGGAGAATATCGTAACAGCAATAATATTCCTGTGAAGTATACTGATAACGGCGCTTTCATCACCTTGCAGTTGCAGAACCAGACCACCGGTCAGTACGGAAATGCATGTAAGATAGTATCATACGAGAATTTCCCATTTGCTTTTATGGACGGTGCTTTCCACCTGATAGACGCTGTTTTTAATTAACTGAATATCTAATTAATCATGAATCAGACAAATAAAGTCTTTTATACATTGGTAGCCATTTTTCTGTCCTGTTCTATAGAAATGGCAGGGCAGGTACAGAAGGTTATATCCGGTACGGTTACCGAATTGTTTGGAAAAACTGCTGAACCACTGGTTGGTGTAAATGTCAATCTAGTAAACAACCAGAACCGTTCGTTGGGTGGTGGTATCACAAACCTGAACGGGCAATATAATGTGAAAGTCCCAGAGGGAGAGAAAGATCTGACAATTGTTTATTCCTATATCGGAATGAAAACAAAGCGTATAAAGTATACAGGGCAAACTCTGCTCAATGTGACTTTGGAGTCAGAATCAATGGCGGTGGATGAAGTAGTAGTTTCGGCCCGTCGGTTAAATAGAAATGATTTGGGTATTTCGGATAAAGAAATGGTTTCGGCTACTCAGAAAGTTGATATGGAAAAGTTGATTGCCGCTGCACCTGTTGTATCTATAGAGGAAGCGCTGCAAGGACAATTGGGTGGTGTGGATATTGTATTGGGTGGAGACCCCGGTAGCCGTAGTGCTATCAGAATCCGTGGTACAAGTACGTTAAATGCATCTTCCGATCCGTTGATTGTTATTGATGGTGTGCCTTATCCGACTGAAATCAGTGATGATTTCAATTTCAGCACAGCTACGGAAGAAGATTTGGGTGCTCTTTTAAATATCTCACCTAATGATATTGCTTCAGTTGAAGTATTAAAAGATGCATCAGCTACTGCTATTTGGGGTACTCAGGGTGCCAATGGCGTATTGGTTATTAAGACAAAACAAGGTACGGTTGGTAAAACTCGTTTCTCATTCTCCTCCAAATGGACAATGAAGGAAGATCCGAGTACTATCCCGATGTTGAATGGTAAGGAATATACTTCTCTTATGCAGGAATCTATCTGGAATTCTGCCAAATACATCGGTCTGAATAATCCGGGAAATAAATACCTCAATATGTTGTCTGATGCTCCTGCAATCGGTGACAATCCGGACTGGAGATATTATGATGAGTATAATCAAAATACTAATTGGTTGGATTATGTACGCCAAAAAGCATTGGTTTCTGATAACAGTTTTTCAATGAATGGTGGTGGTGAAAAAGCAACTTATCGTTTCTCGTTAGGATATATGAGTGATATCGGTACTACTATCGGTACGTCTATGAACCGTTTAAATACTTCTATGGTCATTAACTATCAGTTCTCTAATAAGTTGAAATTCGGCGCAGACTTTTCTTATTCGCAGACCAATACGGATGCGAACTGGACAAACACTATTCGCTCGGAAGCATTGAGTAAAATGCCGAACAAATCGCCATTTACTGTAAATGACTTGACAGGTGCATTGACTGATGAATACTTTACTTACCACGATCCTAATTTTGAAGGTTCGTTTAATGGAAAAAGTAATTATAATCCTGTTGCTATGGCACATGAAGCTATCAACAGAACTGTGCAGCGTGAAGGTAAGATAACATTCCGTGCCGATTATGAGATTTTACCGGGATTTTATTATAAAGGTTGGGCTTCTATCAATATGCGTGCAATTAAAACACGTCGCTTTCTGCCACAAGTTGTAACAGGAGTGGAACAAGTCAACAAATATGCCAATCAGAGTGCGGACGCTTATTCCGATCAATTGGCTTTGCAGACAGAGAATAAGTTGATGTATATCAAGAACTGGAATGACAAACATAATATTATTGCGAATGTATTGGTTCGTACCGGTCAGTATATCAATTCAGGCTATAATAGCGAAGTATACGGTAATGCTTCTTCCGATCTCTCCGATCCGGTAGTCGGAACTACTATTAGTGACATGAATTCAAGCGAATCGGAAACACGTAATGTATCTTTTGTAGGGGTATTGAACTATACATTGCTGAATCGTTATGTGGTACACGGATCTCTTAATGCTGAAGGTAACTCTGCTATGGGACGTAATGAAAGAATGGGTTATTTCCCTGCTGTAGGTCTTGCATGGAACTTCCAGAACGAGCCTTTACTGGAAAAAGCAAGAGATAAATGGCTGGACGAAGCGAAATTCCGTTTCAGTATCGGGCAGAGTGGACGTGCTCCCAGCGGTGCTTCTGTTTATCTGGGCGCCTACGTGAAAGGAACAGACTATATGAACATGTCGGCTACAAAGCAGGCTCGTATGCAGTTGGATAATTTGAAATGGGAAACCTCTACCGAATATAATTATGGTCTGGATGCTTCCGTATTAAAAGGTCGTTTAAGATTTACATTCGATTATTATTATAAGACGGTGAAAGATTTGCTGCAAAAGAACTACAAACTACCTTCAACCACTAGTTTCGGATCGATTAGTTATTTTAATTCAGGTAAAATGGAGAACAAAGGTTGGGAGTTCCGTACAGATGTCGTAATCTTTGAGAATAAAGACTGGCGTATCAACGGTTATGTGAACTTTAGCCGCAACGAAAATAAGATTACTGAGCTACCTGCCAATATGGTACAGGAGAATTATTCACCAAAGAATGGGGCATATGCTGCCCGTGCGGAAGTTGGACGCCCTATCGGTTCGTTCTATGGATACCGTTACAAGGGAGTATATCAAAACACCGATGCAACATATGCACGTGATGCTGAAGGAAATGTAATGAATGATGCAAAAGGTAGACCAATCGTAATGAAAAACCTGACAGCTACCTGTCAGCCGGGAGATGCGATGTACGAAGATATCAATCATGACGGTGTTATCAATCAATATGATATTGTCTATTTGGGTAATGCCAATCCGACATTGACTGGTGGTGCGGGATTGACTGTCAAGTATAAACAATTTTCTATCAATACTTTCTTCCACGGACGTTTCGGACAGTCAGTCGTGAATACGGCTCGTATGAATAATGAGTCCATGCACGGTAACGCCAATCAGAGTACGGCTGTGTTGAGAAGATGGAAGAACGAAGGTGATATTACAGATATACCGCGTGCATTGTATGGCGAAGGATTCAACTATTTAGGTTCTGATCGTTTTGTGGAAGATACTTCCTTCCTTCGTTTGAAACAGTTGACACTGAATTATGCATTTCCGAAAAGCATTTGCAATAAATTGGGTATCACTTCACTGACATGTTTCGTTACAGGATACAACCTGTTTACTTGGTCTTCTTACACCGGTCAGGATCCGGAAGTAAACCTACCGTCGAGACCGACAGACCTGGCTACGGACGGTGCAACGACACCTGTGTCCAGACGATATACTTTTGGTTTTAACTTAAGTTTCTAATACGATAACAAAATGAAGAAATTATTAATATACATAGCAATGGCCGGAGCAACTTTGCTGACTTCCAGTTGTAATGATTGGCTAGACGTACTGCCTAAGAACGAACAGGTATCTCCGGAATACTGGAAAACAAAAGAGCAGGTGGAAGAGGTACTAGCACAAGGATATCAAAACATGCGTCTGACGGTTCCTACATTAATTTATTGGGGCGAACTTCGCGGGGCATCCATTTATGCTTATTCAGGTAAATCGAAACAGGAATTACAGAATTTTCAGTTGAATTCTTCATCCGGCGAATGCAAATGGGGAGGTTTCTATTCTATATTGAATGTGGCGAACTCCATAATTAAATATGCACCGGAAGTAAAGAGGCAGGATGAAACATATCATGAGGCAGTAATGAATTCAAATATGGCGGAAGCATATTTTATGCGCGCTTGGACATACTTTACGCTGGTACGTAACTTTAAAGAAGTGCCGTTGATTCTGGAACCCTATATGACAGACGAGTATGCTGTCGATATACCCAAATCTTCGGAAGAGACGATTATCGCACAAATCAAGCTGGATATCGAGAATGCACTTTCCACAGGAGCAGCTAAAGAAATGTATGATGATGAAGACTGGACCGGCATGAGTAAAGGACGCGTCACTGTATGGGCACTGTATGCATTGATGGCAGACGTGTGTTTGTGGAGCGAAGATTACGATGGTTGTGTAAGATATGCAGATATGCTGATTAATTCAACTTCCGCTTTCCGTCCGGCATTTGTGGAAGACCCCGAACAATGGTACAATATCTTCTTCCCGGGCAACAGCAACGGTTCTATATTTGAACTAAACTTTGATCAGTCACGCAATCAATCTCCTGACGATGATGCTACAGCGAGTACATATCCTTCGCCATCTAACGTTTATCCTTGGACACAATCGACAGTTGCCAGTCTTCAATTCTCGAACGCAATGTGTAAGCGTTTGTTTGACGAACAAACTGATCAATGGGTGACTTCCAACACTGTTCGTGGTTATGGCAATACGTTTGTTCTTTCTTCGGGAACCGTTATTGGTAACTCCAATACAGAAGGCTATCTTCCCTTTAAGTTCAGAATCGGCGGAAAGGATGGATTGTCTACGACTCGTTCTTATAAAGATGCCAACTGGATTCTCTATCGCATGGCAGATGTATTGCTGATGAAAGCTGAGGCATTGATCTGGAAAGGCGGCGAAGCAAATTTCGCACAAGCTTTGGAACTTATCAATAAAATACGTACCCGTGCCAACGTCACTACATTAAGTGTTCAGACGAATGCCGTATCACAAGAAAATATGCTCGGATACTTGTTGCAGGAACGTGATCTTGAATTTGCTGCGGAAGGAAAACGCTGGTATGATCTTTTACGCTTCGGCAGGTCACAGAACTTTAAATATAAAGATCAGTTTATCAATATGATCATTGAGAACAATTCTACGGTTAGCGCCAGTTGGATACGTTCGGTACTGAAGAATACCGATGCTTGGTATTTGCCTATTAGTCAGGGTGAGATCGACAGTAACCCGAATTTAATACAGAATCCTTATTATGATGTAACTGCAAATTAATATATACTATGAAGAATATTGTAAGATTTTGCTTAATGATTTTGTGCATCACTTGTTATTCCTGTGATGATCCGTACAAGGATACGGTATTTAAAGTATATGATGTACAACCTGCGGCAACCTATCTCCAGAACCGTCCTGACGATTTCTCCGAATGGGTGAAAGTGTTGAAATATGGAGATTTGTTCAACGCTGTAAATCGTGCAGAGGATGCTTTCACTGTGTTGGCACCTACTAACGATGCAGTTCTCCGCTTTTATGAAAAGAAGGGAGTCACTTCTATCGAAGATTTGGGATATGAATATGCCCGCACTCTTGTTACATATCATGTCATCAATGACTCCATTGATCGGGAGGATTTTGTGAAAAGCGGTGAACTGCCTGGCAGAACACTTTCGGGAGATGCATTGAAAGTATCTTTCGGTAACGAAGGTGGCGATAAATCTGTTTACATTAACAAAGAAGCTCATGTTAGCGAATTAGCTATACGCACAGCCAATGGGCGTATATATGTGCTTGATGATGTGTTGAGTCCGGCAGTAGAGACTATCTACGCACGTCTTTCAGACAAGGGTAATTATAAGATATTCTGTGAAGCGTTGGAGAAAACAGCATGGAGCGATTCGCTGAGTGTTGTGAATTCCGAACTCGAAGGTCCGTTAGGCATGAGAGTAGAATTGCGTAAATATTTCACAGTATTTGCCGTATCCGATGCTGTATTTGCACAGGAAGGTATCACCAGCTTTAGTGCTTTGGCTGCCAAGGTTGGAGCATTGACCGACGATTATGAACTTCCCAATAATGAGTTGAACAGGTTTATAGCTTACCATATAATGGATGGAGAACATACTCTTGAATCTCTTCGCACATTCTCCAAACCTTTTGACAGAGAAACATGGGAATATAGAAAGATGTTGAATACCAGAGCTACAAACGACTTGATCTTGATTTCTGAAAACGGATTAAATAATGGAGTTAAATTCATAGAGGAACAAGCTGACGAGATTGTGAAAAACGGATATATCCAACCAATTGACGGATATCTGCCAGTGAAAACCGATTTTGAACCAATACCTGTTATTTTTGATTTCTGTGATTATCCCGAAGTATCTTCATACATTGCTGCTAAAGGAAAAGGACAACTTTATCAGCAGGTTTCACGTGACGATGATGATACGTACACTGCATTAACGAAATTCATCGGCAGACAAGAGATCGTTCCACAAGTTTCATCCTACAAAATAGAAATGGGACCTAGCGGTACGTTGGCAAGCGACTGGAGTTATTTGTCATATTGCACCAAAGGTGCTAACACTTCGGGCAACTGGACTAAGTTGATGAACAATGATGCCTTGGTGGTCAATATAGGATACAACGGTACATTAGATTTGACTATTCCTCCCATTTTAGCCGGAAAGTATAGAATTACTTTGTATTACGCATACGATCCGTCTATGAAGTTTATCGGTGAAAGAGGAGAAGGGAGTCAAGCTGGTTTGACCAATTTTAGATTAGATTCTAAACGACTGGCAGGTGGTGATAACAAACGTATTTACGATGGAAAGACGGGAGATGTACAAGATTGTTTCAATACACCGTTAACATCCAATTTGAGCGGAGAGGAAACTGCGTTTGAATTTACAACGACTGCTTCTCACACATTGAATGTAGTTGTGGTAGATCCTGCAGCCAGCTCGCATAATAAATTCCGTATGTATTTTGATTATATATTGTTTGAACCTGTAATAGAATAACAACCATGAAGAAAATTAGATATATCATAGCATCAGCTTTGGTTTCGATTGGACTCTGCGCCTGTACGGATACTTGGGATTCGCATTATTCCAAGTGGGAAACGGTGATTGACAACACGGAGATTCAAGCGGTGGATGAGTCGGCAGCCGACTTTTTAAAGACTGCTCAGGATTATAGTAAAATGTATGAACTGTTTGATAAAACAGGCGTGATTAAAACTTGGCAGGAGAAAAACCTGATGTATACTATTATGGTGGTGGGTAATGAATCTACCGCTAATGCCAACCAACCTGTTACAAAAGCAGAAGGTAGCGAAGGACAAGCAACCGCTGAAGAGATATTTAAGGCGGAAGCACACATTACTGATGCTCTTCTTTCACCCAGTAATCTGGAAGATGGACAGCGTCTGTTGATGTGGAACGGTAAGTATGTGACTGTAAGAATCTACGATGAGCCTGTGGATGGCATGGAACCGGGAATTTATTTCAATGGTTCGAAGGTGAAAAAGGTGATTAAAACTAACAATGCCTACATTTATGATTTGGAAGATTATATCAATACTCCTAAGGCATTAATGGAATATCTGAAAGATTTGCCGGATGAAGAATACTCTATTTTTAAGGAAATGGTATTGAGCCGTACACAAAGAGTATTTGATAAAGCTGCAAGTACACCTATAGGAATTGATAAAACAGGAAATACGGTATATGACTCTGTATTCACAGAAAAGAGTCAGTATTTTGCAGATAAGAAGTTAGATCTTTATTCAGAGAACATTACCGCTACATTGCTGGTACCATCTAATGACTTGATAGAAAATGCGTTGAAAGAAGCAAAAGAGAAGTTGAAATCGTGGAATATGGAACGTGAAGACTCTATTTTGAACAACTGGATATTCCAGACAGCTTTCTTTAGTAAAAAGTATGTAAAACAAGACTTTATTTATAATGAAAGTGATCCGACTTCAACGCAGGACTTCTATTCTGTTTTTGACCAACAATGGCGTACAACAGTAAATAAGGTAGATCTTGATAATCCGGTAGAGTTGAGTAACGGCGTTGCTTATAAGATAACTTCACTGAAAATACCGACCAACAAGATATTGATATGGAGAATCAAGGAACGTTTTGAAACGTTTGACCAATTGACGGATGAAGATAAAAAGTACTATTATCCCGGATATAATTACATCAGTACTTATCTGAAAGATATTGGTGAGAACGTACAAATGAACCGTGTAAAACAATATGTAGGTGCTAATCAGCCCAAACCGTGGCTGCCGGCTGTTTATTGTAGATCTATGATGTTGTGGGTTGTGGATACTGACCGACCAGGAATTTTTAAATTCAAATGCTATCGACTGGTTGAAGACAAGGCTTCTACTACAGGCTTTACGGCTGTACCTTATAAAATACCTGCCGGACCATACAATTTCTATATGGGATTCAACGGCTCTCGTTCGCAAGTAAATGCAACCTTTTATTTGAATGGCAAGAAGATTCCTAAATGTGAAAGCGGCCCTATTCCATCCTCTACCATGAAAGGTTCCAATCATGACCGTAGTGGCGGGGTGGATATAGCGAACTTTACAAAGATAGCAGGTACGACCGTGACGGATCTACGGATCTTGGGGTTGTCATATTTGACAAAACGGAAGAACTTGAAGTAACGATTGAATTTACGAAAGGTGCAAAAAGTGATATGGAACCCACCACTTGGTGTTTCCGTCCAACAGTAGATTTGTATTAACCTTGATAAACAGGATATGAAAAAGATAAAAAGAATACTTAGTATTTCTGCACTACTCGTATGTGGGGTGGCAAATACATGGGGACAAGGAGGCCAGAAACTGACAGGTAAGATTTTGTCAGCGACAAATCAGCCGGTTGAAGGCGCCATTGTCACAGTACTGAATACGATGAATGTAATTACAAACAAAGAAGGTGCATTCCAGTTTGAAGTGAAGGATCTTTCTAAAGCCGGTGAGATTTCTGTATGGGCTCCGGGGTATTTCTCCGTGAAACAGCTAATCAGAGAACGTTCGAATATTGTGATTACTTTGATTCCGGAAAATCAATATAAATATAATGAGACTATGATTCTCCCCTTCCGTCGGGAAGGGGAAATGCAGTTGGAAGACTATACGGCTGCTACTAATATCGCTAAGAAAGATTTTATGCCGGGAACTACGAAGATTGATCGCGCATTGACAGGACAAGTTGCCGGTTTACAAGTGAAACGCAGTAGTGGTATGCCGGGAGAAGGCAGTTATTATAACTTGCGAGGGATCCGCACATTGACTGGTGATAACGCTCCTTTGATTGTGATAAACGGTGTGCCCCACATGCCCGATAAAACACCTTCGGCACTGATTGATGGCTTTACACGCGATATCTTCCAGTTTTATCATTTGCAGGATATACAGAATATCACTATATTGAAAGGTGCTGAGGCGGCCATGTATGGTTCAATGGGCTCCAATGGTGTAATCTTGATCGAAACAGACGGTACGGCATCCAATGACTTGGAGACGCGAGTAAGCTATTATGGATCATACGGAATCAACTGGAATGATAAGCGGATGCCGGTGATGGGACTGGATGACTACAAACAGTATCTGGCAGATATGGGAATGACTATTTCTAAGGACCCGCAGAACTTCTATAACAATTTCCCTTTCATGCAGAATCCGAATGATCCACGTTACAACTATCTGTATAACAATAATACAGATTGGCAGGATTTGATTTACAAGAACACCGCTTCCACCGATCATCTTTTCAGAGTAGAAGGTGGTGATAATATTGCTAAGTACGACCTATCATTAGGGTATTACCGCGAGAATGGCCTGATGGATAACACAAGTATGGAACGTTTTCATACATTATTGAATGCTAATGTATTGGTCAATAAACAACTGAATATTTTTGCAACGGTAGGTTTGGCTTATATGAACGGACATTATCAGATGCAGGGCATGGATATTACGACGAATCCTATATTGGCAGCTTACGCAAGATCTCCTTTCCTGAGTCCATATGAAAAAGACCGCGAGGGAAATACGTTAAAGACTTACGCATCGCATTTCTATGGACGGAGCAAGAGCCGAGATTACAGTGTCAGCAATCCTTTAGCTATCGTTAACACGTTGGATTCTCGCAATCGCCAATATGATCTGAATATGAAAGCCGGTATCGCATACAACCCTTTCCGTGAACTGACACTGACCGGAACAGTAGGTCTGTATTATAATTACGATAACGAACATCTCTTTATCCCCGGAGCAAGCGAAGCCACTATAGTGCCGCTAAGCGATAAATATGGTTTGCGAAATAATGCGGTAAGCGACGGAGTAGCTGTAACAACAAACTTTTTCGCCAACTTGAATGCAAGTTATAAGAAAACATTCAATTATGTTCATCAGTTGAATGCAATAGCCGGATGGCAGTTGATGACTACTAAAAACGAATATGATGCAGGAGAAGGGCGCAACACTGGCAATGACTTTTACCAGACATTAGGCAGCACGATTGACGGAAGACGCTTCTTGGGTTATATCAATAGCTGGAACTGGACAAACTTTTACGGACACGCCGACTATACTTACAATAATATGGTACAGGCATCTGTGAATATAGCTGTTGATGCAGCTTCTTCTACCGGTACGGATGTAGCTCGTTTCTATACATATCCGTCAGTAGGAGTAACCTTGCTGGGAAAAGGATGGAAACCGCTTCTTGATGCTACATGGCTCAATAAGTTGAATGTACGTGCCGAATACGGACTGACAGGTAACTCACGCTTCTTTTCACAGATGGGTGGATACTATTATTCTACAGTGCCTTACATGCAGTTGTCAACCATCGTTCGTTCTAATATTCCGAACGTATCATTGAAACCGGAGAAGAATGCTTCTTTGAATCTCGGATTGGATTTGTCTGTATTAAACAATCGCCTGAACGTATCTTTTGATTATTACAACAATCAAATCAGCGATATGATCTCAGCCATGCCTCTTTCATCCGTTTATGGATCGGTTCCTTATTATGCGAATGTAGGTAAGTTGGAGAATACAGGTATAGAGTTGTCAGTGCAGGCTTCATTGGTGCGCACTCGTAATTTCGAGTGGATCGTAGGTGGAAACATCACTCGCTCCAGAGATAAGATCAAGTCATTGGGTGGTGAAGAACAAATTGTGTTGAGTTACGATAATGGTGTGCAGATGGTCAACCGTGTGGGAGAATCTCCTTACCAATTCTACGGTTATCAGGCTGACGGAGTATATTCCACACAAGCTGAAGCTGACGCTGCAAATCTCAGTAACCGTACCGGACGTCGTTATAATGCCGGAGATGTACGTTTTGTAGATCAGAATGGCGATAACCGTATTGACGATAAAGACCGTATTCTTCTTGGCAGTGCTGCTCCCTCGTACTTTGGAGGTTTCTATACACAATTGAAATATAAAGGATTTGCTCTTTCTGCAGAGTTCTCATATTCAAAAGACAACATCGCATACAATGCTGTCAGACAACAATTGGAGGCTGTGTCTACTACCAACAACCAAAGTATTGCAGCCGTAAACCGTTGGACAGTAGAAGGACAGAAGACCGATATGCCGAAGGCAACATGGAAAGATCCTGTGGGCAACAGCTATTTCTCTTCTCGCTGGATGGAAGATGCATCTTACCTGAGAATGAAGAATGTGACATTAAGCTATACTTTCTCTAAAACACTTTGGAATTTCTTCCGTTCGGGAACAATATATGTGACAGGCGAGAACCTGTTGACCTTCACCGATTATTTGGGAATGGACCCTGAATTCTCTTATTCTTATGCTGAGAATATGCAAGGTTTTGATAATGCAAAGCTAATGCAACCCAAAACAGTGAAAATGGGCGTTAATTTAAAATTCTAATGAAAATGAAAAAGTTTAAGATAGAAATAATACTTATGGGGGTGTTGGCGATGATATTCGCTTCGTGTAGTGACTTCTTTGAGCCAAACAATGATACGACCTTGAATGGTGACAGATATATCAAGGAAGGCAGCGAGCTTTATTCCGGTTTTCTGGGTATCATCACAAAGATACAAGCTATCGGAGACAAAGCTATTTATCTGACCGATATGCGTGGAGAGCTGTTGGAACCTACCGAAAATACACCGGCAGACCTTTACAGCATCTATAATTATGATGATGATTTGAGCGGTAACACATACGCCGACCCTGCTAAGTATTATGATGTAATTATTGCTTGCAATGATTATTTGCAGAAAGCAAAAGAATACAGGGATACACATGTTACTACCGTAGATGACGATGATTATAGAGGTCTGATTAGTAGTACGGTGAGATTGAAAACATGGACTTATCTCATGTTGGCAAAGATATATGGACAAGCTATATGGTTCGACGATCCGATGCAAAGCATGAAAGATATCGTCAGCCAGACTCCTAAGAACCTGAGTGAGCTTGTCGATGAATGCGACAAACTGTTGAATACAGGCTTTGATGGAATAAACGGTACATACAATATGTCATGGAATGAGTGGCTTGATCCAGCTAACGGAGCTACTTCCACAAACGATGAATATAAAAGATGGAATATGATGGTTCCCGGATACTTCGTATTACAGGCAGAAATCGCACTTTGGAAAGGGGATTATCAGAAAGCGGCTACAACGATTCTTGGAGAAATGAGCAGAACTTTTGCGTTGGCTGAGTATCAAGGAAATGTTGCTAATATCAAGTATATGCGTTCGGGAAGTTACGGTAGCAATTACGGTCAGCAATATGATTCTGAGATGCCGGTGTTGACAGCAGCTGAATCTGTTATTATGTATGATTACAAATACAATCAGCAGAATTCGTTATTGAATCATTTCGACCGTAGCGGAAGCTATATGATGCGTGCTTCTGTGCCAGGATCAAAACGTTTTGAAGATATTACTTTCAATCCGTCTGCCGATGCAACGGCTATTAAAACATCTGATGCGCGTTTCAGAGCCATTCAGGAAATCGAAAAAGATGTGGAATATGCGATACGCAAATACCGTGGATTTAGAAAGAGCGGACATTCTGTTGCTCATGACGATACATATATAATGATTTATCACACTTCTGATCTTTATTTCATGGCGATTGAAGCGCTGAATAATATGGGACGTTTTGAGCCGGTATCCGTCTTGATGAATACTGGTGTGGATCCCTTCTACGGAGCCGGTGTAGTATTGGGCGAACAATGGCAAGGACTGAATTGCAACTGGGGATTGTGGACAACACTTTATGCGGGATTCCGCCGCACGTATGCCGATAACGGTGTTCGCGGTATTTTAGGACTTGGCAAGCGCGATATGTGGCAGACCCCGGAAGACATCAAAGAGGAGATTGTAGCAGAACAAAAATTAGACGGTTTGAGTGACGAGGACAAGATCAAAAAGCATAATGATATTGAATTGGTGAAAGAAGCCTTCTTGGAATTCCCTTGTGAAGGAAAAACTTATCCGCTTATGATTCGTGTGGCAAAACGTTGGAATGACTATTCATTCATAGCAGATTTTGTCGGGCAGAAATATGAATCCGATCAGGCTAAACAAGCAGAAGTAAAAGCCAAGATTATGAATGGTGCTTATTTCGTACCTTGGGACTTGCAAGGTAAG
>OGOG01001814.1_pt1 | contig 19794 bp, 20 predicted proteins | sample 1552581 | NCBI WGS metagenome assembly OGOG01 (sample SAMEA2580152, study PRJEB22360) | human gut metagenome | biome: human gut; feature: human-associated habitat; material: faeces | place: Denmark | collected 2008/2010 | reverse complement strand
CTGCCGCACCTCGCTCGCCGTATCGGCACTTAGAATTATGCGGTATTGCCATAAAAGAAAAACCTCGAAGCAGAAGCTTCAAGGTTTATTTGGCTGCCCCAGTCCGACTTGAACGGACGACACCCTGATTAACAGTTATACATGTATTTTGAAACATCTTGATATATTGTCTCGCATGAGTCAACGTTCGCCGTTAAATCGTCTATGTTTTGCTTTCCCGAAGAATATCATGCAAAACCTTTTAATAACTTGCACGGCCAGATAACGGCCAGAAAAGAGGCGCTTGCCGTAGAGAACATATTGACAGTACGGTATGTGTGATGTATAATAAGGGGACAGAAATCAAAATAATTTTGTTTCTGCTCGAATTAAGAAAGGAGGCTTGTTATGGATATGTACGATATTGCGGTAACGCAATCAGCACGAGGGGCATTATATGATTTTTTTGATGTAGATATTGCAGATGTGGATACTTGGATGCCCCAGCTCGCAAAGGCATCTAAAAATACAGGCAAAGACGAGTATATAGATGTAGAGCGTGGCTCATTGTATCGAGACGACCAAATTTCCCCTTTGCCACTAGGGGCGGCATTTAACGCTGCGCGGAACTCACTGCAAGCGGCAATGCAGCATCGGCGAAACGTTATAAAGGAATATAAGGATAGAGGTCTACAATCATGGTACGCAGTCTATCGGGATAGAGTGGAACCGACCGATCTGGAATACTGTGCAGAATGGTTACAGGTACGGTTTGGTATCTCACACGATGTTCCTATTGATAAGGTGCTGGCTACAATCATGCCGATCAAAGACGTTAGCGCCGGTAACAACCAACTCGAAAGCCTAATATTGTTTTTGGGAATGCATGATTACAGCAAATTAGACCCTGCGTGGCAGGAAATTGAGAAAGCATACGAGACACTTAGGTTGCTGCTTGATGCGATTACATTAGAAGAGGGTTGCACAGAATCCTGCAAACCGACATGGGATGTATACCATGCGTATTTAACGGATGCGATATCATCCACTGCCTGCAAGCGTGTGTTTTCGGATTTGGAATTATGGACGTACAGCCCATTCTTGCCTTTTTCAACAAATGAAATAATGCCGCAAAAGTATATTGAGGCACTATTCCGCAGAGATACAGCGGGTACCGTTGACCGCCTTGCATGGCTCAAAGAAGTTTTCCGAGAAACAACAAGTCAAGATAGCAAGGAAAAGACCCTTGAACAGTGGTCAGTAATTGCCAGCGCATACGATATACGCAATAGCTTCCAATTGTGCTTTGCATTTTTAGATTACATAATATACCGAAAAGATTTGATTCTGCGAAAATGTCCCAAGTGCGGAAAATATTTTGTTGCATCGACGAAAAAGAAAAGGTATTGCGATTTTTTACATGCGAACGGTAAGACTTGCGGGCAACTTGCAAAAGAAGAATCAGACGCCAACCGAAGCGGCGAAAATGGAAAATATCGCAATGTGCTGAGGCGATTGGATGCGCAAGGGGATTCGTACCGAGAAAAGGCCGAAATCATACGGGCAAAGGGGAAAAATTCAAGTCCGAAAGAATTGGAAAAATTACAGCAATTGCAGGAGGCGATAGAAGATATAAACAATCAGCGTGACGCATTACAGCTTGAACGCAAAAAGAAAGTGAAAGATCTTTCGCCAGAAGAATATCAGAATTGGCAAACCAACATTGATAAGGCCGTTCCCAAAAAGAGGCGTGGGCGACCAAGCAAAAGCAAGTAAAAAAGCGTCCCGGAGCGGCAACTCCAAGACGCTAACCGAAATCACACTCAGACGGGCATCTGCGTACGGATATCGGCTCAAACATCAGTATAACAGATTCGCCCGCCGCTGTAAAGCGAAAGGACGACAATTACAATGGCAACAATAGTTAAACGAGGAAATTCCTATCGCATTCGGTGTTATGATGGATACGACAGCAATGGTAAACAAATTGAGCGCTGTATGACATGGACCCCGGAACCGGGAATGTCCGAGGCTAAAATTAAGAAAGAGGTAAAAAAACAAGCGGAAATTTTCGAGATCAATGTTAAGAATGGCTTATATTCTGTTCGCCGCATGAAATTTTCTGAGTATGCCGCACTCTGGTTTGCAGAATACGCAGAAGTAAATTTGAAACCTAAAACGGTATCTGATTTTCGCGATTTACTTCCGCGAGTTAATGACAACATCGGACATCTGTATCTCGATAAAATTCGCCCAAGTCATCTGATTAAAATGCGTGACAACCTCATGCAAACACGGATTGTCCCTACATATAGAGCACGAAATCCCAGATTACTGAGGGATAAATGCAAACAGCAAAGCAGAACGCTCAAGGCTTTCGCCGCAGATGCACAGCTCAATTTAGGCGTAATCAAATACGCGATCAGCGGTAAGAACATCACCTTGCATAGCGCTACACAGATTGCAAAAGCCTTTAATACTAATGTGTCGATGCTTTTCTTGGAAAACGAAACAGACACATTAGATGCAAACACTGTCAAACATTATTTGCGCCTTACATCGACAATTTTATCTACAGCTGTTGAACAGCAGTATATATTAGAAAATCCGATGGAGCGCGTTAAAATGCCTCGGACGCAAGAAAAAGAAGTTTGCTGCTTGACTCGAGAAGAAGCTCTTGAATTGTTAACGTCAATACAGGATGAACCGCCTAAATATAGAACCGCTATAACGGTCTTGCTGTATACAGGTATGCGTCGAGAAGAAATTTTGGCGTTAAAATGGAAAGACGTTGATTTTACATATAATATCATCAATATCCATGCAAGCATCCAGTATATCCCCCACAAGGGGTTAATCTACGGGGAGCCCAAAACCAAGTCATCCCGGCGTATTATTAAGGTATCTAATGTAGCAATGCAAGCGTTAAGCGAGTATCGAGATTATCAGATGCAGCAATATAAGCAACTCGGTATGGAGTTCAATCCGAATTGCTTCATCTTTGAAGGCTATGACGGGGTATTGATGCGTCCTAATACGCTGACGCATCGTTTCCATAAAATCGTAAAAGAACATGACTTACCCCCGGTACATTTGCACAGCCTACGTCATACAATGGCAACTTTGCTAATCGATCAAAGTCTCCCTCTAACCGCGATAACGGCAAGTCTGGGACATAGTAGCCCGCATACAACGGCATTGATCTATGCACATGCGTTGCGGCAAAATGCAGCAAAAGCAGCGGAGGCAATGGACCTCATACTTCAGTAACAATTGATTGATTTAAGCACCTTCACAGGATTTGTGAGGGTGCTTTTATTTTGGCAAGAAATGAAATAGAGAAAGAATCGGTATATTTTACGTGTTATGCCCTGCTGGATAAATGTATAATATAGATGTACCGAGAAGATAAAGAAAATGATTCGGTACAGTAATCGTGTGGAGGTGACTACCCATCCGTATCCGTACAATTGCCGGGGCTGCGAAAGAAATGAAGAGTGATGACCCCGGCACACACGTAACGGAGTCGTATCTCAGACGGCTCGTCAAGGAGGGCGCCATCCCCTACGTTATGGACGGCACTCGTGTACTGGTTAATGTCGATACAGTGCAGGAGTATTTATTATCGGCAACAGCAATTTTTAAAAGGAGAAGTAATAACAATGATTAAAGCTAGTGATTTACTCGATCTGAACAAGCTCGGCAAAATGGAACTGGTCGAGGTACGCCCCACTTACGCGTACGTTGACGAAAAGCGCACCGATACTATTTCTGGCTATTCGTATTGCGTCGTTTTGACCGATCACAATTACGAAAAGATCAATGTGCGCATTGCTGGTGCACAGCAAGTGGAAAATCCGAGCAAGGCGGTCCGGGTGCACTTTGAGGGGCTGCAGGCCAGTGTATATGTACATGGCAATTGGCCGAGACTGGCATTTAAGGCACTGAAAGCCATTAAGGATTAAGAGAGTTGGCGGTAGCAATGCACTCCGCCGTGGAGATGAGGTCCAACAAGACATCAGCACCAAGGCGGGGCGCATTGCTACCGCTTCCCTTTTGTTGTGCGTGGCAGCGGAGCACAAGGCACCTAGCCAAGTATTACCTAGGTGCCTTGTGTACGATTAGAGAAAAGCCTATACCTACAAGTTTTCCAGCGTACCCATAGCGCTGGGTACAATTGGGTATTGGGTACATTTTGAGCAAAAGGAGGTGGAAAAATTGCCTCGTGATACAGCTACGCGGAGATTTCAATTGACGTTTAACAATCCGAAAGAACATGACTATTCACACGAGAAAATCAAGTCGTTACTCGAAGCTGGTGGTAAAATCGGTTACTGGTGCATGGGTGATGAAATTGGAACGCAAGAGACATACCATACACATCTGTATGTAGAGTTTGTGAATCCAACGATGATTAAAACAGTTCAGAAACGGTTCTATGGTGCGCATATAGAGGTTGCAACATGGGGTACAGGCGAACAAAATCGTGCGTACGTGCGGAAAGAGGGCGAGCAGTACAACAAGCAAACGGATGGGCACTATTCATACGCGGACAAAAACGGGAAACTGCACGAGGGTGTCAATTACGCAGATACATTTGAGGAATACGGCGAAATGTCTAGTGGCGGTAGAGGCCACGGCGATAGAAATGATATGCGCCTGTTGTACGCTATGATAGAGGATGGGCTAGATAACGCAACAATTCTGAGCTCACACCCGGAATACTTACGTGATATTACCACGATTGACCGTGTGCGTCAGACAATCTTGGAAAAGAAATATCGCTCAGAATTTCGCATCTTGGATGTCACCTATATTTATGGTCCTACGGGCTGCGGAAAATCACGATCGGTCCGTGAGCAGCATGGATACGAACAGTGTTATAACACATCTGATTATAAGCACCCATTTGACGGTTATCGCCAACAACCAGTTTTGATTTTTGACGAGTTTCGGTCGGATTTAAGAATTGGCGATATGCTGCAATATTTAGACGGCTATCCCATAGAATTACCCGCCAGATACGCGAATAAACAGGCTTGTTATACAACGGTTTATATAATTTCCAACTTGCCATTGGAAAATCAGTATGTGACTACACAGATAGAGTCGCCAGAAACATGGCAAGCGTTTCTACGCAGAATTAATAGGGTTAGAATTTTTGAAAATGACGGAAGTTATGTGGAGTGGTCGGTCAAAAAATATTTTAGTCCATTCAGAATCACGTCCGTACCGGGGGAAACAAAAGATTGCCCATTTTAGGGCGAGAGGAGCTATAATGAAGCAGAAAATCAACGGCATTATGTATGATACCGAGGCGGCAAGGAAAATTCTTGTCATTGCGCAGGACAATGCTCAGAATGAGAGCGGCGCGTTAGAAGACACTTACGATGAGGTCTTGTATCGTACAGAAAATGGCTTTTATTTTGAGGCGATTAAGGTTCGAGACGATGAATACATTTTACCGATCTCTCAGCGCGAGGCATTACACTTGATCTTTACACGGTCGGTTCAACACTTAGAGACATATTAAGGAGGGCACAAAATGAAAACTAGTAGAGATGAATTGCTGCGGGAAACGCTTGTGCGTTATTATTGGCGTTTGGTCTGCAACGGCGCAAAAGCACTGGCGGATTCTGCACGGATGCACCCGATGGTTGTTGTACTCGGCACAATTGCAATTATATATATGTATCGTTTCCGCGATCTGAGTTATGTGTCTGACATGGGCAATGTTGGGCACATGATCGCCATTGCAGATACGGTTGCAATGGTTGTATTGGTATTGATGATTGCGTTGGCGGTCTCAATTGCGCGTCAGAGTGTACCGGGAGCAAAAAAAATGTACGAAAATCTGATGCGTGGAGGTGTAGTCAACGCATCGGGAGAAGCCCCATTGTTGGTTGCACGAGAAAAGGCCCCGAAGAAAAGCGGGCACTTGATGTTAACTTTTCAGCTTGTCGGTGTCCCGCTGGAAAAGATGAAAGACATGTCCTCCGTTATCGCAGCATGCATTGGCATGTATGTGGTAGATATACAGGACGGTGCTGCACCGCATACCTACATTATAGATGTAGTTGCAGACAATGCTCTGCCTGCAATGATTGAGTGGACCGCAGAACGTATGCCGACAGAAGAAACAAAATTTGTCCTTGGCGAGGCTATCGATGGTCCTGTATATATTGATGTGCAAAACGACCCCGGTATACTTGTTGCAGGAGCAACAGGCAGCGGAAAATCAATTGAAACAAAAGTGATATTGGCACAGGCAATCTTACGTGATTACTTCGCAATTATCGCTGACTACAAATATGTCGAATATAGCAGCGTTTGGGCTGCGTCCGCACATATTGTACATGATGATGATAATCTGTTGTGGACAATGGAGCATCTTCTGGAGCGGTTGCATGATCGCCGAGATCGTTTTGCCGCTGAGGGATGCCGCAATATCGATGACTATAATGCACTTCATCCTGACAAAAAATTGCATCGTATCATGCTATGCATTGATGAGGCATCAATTGCATTGACAACGCGCGTAGCAAACAAGGAAACCAAAGAAAAACGTAGTAGAATCGTTGATATTTTGAATGAGATTGCATGCACGGGGCGCTTTGTTGGCATTTGCTTTTTAATCGCTTTGCAGCGGCCATCTGCAGAAGTATTGGCGGGTGAGCTTCGATCAAATATTTCTACGAAATTATTGGGAAAATGCGATAACAATCTTGCAATGCTGACACTGGATACAGCAGATGCGGCTAAGTTGGTGCCACAAAATGTGCCGGGTCGTTTCTATGTTAACGTTGATGGCGGAAAGCTAATACAGGGTTACTATTTCGAGGAACACATGCTAAGAGATGCCCCTAATCTAACGCTGTCAGTACATACCTTTTTGAGCAAAGGCGAGGGATTGACAGTGGAAAATTCCAACAGCCAAAATCCGTAACGAAATAAAAGGACTATTAAATCCTGACATATAACGTTTTTTCAAAGGCATAGCCGCGGTATAATATAAATATGGAACGAAACAAAAATGAAATGGTTTCGCAAAGGAGGCCGCTATATGCTGGAAAGGACGTCAGGATTATTGGCTGTCGATGATCGGTTAAAGGATGACATTGAGCAAGGATATTCTGTTCTGCTCGGCGAGAAAGTTGCGCTTGATTCGGTGCGCCGACTTATTGTGACACATGGATGTATGTCCGCCGAGAAAGTAGTCAGCGAGTACCTACTTGTCAGTACATCGGGCAATTGGTATTTAGTTCTGGAGATGGGAGGTGATACATATTGGACCGATATGACAGCCGGAGAAGCAAACATATGGCGGGAATGGGATCCCCCAGAATACGATGCCCTCCCGTTTTGATTTGTTAACATCAAGGAGAAGAACATGAGAAAGATTAGAATGTCAAAAAGGCTTACTGCATTGGGCCAAGCTATTACAGAGGAATATGAAAAAGTGCCCTGCGTAGATGATACGTTGCTGTATACCGACAGCGATGGCAATGCGCAAAAGGTATCTATAAGGGTAGATGCCTATCGCAATAATAAGCGAATTTGCGTTACATTGATGGTAGCACAGAGTAAAGAGCCGTTCTGCCGCCTGACACGTAACGTACCAGCTTGCGATTTCCCTGACAAAACAATGGCTGCTATTGGCATCAGCAATTGTATCGATAACATTTGCTTTATCGCGGAAAATCGTCTCGGCGAAGTGACAGATTCTATGGTAATGTCTGGGTATAACCTGTGCCCTATTGTCTGCTTTGACCTTGATGAGTTGGCAAAATATGACCCCCGTGGAGTCGAGAGGTTCCGCCAGTTGATCGATCTATAACCAGTACAACCAAGAACAGAACTAAGCAATTAAAAAGGAGAACAAAAAAATGGAAGATAACATGCAGCAAAAATACGAAAAATACATGAATGCAACAAAGGTTGAACGCATTTACACTCGCAGAGGTGACGACTCTATTTATGTTGATGGGACAATAGCTATTGATGATCGAATTGTTGATTATACGCTTGAGATCGAAGATGTTTGGTTCGAGGGAATTTACAATATAACAGTTGATGAGGATGGTTATAGTTTTAGGTTTCGCCAATTCGGGAACGAAAGAGATGTGAATAAAAGAGATATATATATTAGTGATGACGAAATGGCCGGGTACCTCAATGTAAGCGAGGGCTATAACGAGTCGGATATTACGAGTCCTCTTATCGCCAAGTTGGTAGATGACTCGGATTATATCTACAATGCAATTATCGATAGGGCGATAGAATATGGTGAGAATGATCGCGAAACACATCTATTGTGGGTGCAGTTCTATTTTGCAACTTACTACTATGACAATACTAAGTTAGAAATAACGAATGTCAAAAAAATCGGTACTAGGTATGAAGGGCGTTTTTCTGTCCTAGACGTGAATTTTCGTTTTGTTTACGAGGAGGACGAACAATGGTATGAGATCACAAAACTCGCGTATGAAGACGATCCGTTTGAGGCTTGGGATGACTTCGAGGAATACCTCGGCAGTGCACGAGATTACATCTGGTCGAAAATCCATCACTATATCGCCGATTTAGAAAAGGAGAACGCACCAGATGAAAATATCTAACTGGGCAAAGCTCGATTTGCTCCTGTTGGCATGTCGTAGACAGATTACGCCGGAGGGAATATCTGTTTTCGATGACGATCAATGGGTGCAGTGCAGCGAAAAGTACATCCGCAGAGACGTCAATTTTTCGGGTGTTTGGCGAGTCGAAACATTATACAAGAACACCCAATACGATGGCTATTATATGCTTGAGGGTATGGGTGGTCCACACACCGCGTGGCACGAGCGCGAAGACGGGAAATATGTTATTGGCATGCATTATGTTGTTATGACAGCGGATATGTGCAAAAAATACATGGAGACGAGAATGATGCTTGACCAAGATGATGGCAAAAATTTGCCGTGTCACCCGTTTTAATTGATAAGGAGGGCGCAAAATGAAAAGTAATAATATCAGAGACAGCCCGCCTCCACTGCGGGACTACCAACAAGTCGATCTTGCAAAAATGCAGAATTACGAGGGTCGAGCGGCGTTGATGGTCCTGGCAACGGGGCTTGGAAAAACACGTATCTACACCGAGTACATCCGTTGGGATGTGCTCAATAACAACCACAACTGCCTGATTCTTTCGCACAGAGAAGAGTTGGTTTATCAACCGCTAACGTACCTAGAAGACTTACCCTGCGGCGTTGATTTGGCAGGAAAACATGCCCACGGAGAACCAGTAATAAGTGCATCAGTGCAAAGCCTTGTGGGACGATTGGATAAATACAATCCGTACGAGATTGACACAATCATTGTGGACGAGGCACACCATGCGGCGGCCCCAACATACCGCCGTGTGCTGGAATATTTTCCATCTGCACAGATTTTCGGCTTTACTGGCACGGCCCATCGAGGTGATGGCGTCGGATTGAGTTGTGTTTTTGATGACATCTTGACGGAACGCGATACTCTGTGGGGGATAGATAATGGCTATTTGCTGCCAATGGAGTGCCGCCAAGTCACGTTAAAATATGACATGGGCAGTGTAAAAATTGAGGAAGACGGTGACTATAACCAAGCGGACATTGCCCGTGTTATGTCAGGGACAGCGGCGGGCGTTGTGGAGGCGTACAGCAAATATGCACGTGGCCCCACAATAATTTTTGGCTCAAGCGTAGGCGAAGTCAAAGACATTACTGCTATGCTGAACAAAAAGTATGGGCGTGGTGTTGCTGTTGCTGTAACTGCCAACACGCCAAACCGTGCGCAGATATTAGAGGCTTTTCGGCTTGGGATAGTTAAGATACTAGTCAATTTTGGTATTTTTACCGAGGGAACTGATCTCCCTATGATAGAGACGGTGTTGATTGCTCGTCCAGTAGCGCCAACTAATGTTGGGCTATATGCTCAGATGGTAGGGCGTGGATTGCGGCTCTATCCGGGTAAAACGTCCTGTATGGTGATTGATTGTGTCGGCATATCGGATAACCCTATTTGCACTGCCGCATCACTGATCGGCAAGGATGTACCTACCCCCAAGCCAGAAAAAGCAAAGCAAGAGAAAATTGAAGACGAGGAAGAAAAAATTGAAGTGCTGCGGGGGTCTGAAATCCCGGATACATGGATTAAAAAGGAACTGGAGGTGGATATTGTGGAAAAAGGCGTTGGCGTAGATTTGCACGATGTGGCGTGGATTAAGCTGGAGAATGGCGGCTATTTGCTCCGAATTCCGGGCGTTACATATCGTATCAGCAAACCGCTGATTGACGGCAATGTTTACCTGCACAAAAACAAAACGTGCTCCAAAATGCCCATGCCCACACAGTTTATTCTGGATTGGGTATATCAAGACCTAAAACAAAAGCATGCAAACGTAAGCTATCTATGGAATAAGAGCGAGCGTCGCCGTTGGGACAATCAGCTTGTTTCGGCAGAACAAATATCGCTGATTAAGCGGCTGGCTCCCGATTATAAAATCAATTCTAAGAAGATGACGCGAGGCGATGCATCGTCCATCATTCAAAATCTGCTGCATGTGCAGAAGCCGGAGGATAAACAGGATGCCTAGGAAAGCTCGGAAACTTTCGTCCTCTGGCGTGTACCATATTATGACGCGCGGGATCGATAAAACAAGGGTTATGCTGGATGATGCAGATTGTATTCAATTCCTGTGTTTTCTCAATTTTGTACAAAACGAGGGCTTTCAAGTCTTAGCCTATTGCTTGATGGGCAATCATGTGCACTTACTCGTTAAAACAGACAAAGCCAACATTGACGCGTTAGAACTGGCAATGAAAAGGCTGCTTGTACGCTATGTGGCGTACTATAATCGCAAATATGATCGTGTTGGCGGCCTTTTTCAAAATCGATATGCGAGTCAACCTGTGGTGACAACAGGGTACTTCTTGAGGGTACTCCGTTATATCCACAATAACCCTGTTGCTGCAAAAATCACAAAAACGCAAGCACAATATGAGTGGAGCAGCTATAGAGACTATTTTGGTGGACGCCAAACATGTCTGTGTGAAGTGCAGACACAATATGCTTTGCAAATCCGCCCACTGGAATGGCTTAAAAATTGGCACGAGAAAAGCGAGCTGAATCCTGCAAGTTTTTCTGATGTTAACATCTCAAAAGTTAAGGTGGGCGATGATATCGCAATGCAGCTGATACAAAATAGAGGCGGCATATCAGCAATCCAAGTTCGCAATTTATCGGACGCGGACAAGGCCGTTCTATTTGGTCGCCTTGTGAATGAGGAAAGGCTGGGCTTTGCGCAACTGTCCCGACTTACAGGAATTTCCAAGGGAGAAATCAAAAGACTACTGCTGCAAATGGAGGATGATCTATGACGAGTGAAACACGCGAAAAAATCAATCGTGCGAGTATCATTATTGACAACGCAATGTACTGTGATGAGGACAAATCGCTCCGCGTTATTGGTCGCTTGTATTACGGCGGCAAGGAGTATGGGGTAGGTATCATCGAGGCAAAAGAAAAGTCAGATACGCTGGATATTAAAACGCCGGAAACATGCCTGACATACAGTGGGGATTATCCCATCTGCGGTTCTCGGCTGGGCGGTGCTTATGTAGACGACATCGATCAGGCAATTGACGAGTTGTATGCCCTTGCAATTGGAGCGAAAGAAACCTATTGTACAACGACGCAACCGGGTATGCTCGCCAAGCTGCGATACTTGATGCAGGACGCATTTGAGCCTTACAGCCCACACGGATATGCCAGTTGGTTCGGCAAAATCTTGCTGTGGGACATGCGCACTATTTTTGACGGTTTGTGTGGAACGGCACGGATTGACACATTGCGCCTCAACTATTATTACAGAGACGGGCAATTGGTATACCTCAATTTTGCGGGCAAACCATTGTCTACAGCGCAGGATTCGGGTATTCCTGACCCGATCAGAAAATGCATTGAGGGCGAGATCAAGGCGGAAATCAAACGGAAAGAAGAGAAAGAAAGAGCGGAACAGCGCAGGATTGCAGCCTACAGCCAAGAGATGGCAGAGGTTGATTCAGATGGTGACGAGTTTGACTTTGCAGATGTAGACGATCCTGCTTTTTGGCGGGAATTTGACGCAATTCAAAACAATGAATGTCCCGAAATATAATTGACGCCGAAATCGAAACATTTACATTTTTAATCCCTACTCGTTAGGGTATAATATAGATAAGGTTAGAGGGAACGAAAGCTCCTAATTACCTCGGCGTGTTGGAGGGTAGCAGCCTCCGATATGCTGCGTGCTCCTTGAAAGGTGAATAAGTTCTAGCGCCCATGATGCACGGGCATCCCGAAAGGGGATACTTAGATGGGATTGGCGACTAATAGGATACTTAGAGAATCCACAGCAAGTAGCCCCTGTACAGGATGTGCATTGCGTCCGTAATGATCGAGAGACAAAGGAGAAAAAGACAGCTCGCCGCAAAGACTATATTGTAAATATTATATTTGGAATATATCAGCATATTATAAGATTAGTGGTTATATATAGATTGGCACAATAGTTCACAGATCGTTGGCGCCGATACCTGAAGCGCGGTTGATATCGTATCCAGACGTGGAGCATTAAGACGCGCGGGTATTATACGACCTGTGTGCAAGCAAAGAGAGGGCATCACCTTGTGTGATACCCTCTTTTTTGTTGTGGTTTTGAATTGTAAACATCAAAATATAGGCGTCAGGCTTCTTCTTCATCGTCCAGATTTTCAAAGAGGTCTGATGAAAAGAAGTCAACAAAATCAATTCCGAATCCCTGACACAGCTTTTTAATCGTAACAACCCCGGTACTTTTGACACGAGCGTAAGAAGAAACGGTTAACTTGAGCGCGGAGGACGATACCCCGCTTACCTCCGCCAGATGATTGACCGTCATGTTTTTTTCGCGGCAAAGTTGGAGGATGCGCAGCCGTACCGCCTCTTGTATGCGCATCTCTATCACTCCCCGCCTATATAATTACCATAATGATAGCGGGTTTTTCAGAAAATTATCGACTATTTATAAACCGTGGATTGAAGAGCAACGTTCCGGGTGATATAATTTAAATAAAGGATGCTCCCGCGAGCCTTGCGCTATCGGGGACAGGGATGCCGCTTGCGGTATCCCCTGTCCCCATAGAGCACTCCATAGAGCACTAAAAATCAAAAGCCGTCGATCCTCAATAGATCGACGGCGAAAGGAGAAGAAACCTTATGAAATTTTCAAAAATCCACAAATCACCCGGAACATTCACCCGTATCGCGTGCCTGATTATGGCAGTCGCGATGGCCGTCAGTCTGGTTGGCTGCGGCGTCGATATCACCTCAGTGGGGCTGCCCACCGACATTGTGCTGGAAAAGGGTGAAACCCAGCAGCTGAATATTGAGTACGGCACCGACGACAAGGCCGAGCAGGAAAAGATTGCCGAGGCAGCATCCAAACTGAATCTCACTTGGACTTCCTCCGACGAAACGGTTGCAACCGTCGATGAGACCGGTCTGGTAACCGCAGTTGGTGCCGGTGAGGCTGATGTCACGGTATCCGTTGCAGATGCCAATATTTCTTCCACGACCCATGTAAAGGTCGTGATTACCCCTACCGGAATCGAGGCTCCCGATTCCATTGAGCTCGTCACGAACGGCGAGAACAGCAAGGCCCTTGGAGCCAAAATGACGCCCGAGGATGCAACCGAAGTCAAGCTGGCATACGAGTCCAGCGATGAGAACGTTGCAACCGTCGATGAAAACGGCGTCGTGACCGCAGTTGCCGATGGTGAGTGCATCATCACCACCTATGTGACTGCTGATATCCCCGCTACTGCAGAGAATGCAGAAGCAAAGCCTGTTGTGGATGAAGTCGCTTCCTCCGAAGCAGAGGTTGCTGATTCCGCAGCAGATTCCGAAGTCCCTGACGATGCAGATGGCCTGAGTGCTGAGACCAAGGTCACTGTTACAACTAAGGTCGAGCAGATTGCTTTGAGCAAGACGGAAGGTGTCCTGACCGTTGGCAACAGCGTTACCGTTACCGCTACTGTCACTCCCGACAACGCAACCAACACCACCATTAACTGGACGTCCAGCGACGAAAAGGTCGCCACGGTAGACAGCAATGGGAAGGTAACTGCAGTGGCTGCTGGGAATGCTACAATCAAGGCAACCAGCGAGTCTGATGGGGATGTGAGTGCTGATTATGCGCTCACGGTAAATAAGGCTGCAGCTAAGCCTGCAACCCGTTATAGCGGAACTACCAGTTCCGCAGGTGCAGCAACCACGCCGAGTTACACTGCACCGTCTACGCCTTCCGCTTCCACGCCCACTTATGTGCCTGAGCCTGCACCGGCACCGGCACCGGCTCCCAACCCCGCACCTGCTGAGCCTTCTCAGCCGAGCGGTGGGGATAGTGGTAGTTCGAACGACCCGCTTGGCGGGCTGAACCCCAATGACTATTGGGTAAGTCCTGACCAGACTGACTGGACACAGGACAATTCTTGCGGTACAGATGATGTTGCTGGAGAGTGGTGATTGACTACATCGTCAAGGCGTGGTATAATATAATTATGGGGTATATAGTGTTTGCCATTTCCACTATTTCCCCACTTGGGGCGCATGTTAACGCATGCGCCCCTTTGTTTTTTATATTATTATTTTTTACATTTTTGATTGACTATTGCGTCTATTTGTGGCATAATATAGATACCGCCAAGTGTGCTGATTATGCGATTTTGCAAATGTATGTGCAGATATGTGAACAAGATTGCGTAGAAGTATAACTTGGCAATATTTTGAAAGGAGAACGCTATGCAAAAAGGCAAAACATGGCAGCGTGTCGCTTCAGCAGTTTTGGCAGTCATGATGACGATGTCTACATTTAGCTCCACAATCGCTTATGCAGCAGAACCCATCACGACTGACAGTAGTCTTGTTACGGATGCCGTATCCGAGGGCACTTCTACTGAGACTGTTGAAGCGTTAGACTCTGCCAGCTCTTCTTCGTCCGAAGAAGAGATTACCGAACCTGTAGGGACACCCGTCCCCACAGAAATGCCTGATGAAACGGATTCCTCAGAACCGGAGGCGACTCCGGAGCCCACCGAGGTTCCAACATCCACTCCGGAACCCACCGAAACTCCTGATGCTACGGCTACGCCTGAGCCTACAGAAGTTCCGGAAGCAACGGAAACTCCTGACGTTGATGAAAGTGATTTCGTGGCTGTCAGTTTGGCTGATGATGCGACAGAAGGTCAAGTCGAGGCCGAGATTGGCGATGAGGTCACTTTCAAGAAGAGTTATGGGGACGGTCCCGGTTTTTTAATGATGAAACGCAAAAAAACAGAAAGTGGCATGCTTTGAGAGGTTGACATCAAAACTCAGATCCCCCCAAAAGTGCTATAAAAGTTGTCCACAAAAATAGGGACGGCGCAGTCGTCTTCGACGACCTGCACCGTCCTCTTTTTGTTGCGAGAAAACAGAAAAAAGAGAAATTGCATAAAATAATAGCGGTTAATCTTGATCATCTAAAAAAGAGAAGTTTAAGCAAAAACAACATGCTTCTCGTTATTTTTGCTGCACACAGGAAATAAGAAGATAAATTGCGTCTAAAAGGAAAGACGTCTCTTTATTTTTCGCTGGGAATATGCTACAATGGGGAAAATGTTTGAGGAGATTTGCAATGACTGAATACGATAACGCGCCGCGACCGCCGCAGAGTTACCTTACAGATGCGGAATGGAATGCAATTTGCGTCTACTTTGGTGGCAACGGCCGGGGAACATGCCAGCCGGAGGACTTGAAAAGAAGCGGCGATGTGGTGAAGCAACTGCAAGAATTGGCAAATAAGTATAAGTCATGTACAAAAAAAGGAATCTGCTATTTGTGTGGCACGTCAAACAGGATTGCGGCGTGGGGCATCTGTCAGGCGTGTTACAGTAGCTTACGCAATAGGAAACTGCGCACGGGTGAGCTGATGCGGCCAATGCACCTGAATCAGCAGGAGACGGACGGTTCGGAAAGGAGCTGCCTATGCTGCGGAAAGCAGGAATATTATGCGCAGGGCTTGTGCAGGAATTGCTACGCGGCATATCGTTATAGCAAAATCAAAATGTCTGTGACTCAGTTTGCCGTTTGCCGCCGCGCTGCGCTGCAGCTGCGGGGTGAACTTCCGCTCACGGAGAGCACGGGCAGCGAATATGTGCCCGCCCCTCGGACGACACCACCGGTCAGAGCGGAAAAGGCGGCAGAAATCTGCATACAGAAAATCCCGGCAGGAGACAAGGAACTGCTTCGTGTTCTGCTGGAAAGTGCAGCGGCCCAAAAAGGCCTTGCCGCAGAAGTCGAAATCAGCAAAGCAGCCTATGCGGAGGCAAGAGACATTCCTGCAGAGGAAAAGGAAATCCGCAGGGACATTGGGAAAATATTGAATGAGAATGTCGTTTGGCTCCCGGCCGAGGGAGACGGCGTCTCCCGCTCCTTCCGATGGTTGCAGGGTGCACAAATCAAAAGGAACAGCGTTGTACTCTCCTTGAATGAGTGGCTGCGCGGCAGTTCCTTTGCTCAGGCGGTTGTCAGTGCGGAGAAACCTCTTGAGACGAAGAGCAAATACAGCGCCCGAATGTATGCGTATTGCCTTGAACACCGCCCAGAGTACCGTATTCGGGAGCAGAACGGGCAACCCTATACTGTCACCCTTAGGCAGCTTACAAAAGCTCTAGACTGCCCGCTGGTGACGTGGACGGATATCAAGCGCTATGTGCTGGATAAGGCTAAAGACGACCTGAACGGGAAATCAGACGTGACTTTCGACTATGAAATCTGCGAGAAGAAAGGAAAACGGGTCGTCGCCATAGCTTTGAAAATAGAGTACTGTTGAAAGGTTGACATCAAAAATCCGGTGCAGTCGTCAACGATGATCTGCACTAGGCTTTTTGTTTGCGTCTGCTGTTCAGCGCCACGATTTTGAGCGAGTTATTTGGATTTTTTGGCAAAAATGCAAAAACTTTTGCAAAATCATTTGTTCATAGCAACGTTGAAAAGCAGGGGCGACCTAACAAACCGTTACCCGTGCTAATATTATATTGATTCCATATTTTAAATATCAAAACAACATATAGAGCGTCACCAAGCATTATCAATGGGGACCGTAGGAAAGGCCGCTTGCGGCCAAAATTTTTGAAACGAAAAAGCCGGGGGCCTTTCGGCTCCCGGTCCTTGTTATTGCGCAACCATCAACATGTCGCAGTCTGCACACTTGATATTGACGGCTTTGGTGGCGCGTACGCTGTTGTGACAGCAGGGGCAGACATACTTGATGCTGTGGCTATTAGCGCCCTTTCCGGGGCTCCCTGCGCCTCCTACGGCGTTTCCTGCCCCTGTTCCGCGTGAGGTATAGGCACATTCGATGCGGTTCATCCGAATGTCGTCCCAGCCTTGCTCCAGAACGAACTCACAAAGGGCTTCCGTTGGCTCTGTTATGCTCCAACCGATGCGCGGGTTATAACTGATTTTCAGGTCACGGGCTTCGGCGGCGGCTTTGAATTTTTTGTTGTGATACTGCCCGCCCCTGCTGCAATCCTGTATGCCGCGCTGCATATTGTAGATGTGTATGCACTCGTGGAGTTCAGATGCAACAATTTCGAAAATGCTTCTGTCAAGAGTTCCTGCCCCGATATTTAACTCCCTGCGGGTAGTATCTCCACGTTGCCATGCCTTGCCGATGGTAACATGTGCGTATGCCTTGGGCGTACTCTGTATCGTGATGATGGGTTCCTCTAATTCGCCGTTGAAATACTTCGCGTTCAATGCGCGGAAAATTTTCTCGAGATAACCTGCAGTTCGGCTTGTTTTGACGGTTTCTTTCATTTTCGTATCCTCGCTTTCGTTTTTTCAATCTCGGCATCCGTATCCCGGAGGGATAAGGGGTTGCGGGTTGTTCCGCGTTAGCGGACGAAAGCGAAGCAGGGAGGCAGTCAAGGTGATCGTGGAATACCGCAGCCCATTTGTTAAAGCGAGGATATGCCGCGAAAGCGCCTTTACTGCCTCCCTGATACGGTTTAAGATTGTTGCGGGAACAACAAAAAGCCTTCGTGCGGTGAGGATAACGGCCAAAATTAACGGCCAGAAAGTTTGCCTATAAGCGAATGTTAAGTCCTTTGAAAATTTTTGAAAAGAAAATTGTTCCTTTTGCCTTGAAATGAAAAAGTTGGTTGTCGAAGAACTGGAAATAAGAAAAAAAATCAGGGAACGGCCAAATAACGGCCAGAACATCCCAAAACGGCAAAAAAATAACCACGATAGAACATGCGAAACACATTCTATCGTGGTATTTGTTGGCTGCCCCAGTCCGACTTGAACGGACGACACCCTGATTAACAGTCAGGTGCTCTAACCAACTGAGCTATGGGGCAATATTCGTTTTGCGCTGTAAGCACGCCTGCTTGATTCAGCTTTTATAGTATAGCAACTGGGCAAGAGAATGTCAAGCATAAATTTCAAAAAAAATCAAAATTTTTTAAAAACCTGTCGGGAAGTTTTTTCGGGGGCTGACAGGGTTTTGCATTTTATGCGCGGGCGGGGTGGTATCATCATAACACGCAAAGAGAACAGCGGCCGCTGCCTTTGGCCAGGGCAGCGGAGCTGTTCACAGCATGGTGCGGCGATACAAGCCGCCAGCCGGGCAAAGGGACAGCAGGGGCGCACTGCCGGGTACCAACGTACATATCCGCCATTGGCGGCAGGCAGGAGCAGGGGCGTCAAAGCAGGAACAGAACCCGGCGGGGCATGGTGGAGAGAATCCATAATAGCCGCCAGCCATGCAGCGCGGACAGGCATTGGGCTTGAACAGAGAGGGTGATCCCCGCAGGCAGATAAGGCGGGCTGTGCGGGGCTTCCGCTGTGGGCGGAATGGGAAGGAGGCTGACACAATGAAAGAGCGTGTACGTTTTGCTGTGGGAGCAGCTTCGATGGTATTGGCGGCGTGCTGCCTGATGGGCGCGCTGTTTACGGCGTGGCTGCGCTGCGCAGCCGGGGCGGTGACCCAGGCGGCAGGCTGGGCGGTGATGCAGCAGCTGGATTTGAAGGAACAACCGTGGGCGGCTGGTACCGGCCTGCAGGCAGGTGGTACGCCGCACCGGGTAACGCTGGCGGTGGAGCCGGGCAGCTTACGGGGCAATGAGGGACTGCTGGATCAGGCTGCCTTGGGCGCACCGCCCGGAACGGAAATAGAACAGCCCGGAGATAAGAGTCAATGAAGCGGGCGGGGATCAGTCTGACGTTGGTGGTGATGCTTCTGCTGGGGGCAGCAGCCCCGGTTCAGGCCCAGGCAGAGGAAACCGGGCTGGCGGCGGAGGCGGAAAGCTTTTACCGGTCGGTTCTGGCAGCGAAAGACCGCGAAACACTGCAAACCTATCTGGACTGCTTTTCGGACCAGCGCCGGGTGGAACTGCGGGCAGAGCTCCCCGCAACGCTGCGGCAGGGGCTGGATACTGTTTTGCAGCAGATGAAACTGCCGTCCATCACCCCGGTAGAGGAGAACACGCAGCAAAAAGAGACCGGCTGGCAGCTGGATGCCAGCACAACCTGGGACGATGCCGCGGGCAGCTACACCCTGCGCCTGGAAACCAGCAGCGAAGCGGGCGGGGCAGACGCGGTGATCCGCTATACCCTGGCATCGGAGCTGGATGCCGGCAGTGCGCGGCTGCAATACTGGGCGGTGGACAAGACCCCGCAGGGGTGGAGCCAGACGATGCAGAACTGCCCCAAAGTGGCTGCGGCGCTGGATAA
>OGOG01001774.1_pt1 | contig 20214 bp, 12 predicted proteins | sample 1552581 | NCBI WGS metagenome assembly OGOG01 (sample SAMEA2580152, study PRJEB22360) | human gut metagenome | biome: human gut; feature: human-associated habitat; material: faeces | place: Denmark | collected 2008/2010 | reverse complement strand
AGTCCTACGGTACTGCAAATCGAATTCTTATTCATGTTTATACCCTTACTATTGTCTTAGTTTACGTTTTGTGAAATACCAATTGATGACTTTCTTCGACATTTCTTGTGCCATCTCAGGATATTTATTCGCTATATTGGTTGTTTCGTTCGGATCTTCCTTTATATTGAAAAGTTCCAGATTAGCCCCGTCAGCATTGACCAAAACCTTCCAGTCACCTCTGCGAAGAGCCAGGTGGGGACTTTGCTGATGAGGTTGAGCCGGATGGCCGAAGAAACGGTTACGGCCGAAATCCCACATCATATCTTTCTTGCGGCTCTGGTGTTTCACTCCCATCAATGCCTTGCTCATGTCTTCGCCACTGTAATTGAAACCTTTTAGTTGCGTGGCTCCTGTTATGGCACATAAAGAAGGATAAATATCCACTGCATTGATCACGGTCTCATCATCCACCTCACCTGCCTTGATTTTATCGGGCCATACGATAATGAAAGGCATATTGACACCACCTTCATAAAGGCTATTTTTCGAACCACGATGCCCGTTGCTTCGAACCTGATCAAAAGTAGGATAAGCCCCGTTGTCGCTGGTAAAAATCACAATCGTATTGTCGGCAATGCCAAGTCTCTCCAAACCATCCATGAAACGTCCGATCTGACGGTCGTATTCTTCAAGTACGGCCATAAAGTTCTCCTTGCCGTTCCACTCCTTTTTCTTTCCGTAGCAATCGGCCGAAGGCACCCAGGGAGTATGCATATCATCCGGCCATAAGTTTACAAAACAGGGTTCACCTTTATGACGACCAAGGTATTCAAGTGTTTTATCTACAAAGTAGCCGGTACGTTCCCATCGCTTGATACTGTCTTTCTCGCTCCATATCCAATTGGTAGCAGTGATCAGCTTGTCCGGATCGGGACTCTCATAAGTACTCAGATATTCGTCGAAGCCATATTTCGGTATTTGGGGAGCATCGTCCACATCACGGCCACCACCCATGTGCCATTTACCAATATGAGCGGTCGCATATCCGGCAGCTTTCAATGACTTGGCGATAGTCGGTGCCGAACTATCTAGATAATCGGACTGCTCGCACTCCGCATTCCCTTTCCGGTCGTGTAGGAAAGTGTTGATTCCCCATTCGGTAGGGAACATTCCGGTGGTCAGTCCGACCCGTGAAGGGGAACTTACGGGTGACGAAGTATAATAATGGTTGAATTTCAATCCTTTTGCAGCAAGACGATCGATATTAGGGGTCATCACCCATCCGCTGTTATAACAGGAAACATCACCAATGCCCATGTCATCCGTATAAATAATGACAATATTGGGTTTCTTCTCCTGCGCAACAGCCATTGTGGCTGCCAGCCCACTGCAAGCGGTCAAGAACAATACTGATTTGTTCATAAGTAGCGTATTTAATAGGTTTTAGTTTGTAAAATGATAATTCTCCGGATTCCGCTTGAAATGATAACGGTTACGTGGTACGGGCAAAGGGTCTTGCAAACGAAGGTTCCAGGTGAGCAACTCTTCCAACAGTTCCATTTGCGTAGCGGCATGTTTTTTATTTCCATATAAATTATTTATCTCTACAGGGTCTTCTTTCAGGTTATAAAGTTCCCCCCTGCCATTCTGATCCATTACCAACTTCCAATCGCCTTTGCGAACCATTCTCAGCACCCCACTTTGCGTCCAGGAATTTAAGCCGTCGAAGCCTGCTTCTTTTCCTGAATAGCAACCTTCTTCCTTGAAAGTAACCGGTTCATTGAGAGTGAAATCTTCACCTCCGTAACCTTGTTCCACTACTACGCTGGCAAATTCTTTCTTCGGATATTCTTTTCCCGTCAGCATGGGCCATAAACTGCGTCCTTGTACCCCAAGAGGGATATCTGCCCCCATAATACTACAGAAAGTAGGTAGGACATCGACGATCGAAACACAATCGTCCATCGGTTGCCGACGGGGAACAATGTCTTTACCAGCCCAAACCATCGGGATGCGTGTCAAAGATTCCGGCACGCCCGCACCTTTACGAATCAGTCCATATTCACCAAAATAATCTCCATGATCGGACATGATAACGAATACGGTATTATCGTACAGCCCGGTTGCCTTCATTTCTTCAATTAAACGACGAATCTGATCGTCAATAAGACGAAGCATACCGGCATAAATACTTCTCAAACGAGGGATGTCCCGCTGTACATTAGGACAGGCTGTATCTTCCAAAGCAGCCAATGACATGTATTTCTCACCCTTATCCTGCAGATTCTTCCGGCTCGAAAGGAGTGGCGGGAGCGATTCTGGCGGAAACATAGAATAATAGGGTTCGCAGACCTGTGAAGGAGAGTGCGGTTCGGGTATGGATACAAACAGGAAAAAAGGAGCATCTTTTTGCTGCTTTACCCAGTCCAACGCTTTCGTCACAATCTGATAAGGTTGTTGCTGTTCCAGTGGAAAAGGAGAAGGGTCGAGATATTGACCGGGCATCTCCTGCAGAAATTTCCCAAGCGCTCTTTCTTCAGGCGTCCCCTTCTTGGCATTCCCACGATGGCCATAGTCCACGCTGTAATCGAACACTTCGCTCATATTCATATAAGTATGGTTTTTACCGACCATTGCAGTACGGTAACCGCACTCTTTCAGGACATCGGTCAAATCCTTTCCATGGAAAGCATCAGGTATATTATGATTCGTGCGCACGTGCGTAGCACTCGGAAACCGCCCGCTAATCAAAGAACAACGCGCAGGGGCACTCGAAGGCATCGATGTATAAGCCCGATTGAACCATACATTTTGTGTAGCCAGCGAATCTACATAGGGAGTCACAGGAAGCGGAAACCCTTCTCGCCCGCATATATCTGCCCGTTGTTGGTCAGTCATTATCAATACAATGTTCGGTTTGGTAGCCTGAGCAGCTGCTGTAACATTTCCTAATGCAGCCAAAGCTATTGGTACGGAATAAAAAGCATGTTGTTTCATTATTATCAGTTCTATTTAAAGTCATCGTCTACTCACTTTGAGCAGGCATACAAAATACGCCATTTGCATCCAAAAGCAAGATAAATAATCGGGCAGAAAATAGAAAAAACGAACCAAATCGAATTATTTCCGTTCACCAGCATAAAATACAGTCATAAAAACACAATGTTTTTTATCTTTTGTGACTAAAACATTCATATATTTGTTTTACATTTGTGTGAATTAAACAAACAAAATTATGAGAACGTCTATCGTAACCATTGTATTAATGCTCTGTTTCAATGCACTAATCCATGCACAGACAAATCAAGACAGAGCCAAAGAGTTAAAAGAACAAGCCCAGAGTAGTCTGAGCCAAAAAGATTATATCAAGGCACGTTATCTTTTCAAAAAAGCATACGAGGCCTTTGCTGCCCGCGAAAATTATCCGCAGGCAGTGGAATGCGGTATCCAAACCAGCATCCTCTATGTCAGAGAGAACTTTTACAAAGAGGCATTTGAGCTTTGCCGGGAAATGGATCAGGTGATATGGGCAGGCGAACAAAAACAGAACAAAGCCTTTTATGATCTACGCTACCCGGTCACCAAAGAAAGGCTGCGTATGTACATGGGACTGAAAAACGCTGCACAAGCCAAAGGGCAGTTGGACAAACTGGAGGAAACGGCCAACCTTGCCAAAAACGACTCGATCAATGAGGACTTACTTTATACAAAAGCCAACTATTATTACACCTTCGGGCTTAATACGCAAGGCGATGCGTGTTTCCGTAAATTAATCAACCAATATAAGGAGAAGAAGGACTACAAAAAAGTAGACGACTGTTATAAGAACTTGATTGCCATTGCGCGTAAAGCAAATAATGCCCCACTGATGGGACGGACTTATGAAAGTTATATCGTTTGGACAGATTCGGTGAAAGCTCTCACTGCACAAGATGAATTGAATATATTAAAAAGGAAATACGATGAAAGCCAGCAAGTCATTCAGGAAAAAGACGATACGCTTTCGGCAAAACAATACATCATCATAGGATTATGCACGCTAGTCGTTATTCTCATTGTCGCTTTGGTATTGCTCGCCATCGTATGGTTACGCTTTGTCGCTGCAAACCGAAAACTCAAAAAAGGTATTCAAATAGCCAACGAACACAATGAATTGAAAACTAAATTTATCCAAAATATATCTTCCCAAATGGAGCCTACACTGAACACACTGGCAGCTTCGGCAGGCGAACTCTCCGGAAAAGCCCCCCAACAAGCTCTCCAAATGCAGGAACAGGTAGGTGCGTTAAAGAAATTCAGTGATGATATTCAAGAACTCTCTTCCTTGGAAAACTCATTAACCGAACCCTACGAAATGACCGAAGTCAACGCTAACACCTTCTGTGAAGAAATAATGGAAAAAGCAAAGCAATATATGAAACCCGGTGTTACAGCCACCGTGAATGCTCCCAAACTTCAGGTAAAGACGAACAGGGAAGAATTGGAACGCATTCTGCTTCACCTATTGAAAAATGCCGCTTATTATACCGAAGAGGGACGTATCACTCTCGACTTCAAAAAGCGCGGAGCCCATACTCATCAATTTATCATTACCGATACTGGTACCGGAATTTCCGAGGAACAACGAGAAAAATTGTTCAAGCCCTTTACCGAAGTGAAAGATCTGACAATGGGTGATGGATTGGGCTTGCCCATCTGTTCGCTGATCGCCACCAAAATGAATGGCAACCTGAGCTTGGATTCAAGTTATACAAAAGGAAGTAGATTCATACTGGAATTACATGGATAATTTATACGGGAAGAACTCATTTGTCATTTATTTTACATAGGGTTCAGTTCATTTATTTTTTATCCCCAATGTAACAACACCAAAATAACCACGCCTTATACTCTTGATAATCAATATATAGGAAAGTGCTTTTTACCTCGGTGAGGAACACCCTCTTCATCGGTGAGGAACATCCCCTTCATCGGTGAGGAAAGGGTGCTTCATCGGTGATCTCCAAGGTACTCCCCGGCACCTGGCAAATTCAATAGTTACAACCACGAAGCAATGTAAAAATATTGTCCTTCGATTTAACCAATAGAAAAGGTACGCCAACTATGAAATGAACCCCGAAAGTCGGATAAAAAACTTCCAGGGTTCACTTTTATGGCGAATCATCTGCTTACTTTTAGACAGACCTTCTATATCTTACATTTAGCGAAAAGCGATATATCTACTTTTCAAAATAACCGGATCAACGAAGTGCTTCAACTTCTTCCGGTGTCAATGGGATCTTCTTACCCAAACGGCGGGCACCGGTTTCAGTAATCAGATAATCTTCTTCGTTACGGATACCGCCAAAGTCTTTATAGGTTTCTACCTTATCATAATTAATGAAATCGGCAAACTTCTTTTCAGCTTTCCACATATCGATCAGTTCCGGTATGAAATAAATACCCGGTTCCACAGTATGTACAAAGCCAGGCTCAAGCGGGATAGCCAAGCGTTGTGACTTACGACCGAACTGCGTACTTTTAGGTTCACCATTGTAACCTACCCAAAGTTCCCCCAGATTTTCCATATCATGTACATCAAGGCCCATCATATGCCCCAAGCCATGAGGATAGAACAATGCGTGCGCTCCTTCGCGTACAGCATCTTCCGCATTACCTTTCATCAGTCCAAGCCCCTTCATTCCTTCCACCATCACACGGGCAGACAAATCATACACATCCATATAAGGTATACCCGGTCGAAGTGCTTTAACAGACTCGAGATGCATTGCATTCTGGATTTCATAAACCTCACGCTGGCGAGTGGTAAACTTCTTATCGGCAGGGATAGTAGACGACATGTCTCCGGCATACCCCATCTCCGTCTCGGCACCTGCATCAATCAGAAACAGATCGCCCGGTTTCACTTTATTACCATGATAATGATTATGCAAAGTCTGGCCATTGATGGTAGCAATAGTCGCAAACGAAAGCTCACAATTATTGGCTTCTGCCACGCGGTTCATCTCAGCAACAACTTCATATTCATACATGCCCGGACGAAGCACCTTAGTAGCCGTAATATGCATATCAGCTGTTACGTTGCATGCACGTTCTATCTCAGCAATTTCTTCAGCGGATTTATAATTACGTTGGCTGACAATCGCACGGATAAAAGGTACAGAGCCTTCCTGACGAGATGGAGGTATTCCCAGCCAATCCATCAATTTCAGCTTATGTTCGGCACGATAAGGAGGCAGATAGTGGATAGCCTCCCCCTTTTGCACACACTGATGCAGATAATCCACAATTGCAGCGGACGGCAATGTATGTTTAACTCCTACAAGCTCACTTTTCTCCTTCAATGTTGGCTGAACACCCATCCAGACGACATCATCAATCGTCAATTCATCACCAAAAATAATTTCTTTATCATTGTCTATATCAATTATAGCAGAAAGGCCGGCAAACCGAAGACCGAAATAATAAAGGAAGGTAGAATCCTGACGGTAACGGAAAGTATTACTTTCATAATTTAGCCCACAATCGTCATTACCCAGAAATAACAACACTCCGGAGCCTAATTTCTCTTTCAGCAGGGCTCGGCGCTGCACATAGGTTTCTTTGCCAAACATAATGTTCTATTTTAAAGTTAATGCAACAAAGATACAGAAATTAGTGTTATACTAATAAAAATAATCCGTGTAATCTGTATTATCTGTGGTTAAAAAACTACTTTTGCAGCGAGAAACAATAGGAAATAAAACAGAAAACGTATGGCTCAAGGTTCCCGTCAAATACAATCTCAGGCGCAACAGCAGATTCAAACGCTATCACCACAACAAATCCTGGTAGTTAAACTATTGGAACTACCGGCTGTTGAACTGGAAGACCGCATACATGCCGAACTGTTAGAAAATCCGGCACTTGAAGAAGGCAAAGAAGATTCATCCACCGATGAATTGAGCGAAAGCACTCCCTCCGAGACTGAATCCGAAGGAGGTGACAACGACTATGACTCTTTGGGTGACTATCTGTATGAAGACGACATACCCGATTACAAATTACAAGAAAACAACCGTTCGAAAGGTGAACAACCGGAAGAAATTCCTTTCTCCGATGCCATCTCCTTTTACGAAATACTCCAAGAGCAATTGGGTGAACGAAAACTCACGGAACATCAACGCGAACTGGCGGAATATCTCATAGGATCATTGGACGATGACGGACTGCTCCGCAAATCACTTGAAAGCATTTGTGACGAACTGGCAATCTATGCTGGAGTTGACACTACTGAAATTGAATTGGAAGAAGTCTTACATATAATCCAAGATTTCGATCCGGCCGGACTAGGCGCGCGCAATTTAAAGGAATGTCTATTGATCCAACTGCACAGGAAAATAAAAGTGGGGAAGTCAGATCCGATATTGATGCTTGAAATTAGAATCATCGAGGATTGTTACGAAGAATTCACCCGCAAACATTGGGATAAGATCATAAAGAAATTAGGATGCAACGAAGATCACTTTAACGCTGCAATAGCCGAAATCACCAAGTTGAACCCACGGCCGGGAGCATCTTTAGGTGAAGCTATCGGGCGCAATTTGCAACAGATCGTACCCGATTTCATTGTAGATACTTACGATGATGGCAATATTAACATTAGCCTGAACAATCGTAATATACCCGAACTCCGTATGAGCCGTGACTTCACGGAAATGGTTGAAGAGCATACGAGAAACAAGGCCAACCAATCAAAAGAAGCCAAGGAAGCCATGATGTTCCTGAAACAAAAGATGGATGCGGCGCAGGGATTCATTGACGCTGTAAAACAGCGCCAAAACACACTGATGACAACCATGCAAGCGATAGTCGACTTGCAACACTCTTTCTTTCTTGAAGGTGACGAATCATTACTCCGCCCGATGATTCTTAAGGATGTGGCGGAACGTACCGGACTGGACATCTCAACAATTTCTCGTGTGAGCAACAGCAAGTATGTCCAAACCAATTTCGGTATTTATCCACTAAAATTCTTTTTCAGTGATGGATATGTCACCGAGGACGGTGAAGAGATGTCCGTACGCGAGATACGTAAAATCCTTAAAGAGTGTATCGACAATGAAGACAAGAAGAAACCACTTACCGATGATGAATTAGCTGACATTCTGAAAGAAAAAGGATATCCAATTGCAAGACGTACGGTAGCTAAATACCGCCAGCAACTGAATATACCGGTAGCAAGACTCAGAAAATAATTCAAGACAGAAAAACGAAATAGTAAAATCAATAAGTTTATCAAATTATGAGCGAAGTTAATGCAGGTCAACATATTATTGCAGATAAGACACTCATCAGAACTGCACAAATCACATCATGGATACTGACTCCCTTCTCTATCCCATTTCTGGCATTTCTGGTTTTGTTTTTATTCTCATACCTGCGTATCATGCCCATACAATATAAACTGATTGTGCTAGGCATTGTCTATTGCTTTACCATATTAATGCCTACACTCACCATATTCCTGTTTCGTCGAATCAATGGGTTTGCCATGCAGGAACTCAGTGAGCGCAAGAAAAGATACATACCTTTTCTATTGACTATTATCTCTTATGTATTTTGCCTCTTGATGATGCACAAATTGAATATCCCTTGGTACATGACCGGCATTATTTTAGCAGCCCTCGTAGTTCAGATTATCTGTATTATCGTAAATCTGAAATGGAAATTGAGTGAACATATGGCAGGAATTGGTGGCATTATAGGCGGCTTGATCTCATTCAGCGAATTGTTCGGATACAATCCGGTGTGGTGGTTATGCTTATTCATCCTGATTGCCGGTATTTTAGGTTCGGCAAGAATCATTTTAAGTCATCATACATTGGGAGAAGTATTATCAGGCTTTGCCATTGGTATGATTTGCGCCCTGTTAGTCTTGCATCCATTAAGTAACATATTGTTTCGAATCTTTTTATTTTAAATAAAGCAGCTTTTTCCCCTTCAATAAAAGTTGTAATATAATTGAAATATCGATCAACAAAGACTTTTCATTATCATCTTCCATAATTAACATAGTGAGAAAAAATTTATAAAATGATAAGTAGTAGCAATGCACATCTTTTTTTTAAATATTCTATTGCTATCATAGAATGTAAAATCAATAGCGTTTTAACACAAACACATGTTAATATAGTTTCATATTGATAGCTTATAAACAGTTTCAATAAATTACAAGTTTCATTTTTCAATAGTTCATTTATTGATACTGCCTCTTAGATTACATAATAATGTTAACAAACCAAAACCGAAAGCTTTATTTGGTTACATCTATGCAAAATTATCTAAAACAGATGCATATTAACTAACTTATTTTCATCTTATTTTAAAAACATTTATATCTTTGCCAAGTCCCATAAATGATAAACGGTAGTATATCAAATACATTATATAATAATAAGTCTACTATACAACAAGTTATCTAAAAATAATTATGAGAAAAGGATTATTTATCATCTTGCTCGTCTTGTTATCACCGCTTGCTCTAATGGCACAGCAGATGAAAATACAAGGAGTAGTTATCTCGGCAGAGGACGGAGAGCCAATCATCGGAGCATCCGTTACAGTAAAGGGAAATACCGGAATTGGTACAGTAACTGACTTGGACGGAAAATACTCATTGAGTATTCCTAAAAGTACTAAGAAAATTGTGATTTCGTACATCGGAATGAAAACGCAAGAAGCTACGCCATCAGGAAGTATGAAAATCACGCTTGAACCTGATGCCCAGCAACTGGATGAAGTTGTAGTTACCGGTATGCAAAAGATGGATAAACGATTATTCACAGGAGCGACAACGAAAATCAGTGCGGAAGATGCGAAGTTAGACGGTATCGCCGATGTCAGCCGTGCCTTGGAAGGACGTGCAGCCGGAGTATCCGTACAGAACGTTTCCGGAACATTCGGTACAGCACCAAAAATTCGTGTACGCGGTGCGACCTCTATCTATGGTAGCTCCAAACCTTTATGGGTTGTGGACGGAGTTATTATGGAAGAGTCTGTTGACGTTTCTGCAGATGACCTTTCTTCGGGCGATGCGGTTACACTTATCTCTTCTGCCATCGCTGGTTTGAATGCTGACGACATCGAAAGTTTTCAGGTTCTGAAAGATGGTTCCGCTACCTCTATTTACGGTGCGCGCGCTATGGCAGGTGTAGTTGTTGTTACTACCAAAAAAGGCCAAACAGGACGTAGTACCATCAATTATACGGGTGAATTTACCACACGTCTAAAACCCCATTACCGCAACTATAACATTTCCAATTCACAGGAACAAATGGGTATATATAAGGAAATGGCATCTAAAGGCTGGCTCGAGTTTGAGAATTTAGTTAACAGTACTTCCTCCGGTATTTATGGTAAAATGTACCAATTAATCTCAATGTATGACAAAACCACCGGTCAATTCGGTCTCCCCAATACAGAAGCTGCTAAAGAAGGCTATCTGCAACAAGCCGAATTCAGAAACACGGACTGGTTTGATTTACTTTTCAAGACAAATCTAGTACAAAACCACTCTGTCAGCATCTCTAACGGTACAGACAAAGCGAAGATGTATGCATCATTGTCTGCCATGTATGATCCGGGATGGACCAAATCCAGTTCCGTAGAACGTTACACGGCAAACATGAACGGGTCTTTTAAACTATCCAAATGGTTAACGGCAAGTATGTTGACCAGCGGATCTTATAGAAAGCAGTTAGCACCGGGTACGTTGAGCCAGGAAACAGACGTTGTTAGTGGTGAAGTAAAACGTAGTTTCGACATCAACCCGTTCAGCTATGCATTGAATACTTCACGTACTTTGGATGCTAATGATGTATATACACGTAACTATGCATCGTTCAATATTTTTGATGAGTTGGAAAATAATTATATCGAACTAGGAGTAACCGACCTCAAATTCCAAGGCGAATTGAATTGGAAGCCTATCCAAGGATTAGAGTTCAATGCATTAGGAGCTTTGAGATATCAGAAATCAACTAACGAACACTTCATCAAAGATCATTCTAATCAGGCAGAAGCATACCGTGCAGGAGTCAACGACCCCAGTATCATGTATAGCAATCCATACTTGTATCAAGATCCTGACAAACCTAACTCATTACCGGTATCTGTTCTTCCTGAAGGTGGTATGTATTTCCGTAATGATTATACAGTTCGTCAGATTGACTTCCGCGGTACTTTCCAATACAATAAAGTATGGAACGAAGACACCCACATTCTTAATGTATTTGGTGGAACGGAAATAAACTCTACTGACCGTAATTCCGTAGCATTTGAAGGTTGGGGATTCGTATACGACAATGGTGGAATCGCAGCACCAGATCCTAATTTATTCAAAAACCAAAAAGAAGAAAATTCGGTTTATTATTCTAATCAATGGGGATACACCCGTAGCGTTGCTTATTTTGCATCTGGTACTTATTCTTATAAAGGTCGCTATACATTGAACCTGACAGGTCGTTACGAAGGTACTAACAAGTTGGGGAAAACACGTAGCGCACGTTGGTTGCCGACATATAACATCGCTGCAGCGTGGAATTTACATGAAGAAGAATGGTTTAAGAAATGGGATCAGAATGCTCTTTCTCACTTAATGCTTAAAGGTTCTTATTCACTAACAGGTGACCGTGGACCATCTTCAATCTCAAATGCATTACCGATTTATTATTCTACAACACCGTGGCGTCCGACTGTTTCAGCTTATGAAACAGCGATCACTTTGGATAATATCGCCAACAAGGAACTGACTTATGAAAAGAAACACGAATGGAATTTTGGTGTTGAGGCAGGCTTTATTGATAATCGTATCAACGTTGCAGTCGATGCTTATAAACGTAACAACTACGATTTGATTGGTTTGATATATACTGAAGGAGCAGGTGGATTCATCGCCAAATACGCTAATATGGCAAGTATGAAATCACACGGTGTAGAATTCACGTTGTCTACAAAAAACATTCGTACTAAAGACTTCAATTGGAGTACTGACCTTACTTTCTCTTATGCCAAGAATAAGATTACAGAACTGGATTCACGTTCCAACGTACTCCAGCTCTGTTCTGGTAGCGGCTATGCAAAACAAGGTTATCCGGTACGCGCATTATTCTCTATCCCGTTTGTAGGATTGAACGATGAAGGTCTGCCACAATTCATCAATGAAAAAGGTGAAACGACCACATCTGATATTTACTTCCAAGAATATGAGAAACTGGACTTCTTGAAATATGAAGGTCCGACAGATCCTACCATCACCGGTGGATTCGGAAACTTGTTCAGCTATAAGAATTTCCGCTTGAATGTATTTATCACTTATTCATTTGGAAACAAGATTCGTCTTGATAATGCATTCTCAGCAGCCTATTCAGATATGAATTCTATGCCGAAAGAATTCAAAAACAGATGGACAATTCCGGGAGATGAAAACATTACTGACATCCCGACAATTGCAAGTAGACGTCAATACAAAAATGACCAGTATCTTTCTTACGCATACAACGCTTACAATTATTCTACGGCACGTATTGCCGATGGTGGTTTTATCCGTATGAAAGAGATCTCTCTAACGTATGATTTGCCAACCACTTTCTTAAAGAAGATCGGACTTTCTACAGCTTCCTTGAAAATACAAGGAACCAACTTATTCTTGATCTATGCTGACAAGAAGTTGAATGGACAGGATCCGGAATTCGTTAATTCAGGTGGTGTAGCAACTCCAATGCCTAAACAGTTTACATTTACAGTTAGATTTGGTATTTAAAATCCATAAACAAATTATTAAACTATGAAATTAAGATATATTTATATGACGGCAATCGCCGGATTGTCATTATCCTTGGCATCTTGCGAAGACTTTCTTGAAAAAGAGACAGATAACCGTATAGAGTTAGTAAACTCAAAACAAATCGTGCAACTATTGACTACCGGTTACTTTACTGGTAATTACGGTCCTATTTGCGAAACAAGTAGTGATAATGTGATGGACAACAATTCCCCTCACGTAGACGCGTTAGGTGACGGTAAAAAAACCGTATATTACAATTTGACTTCCTATAATCGTATGTACGATGAATTGTTCGCATTCGAACCTGTTAGATCATCTACTAGTACCGATAGCCCCTCCGCTGTATGGGAAGGTTGCTATAATGCCATCGCAACAGCTAATCACGCTCTGGAAGCCATAGATAAACTACGTAATGAAGGCAAAGTTGATGCCGCATTGAACGGTGCGGAAGGCGAAGCATTATTGATTCGTGCTTACAACCATTTCCTGCTTGTTAACATTTTCTCTCAAGCTTACCGGAACCCGACTTTAAGCAAAAATGATATCGGTATTCCTTACGTGACTAAACCTGAAACAGAAGTGTTAGTACACTATGACCGTGGCAATGTAGCCGATGTATATGCTAAGATACGGGAAGATTTGGAAAAAGGATTGAAATTAGTCACAGATGACATTTATGCAGATGGCCAAGCTAGAAAATTCCACTTCAACGAAAAAGCAGCACATGCTTTTGCCGCACGTTTCTACCTGTATATTCGCGAATATGATAATGTCATTAAACATGCCAACATCGTATTGGGCGAAACAGAAGAATCAGCTTTGGCATGTCTTCCTGACTGGGAACCGTTTGCAAAATGTACTACTGGTAGTGACTTTGCCAACGCTTGGCTAAATCCAGAATCTCCTAATAATCTATTGCTAGTTTCTACTTACTCTACTGCATGGCGTGGAATGGCCAGTAGCGTTCGTTATGCCTGTAATGGTGACATAGCTAAAGCCACATTATATTCATTCTCTCCCACATGTAGCTTAGCTCCGGCTCCTTGGTTAAGTAATTCAGGTCTGTTTATCAATGGTAAGCAAGACTGGGGATTGCTTAGTGGAAAAGGTGTAGAAATGTTTGAATATACAGACAAAGTAGCTGGTATTGGTTATCCACATATCGTACGCCGCGAATTTACAAGTGCAGAAACATTACTCTGTCGTGCCGAAGCCAAAATATTGAAAAAGAATCCTGATTTTGAAGGTGCCGTAGCAGATCTAAGAGCATACGACAAAAATCATCAGATCCTTCCAACTCCGGGAGTTGAAAAATATTTCAATAGAGATGGAGAATTATCTTCAGAACTGATCAAAACATATTACACGAAAGAAAAGAATCCTTTGGTAGTATTAGATTATAACACTTCATTAATGGATCCTGAATTCGTTATCAGTGAAGAAGCCAAGCCCTATTTTGATTGCATGATGGACTTCCGTCGCATTGAAACCATTGGGGATGGAACCCGCTTTTTCGATGTAAAACGTTTAGGATTGGAGTATTCTCACATCATTGGCAAAAGTGCAACAGTGGAAACATTAACATGGAATGATCCCCGTCGCGCTATTGAAATACCTCAAGAAGTTCAAGCTGCCGGTGTTGAATCATCTTACGCAAAAGTACCTGCTGCAACAGCGCCTGCTGCTAGTAAAGTATCCAAATCAGAAGTAAAAAGTAATTAAATAAAAAATACGATAATGAAAAAGTCTATTATTTTTATATTCCTTTCCATTCTTATTGGAAGCAGCCTTTTTACAGCTTGTTCCGATGATGAATTAGGACCAACCATTTTTGACGCGACAGTAAGACCATTGGACCGTACTCAATATTCATTCCCGTTAGACAGTTTCGTAGAAGCGAACTACCGTCAGCCCTATAATCTCCGGTATATTTATCGGATGGAGGATATCAGTGCCGATATGGACTACAATCTTATACCTTGTACTTACCAAAAAAGTAAAGAGGTAGCTGTATTGGCAAAATATCTTTGGTTTGATATTTATGCAAAGCTACAAACACCGGAATTCTTGAAAATGTATGCTCCGCGCATCCTGCACATCATCGGTTCACCGGCATATAATCCGAGTAGTGGAACTATGACTTTGGGTGAAGCCAGTGGAGGTAAAAAAATTACTTTCTACCGGGGTAATTCTATTGACGTCAACAACATTGATAGTTTAAATGAATTATTCTTTAAAACGATGCATCATGAATTCTCTCATATTTTGCAACAGACTAAAGTCACACCTACTGAATTCAATACGTTGTCATCTGGTCAATACGACTCTTTTGCATGGCAGGATAGAAATGACTCACTTGTTCTTTCATTAGGCTTCGTTACTCCTTATGGTAGTTCACAAGCCACAGAAGACTGGGTGGAAGTAATAGCCAACTACATCGTGAAAGACAGCATAACTTGGAACGGTATGTTGAATACAGCCACTTACGGCTGGGAGGTGGTAATGGTTGATGTTGACAAATTCGATCCGGAACTTGAAACCAGAACTTTCAAAAACGATGTAAAACAAGCGGGCAGTGATGCATATGCACAATATGAAGTATACCGCAAGACAATCGTTCGGGATGAAAATGGAGATCCTATCAAAGATGAAAATGGTAAATTGCAATATATCGATGAAGACGGTGTAGATGGAAAAGCATTAATCCTTCAAAAGTTAGATATGGCTCGCAACTGGATGAAAACTTCTTTCGGACTTGACTTAGACCAATTGCGCAAAGAAGTACAAACTCGTCAATATCTTACTGATGAAAAAGGAGAATTCGTTTTGCGAGATGGTAAGTTTGTCAACCGCCTTGTCGAACCTCTACATATCGGAAGCTCTGAAACTTTAATGGATTCATTATTGTATCAGGTAGATAAATTTAAAGAGTTGCAAAACTAAAATAATTATGATAATCAAAAGACTGAATATGAAAAGATTTGCGTTATTTTTTGCTTTGTCTGCCCTATTCCTTACTTCGTTTAATTCATGTAAAAATGAAGAGGAGGATCTTTTCGACCAGACATCGGCTCTTCGGCTTGAAGCTGCCAAAAAAGACTATACAGCATTGCTTACCAGCGCAAGCAATGGATGGGTTATGGAATATTTTGCTACTGAAAAATACAAAGGTTATACTATGTTAGTTAAATTCAATTCTGACGGCTCCGTTAAATTTGCGGCCAAAGACGATCTTACTTCTAACAAGTATACTGAAGAAGAGGGTTCTTTATGGGAAATGATTTCTGACAATGGACCGGTTTTAACATTTAATACTTCCAATTCTTTATTACATCGTTTTTCCAGCCCAGAAGACATTCCTTCGACTTCCAAAGATGATGAACAGGGATTAGGGTATGAAGGTGACTATGAGTTCATTATGGTGAGCCCAACTACAAATAAAGACGCAGTAATGTTGAAAGGGAAAAAACGCGGTATGTATATTCCTCTCACACGTTTGAGTGAAGACCAAAATTGGGAAGATTATTTTGCCAAACAAGAAGCACTAAAAGAAAAAGTATTTGGAGAGAGTATAAACCCTGTGTTACTTGCACTAGGAGACAAAAATTATGAGATACATGAGATCAATAGTGGAATGGCTAAATATATCCCGGAAGGCGGAGATATCATCACAGATGCTGAGGAAAGATCAGTAGCTTTTACATCCAACGGATTTCGTTTAATCAAACCAATTACAGAAAATGATCATTCTGTTCAGAATTTCGTATACGATGAGAATAATGATATATTCACCTGCACAGATGATCAAGAAGCAAGTATAAGAGGCGTTGCCAAATTTCAATTTATATGGCAACAACTGACCTTGTCTGAAAAGCCCAAATCATTAACTTTTAATGCAAGTTCAGAAATGTCAAGCAAATTCTCTGCAGTTTTTCAGCCAATAGTTGAATCATTTAAGGAAATAAAGTATTCTGTGACGAGTTTCGCGTTTATCCCCAATGGCACAGACTTAAGTTTAAAATTAACAGTCAGAACCAATAAGGGAGGTGCATTATCAGGGAATTATTATTACACAACAAAAGGGAACAATGATGAACTGAATATCACATATAAAGATGCAGATGCGACTGGAAATAATCTTTTGAAATTTAATGTTGAACCTTTTGTAAAAACAACAATGTCACGTGAGTTTGAGCTAGCGGCAGATAAATCAAACATGAATCTAGAAACCATCAAATTAGTGGACAAAAATGATCCGGAGCTTTGGGTTATAGCTACTTTAAAATAAATAATTAATAATTGTTTCACATAAAAAAAGGAAATCATGAATAAGAATTTTTTATTTTCTACAGCTTTGATGGCAATAGCTACTGTGGCATCAGCACAGTCTTTGTCTCAGGCAGATGTACAAGTTACTACACCATCTACAGAGAAAGTGAGTGTACTTAAAGTAAAGGCTACCACTCCTATAGCAACATCAAAACAGGAAGCCTCAACAAGAGCAAATGGAGTATCCTACCTTAATCCTGATGGAACATATTGGTTGGGAATAAACATAGAAGGAGCAGGTTATAAGGCTGACCTCCTTCATGTACCGGCTTGGCAGATATTGACATTCAAAAACACATCTGATGAGCCACTCAAAACCAAATGGTCAATCAACGGCAATGATGTCAGCCAAAACGTAACAAGTGAGGGAAATTTAGAATATTATTATATAAATCCTGCAGCCGAAACAGACGCTGCTTTTTATCTTCCCACACTGAAAAGTAATTCAGGGAACCACTCATTTACTTTAGGAGAGTCCAACACAACAGGAAGTGCAGTAAAGACTTTCGGAAATGCAGAGACTACCTTATGTACAACCGCAAAGGGTGGTATGACTCCTATTTGGTCAGACACTAAAGGTTATATATTTGGCTCTGACACTGAAATAAATGAAACAGGAGAGATAATAGAGTCTATTGTTGTATCATCGCCTCAACCTGCTGCATCATTATGCGTATCTAATATTCTGTACCATGTTTATTCTAAATCAAATACTCCTCTATCATCAGGAGCCAAAATGACATTGAAAATCGTGGAAGCAAAAGCCAATGATAAAGGAGTTTACCTTCCTACAGATAATGTTTTGTATGAAATGACAGCAGAGGAGAAAGATGTTTTAGACGGAGGTCTTTTCAGTGATCTTACCACCTACGCACTTGTCTTTAGTAACAAAGTATATGATCCGGCTACAGAGTCTATGATTGAAGAACCACTTACTTTAGATAAACCATTTTCCCTAGTACTCAGCGGATTCAATCAAAAAGGAGTTGACATGGGTTTAATAGCAACACAATTCCCAGAAGGAGAAGTTCTTAACTCACATATGACCATTCCAAGCGAAGAGGGAATGTTCTATAGCTACGGTTCTTTCAATGTTGCTGTCATGATTACAGGCTATTTTAACGGCATTCAGGTAGATGACCGTATAAATGTTTTAAAAGCTCCAGACGAAGGAGGTATAGCAACAGCAACCTATGAAGGAGGTGAAATTGAATATGCAGCTGTAACTACAAGCCAAAACTGGATTGAAGAATATGATTTCGGTTTTGAACCTGAGTTACCAAGCTGGATATCTTGGGAACTAGATAATTCTTATCGTGAAGAAGATGGATATTACGCTTTAACATTTACTTGTGAACCGTCAGAAGGTCAAGATCGTAATTGGACAGGACATATAACTGGATTCGGAGGTGTCAAATCAGATAATACCATTACAATTTATCAAGGAAAGTACACAGGTATCAATGATGCTGTTACTAATAACAATATTAAAGTATCAACAAACGAGGATTCGTTTATCCTGTCATATATGGAAGGAATAAACAACGTAAATATTGTGAACATTGCAGGCCAAACTATAGCAACTTATGAATTACCTGCTAGTGGTCAGTTTACAATCCCTGCTGCAAATTTGAGTAAAGGAATCTATTTACTTAAATTCAATAACAACCAAACTATCAAAGTTGTAAAATAAGCCTTTACAACAGCTGATCTTGAATTTTATTTAAGAAGAGAGCGATGCACTTTTGAAGTGCAATCGCTCTCTTTTTTTATAATAAACCAAGAAATTCAACAATTATTGAAAGGTTTTGAAAATCTCATACATGTCATTATTTTCCATCTATATTCCAACAGATGAGCTACAATACATCCCACATAATACAACATATATGCATTAAGGAACTCCATTTTCATAATTTCTCAGCTTCCTCTCTTCCTAGGTATTCATATAACGCTAATTACAATATAAATTTAATCCTTATCTGATTATCTATATTTACTGAGAAATAGTATGCTTTGTGCTACCGTTGAACTGTTCTAAACAATCTCCTTTATCTGTAGGAGTTACTTCCCAATAATATATTCTTACAATACTGCAACAATCTTATTAAAATTGAGAGTCTCAGAATAGCGATATCACTTTATTCTGCAAATAAAAATTAGACTCATAAACGTTACCACCAACCTTTCCAAATTTCAGGCTGGATATCTTCTTGATTCTATCTCACAATATATCTTATGCCATCGATTAGATACTTCTAACAGTCAAAATATGTTAGTAACATCTATTCACCCACTATAATAAATCGTATTAAATGAACAAAAATGCCAAATGATGCTTACTTCTTCATCATTTGGCATTACATTCTTTACACTAAGTATTACAAGTAATACAAAGAACAAATAATAATAGTGTATTTAAAAAAGGAAAATTAAAAATCATTCCATTAGGAGGATTACACGAAGTAGGAAAAAACATAACAGTATTTGAATATGAAGATGAAAGTGAGATTGAAAATATTTCACCAAAAGACAGGACCTATTATTTCATGATGACGGGAGCAAAGCTGAATGCTTATGTTATGCGGGTATATCCGATTACTTCAATGGTGGGAAACGCGGCGGTTTATACAATCTTGACCCTTATATTGTTGGTCGCACTTCTGGCATGGCTGATTCCGATGAAGAAAGATCTGCATACAGGAGATGAAAAAATTTTCCATGTACCATTTGAAATTGCGATAGCGACTGGTATTACTGGAATTAGCCTGATTTTCAGCTATCTTGGAGAACTGATTATGCACGCGAAAGGAAATGTGTGGCCAATCGATTTTCTGGTCTGGTTTGTTTTCTTTGCAGTCATGTACTGGGTATCCGGCTGTGTACGCCAGATCCGGCTTCTTGGAGTAAAGGAATATGTGAAAAAAAGAGTTCTGCTGATCTGGATCTGGAGAAGATTCGGAAACGGAATCCGAGGCGGTATTCACTGGTGCAAGGATAAGATCGAAGCATTTTATCATTCTCTGGATCAGTTCAATTTCAAGGAAAAGAATAATAAGATTATTTTGAAAATCGTG
>OGOG01001771.1_pt1 | contig 20236 bp, 12 predicted proteins | sample 1552581 | NCBI WGS metagenome assembly OGOG01 (sample SAMEA2580152, study PRJEB22360) | human gut metagenome | biome: human gut; feature: human-associated habitat; material: faeces | place: Denmark | collected 2008/2010 | reverse complement strand
GCTACTGTAGAAGCTACCGTAAGCGGTGACTTCGGCAGAATCATGGGCTGGGCTGATAAGTACAGAACCCTTAAGGTTCGCACCAACGCAGATACTCCGCGCGACGCAGCCAAGGCTGTTGAGCTCGGCGCAGAGGGCATCGGCCTTTGCCGTACAGAGCATATGTTCTTCGAGGCTGACAGAATCGCTGCTTTCCGTGAGATGATCTGCTCCGATACTGTTGAAGAGAGAGAAGAAGCTCTTGAGAAGATTCTTCCCTATCAGCAGGGCGACTTCGAGAAGCTCTATGAGACCCTCGAAGGCAAGCCGGTCACCATCCGCTTCCTTGATCCGCCTCTCCATGAGTTTGTTCCCACCGAGGAGGCTGACATCGAGGCTCTTGCAGCTGCAAAGCATAAGAGCGTTGAGGATATCAAGGCTATCATCGCTTCTCTCCATGAGTTCAACCCGATGATGGGTCACCGCGGCTGCCGTCTGGCTGTCACATATCCCGAAATCGCAAAGATGCAGACCGCTGCTGTTATCCGCGCTGCTATCAATGTTCAGAAGAAGCATCCCGATTGGAAGATCGTTCCCGAGATCATGATTCCCCTTGTCGGCGACGTCAAGGAGTTCAAGTTCGTCAAGAAGATCGTTGTCGAGGTTGCTGACGCTGAGATAAAGGCTGCCGGCATTGACCTTGAGTATGAGGTCGGCACCATGATCGAGATCCCGAGAGCGGCTCTCACCGCTGACGAGATCGCTGCTGAGGCTGATTTCTTCTGCTTCGGCACCAACGACCTGACTCAGATGACCTTCGGCTTCAGCCGTGACGATGCAGGCAAGTTCCTCAACGCTTACTATGACACCAAGATCTTTGAGAACGATCCGTTCGCAAAGCTTGATCAGAACGGCGTCGGCAAGCTCATGCAGATGACCATCGCTATGAGCAAGCCCGTCAACCCGAAGCTCCACTGCGGTATCTGCGGTGAGCACGGCGGCGACCCGACTTCCGTCGAGTTCTGCAACGACATCGGCCTTGATTATGTTTCCTGCTCGCCCTTCCGCGTGCCGATCGCACGCCTCAGCGCAGCTCAGGCAGCTATTCGCAAAAAGCACTAATCACAAGTTTGGGGCTTTTAGCATAGCAATATAGCTTAAGAATACGGTCACACAGTTCTTTGAATTGTGTGGCCGTTATTTTTTTATTTACAATGAATAGATAGATTTTAGCCGTTGCTTTTAACCCAGAAGCAACGGCTTTTTTGTTCATAAAAAGTTTACAAACTTTTTTGCTTCAGGGAGTCCACAAATAGTCCTTCTCGCTGCCTACCTATTGAGAGATAAATTATTATCTTCGTGAACCTTGACAATTGAATACACATTCAATAGGTACATTCCTGATCGGAGACAAAAAGTCTCAGCCGAATGAAGGCGCGCCAAGAACTTCCTTACCATAGAGGTTATTACGGAAAGAAAGGTTGATAGCGATTCCGAGCCATTCAGAAATATCCGACTGCTACGGATAAGGCGATGAAACGATCAAGGGACAATGATACTTCCCTAAGGGGCTGGCGGAGTACCCGGCAGAGGTGAAATTCCTATGAGTTCGGTCAGCAGCCGAACGCCTATTGATTTCCTTTTATGTTTTTGGGGGATGAGATCGAATTAAATGCAGCTATCAAAGCATAGGACATATGCCTGTGTTTTGATGGTCTAATGATCCAAATTTATAAGAAGGAGGAAAAGCGAAGATGCCAAACTGTAAAACCATAGCGATATGTAATCAGAAGGGCGGTGTGGGCAAAACAACTACTGCGGTAAATCTCGGAGTAGGTCTTGCTATGCAGGATAAAAAAGTACTTCTTGTTGATGCAGACCCGCAAGGAGATTTAACTACTTGCCTCGGTTGGCAAGATACGGACAGCTTAACGCATACACTGGCCAATAAACTGTTGGCGGTGATGCGAGAAGAACAGCAGGATCCGCTTGTCGGTATGCTCAATCACAAGGAAAAAGTTGATCTTGTTCCCCCGAATCTTGAACTTGCTTCGACAGAAATGAGCCTTGTTACTGCGATGAACAGAGAATGTATTATGAAAAGTTATCTTGACCAGGTGAAAGACAAATATGACTATATACTTATAGATTGTATGCCCTCGCTTGGCATGATAACGCTTAATGCTCTCACAGCGGCAGATAGCGTAATTATACCCGTGCAAGCACAGTATTTGCCCGCCAAAGGTATGACACAGCTTTTAGCGACAATTGCAAAAGTAAAAAAGCATACTAATCCCAATCTGCATATAGACGGTGTTTTGCTGACACTTGTAGATGGAAGAACAAATCTTGCAAAAAGTACCGTAGAAACATTACGAAATCATTTTGGAAGTTACATTAAAATCTATAAGACGAGCATACCCATTGCCGTGAAAGCTGCCGAAGTATCCTCAAAAGGGAAAAGCATATATGCATATGAACCAAACAGTATTGTGTCAAAAGCTTATGCAGACTTTACAAAGGAGGTGTTAGCTGATGACAGAAAGAAAGAGCGACTTCACGTTACCCACGAATATGCTCGATGATCTGTTTTCTACACAGGAGGAACGAGATGATGCAAAGCTTAGCAAAATACGGGATATTCCATTAATAGAGATTGACGATTTTCCCGAACATCCGTTTAAGGTGCGCGATGATGAAGATATGATACAGCTTGTGGAGAGTGTAAAGAAACGAGGAGTTATTACTCCGGCTACTGTTCGTCAAAAAGAGGATGGCAGATATGAACTTGTCTCAGGACACAGACGAAAAAGAGCTTGTGAGCTTGCCGGGTTCGAATCCCTCCGCTGCGAGATTGTAGACCTTGATCGTGATGCTGCGACCGTTCTTATGGTAGAGAGTAACTATCAACGTTCGCAGATACTACCCTCAGAAAAGGCGTTTGCCTACAAAATGAGGCTTGAAGCTATGAAGCGGCAAGTAGGTAGACCAAGTAAAGATAATTTAGTCCCAGTGGGACTAAATTCTTCACGGGTAGAGCTTGCCGAACAAAGCGGCGAAAGTCAAACTCAAATTCAGCGGTATATTCGTTTAACTAACCTTGTTCAAGAACTGCTTGATCTTGTGGACGATGGTAGAATCAAGATGCGCCCAGCTGTGGAACTTTCATATTTGGACGAGGACTGCCAGCGGGCGATTGTTGATGAAATTGACCTGAACCAATGTACCCCGTCCCATGATCAATCTATTCGCATGAGAAAAATGTTCGAAGAGGGAAAACTTACACCGGAAGCAATTACAGCTATCATGACCGAGCAAAAGCCCAATCAGCGCGAGCGCTTTATTATTCGAGGAGATAGGGTAAGAAGTCTTATACCCAAAAGTGTTCCGTTAGATCAGACAGAGGAATATATTGTAAAAGCACTCAAATATTATGCTGATTTTATGCGAAAGCGCACGGAGCGGGACAGCCGTTAGAAAAGGAGTATGTTTGTTGTGACTTCCCCTTTCTCACACTCTATCCCCTTTATAACTACCACATACTAACCGAAAAACAATCTGTTTTAAATTAAACTCTATCTTACTTAAGCAAATAAGAGTTCTGCATTTGAATTTGCGAAAAAGCCAATGTTAAATGGTCGGCGTGGTTGAATAATTGAGAAGAAATGTGAAAAAGGGCAAGCTCTGAACATATATTTGCACTTTGCGATTGGCAGACAATGCCTTGCACATCACGAATAGGCTCGCCCCTGTTTTTCGGGTAGTAAAAATGTTTCAAAATAACCCAACAGGCTCGAAACAAATAGAAAATGGAGGTTAAGGCCATTGGCAAAAAACAAATTTTTAACGGGTCAAAAATATAAAACAGATTATCAAATTAAATAAATTTGTTTAGACACATCGTATCATATGGTGTGTTTCTTGTTTTTTAGGAGGTAAAAACAAAATGAAAACACATTCGTTTAAGCGTTGGATTGCAGGACTGCTTTCTGCCGCGCTGTGCCTTTCCGCATTTTTGGGACTTGGCATAACTAAAGTCTTTGCTAAAGGTGAGCAGGCGGAAGTGTGTTTGGTTTCATTCCCCCGCGAGGGTGATGCAAATTATAGTACAACCACATGGGGACATGATGATATAAAACTTATGAACGGTTGGTTCTTTCAGAAAGGAAAGTATCTTACGGTTTATTCAATGGGTTCATATAACGGTAAAATATGTTACTGTATCGAACCCAGTACCATGGTGAAAAGCGGAGATAGATTATCTTCGACCAATGAAACATATTGGGATAATTATCCAGATAAATACAATAAGACGATTTCTGGGGAAAATGTTAAGCTAATTATAGGGCGCATTCTACAGTATGGCTATACTGGAACTATAAGCACATCATGGCGTTCACAGAATTCAGAGGATGCAGCGAAACTTTCCAATGCTACAGCCACGCAGCTTCTAATATGGGAAACTATCGTTGGTGAGCGCGATGCGGAGTTTAACCATGTTGCTCCAAAGAATTGTAGTTCAGTTCTTGACTATATACGGGCAGACAATCCACTTCGCTCAGAGATATTGAACTATTATAATCATATTGTTGAGAGGGTTCAGAGACATACGAAAATGCCGTCCTTTTGCTCTGCTACAATTGATGGAGCCCAGAATATTGAACTTAAGTGGGACGGGAACTCTTATACTGCCACACTTACAGATACTAACAATGTCCTTCAGGATTACACTTTTTCCAGTGGTTCTTCTGGGGTTCAGATTAAAGTCAGCGGAAGAAATCTGATTGTTACTTCATCAGAAGCACCATCATCACCGATTACAATTGTTGCTAAGAAAAACGATTCACAGAGAAAAGGTCTTGTCGTATGGGGCGATGGAGTTTATGCGCCGGGTGAAGGTGTACAGGACCTTGTAACATATGTGCAAGAGGTTGATGATCTTGTACAAGGGTTTGTTAATTTAAATGTATCCTATGGTTCTGCTAAGATTGTAAAGACTTCTGAAGACGGTCATATTGAAAATATTACCTTTACTGTTATAGGTAATGGCGTTAATCAGACAGTTAAGACAAATTCTAAGGGCGAGATACAGATCGACAATCTAATGCCTGGTGACTATAGCGTGACCGAAATGAGCTATGACAAATATGAGCCACAGGAGTCTCATCATGTAACTGTTGTATCAGGAAAAACAGCTACAGTGACTTTTAATAATAAGCTCAGACGTGGAGATTTAAAAATTATAAAGTCTTCGGAAGATAACCTCAACGAGGGCGTGACCTTCCACCTCTACGGTACATCGCTCTCGGGCATTGCTGTGGACGAATATGCCGTGACTGATGCGGACGGCGTGGCGACTTTTGAAGATGTCCTCATCTCCGGCGCTGCTCCTTATACCGTGGAGGAAGTGGACACTGCTGTTCGCTATGTCGTTCCCGAAGCGCAGTCTGCGCCTATCCGCTGGAACGAGGTTGCAAATCGTAGCTTCCTCAATATTCTGAAGAAGTTCTCTGTGACCGTTACCAAGAGCGACGCTGAAACCGGTACGGCGCAGGGTGATGCTTCTCTTGCCGGTGCGGTCTATGGCATCTATAAGGGTGAAATGCTTGTGGATACCTACACCACCGACAAGAGCGGACGGTTCGTAACCAAGGAATATATCTGCGATGACGATTGGACGGTGCGTGAGATTAATCCGTCTGAGGGCTATCTTCTTGATACTACCGTTCATAAGGTCGGCGCAGAGCCGCAGCTTTATACCGTGGAGCATAATCAGACGGCAAATGATGTGACTGAGCAGGTCGCAAAGGGCAATGTTGCCATCATCAAGCACACCGATAACGGCGATACGCAGATCGAAACACCCGAAAATGACGCTGAGTTTGCCGTGTACCTGAAAGCTGCAGGCTCTTATGATAATGCAAAGGATACCGAGCGTGACTATCTCACTTGTGACGAAAACGGCTTTGCACAGACAAAGGATATGCCTTACGGCATCTACACCGTACATCAGGTGTCAGGCTGGGAAGGCAGCGAGCTGATGTCCGACTTTGATGTGTTCATTTCTCAGAATGGGGCGACCTATCGCTATCTCATCAACAATGCTCCCTTCAACAGCTTTATCAAAATCGTGAAGCAGGACGCAGAAACCGGTAAGACCATTCCTTATGCAGGTGCAGGATTCAAGATTTATGACCCGGACGGGAATCCTGTGACAATGACCTTCACCTATCCGACATCGACCAATATTGATGTGTTCTATACCGATGATGAGGGTTCACTGATTACACCTGAAAAACTGCCTTACGGCAGGGGGTATTCCATTGTTGAAGTGCAGGCTCCCTATGGATATGTACTTGATGAAACACCTATTTATTTTGACGTGACACAGGAAAACTCTATAGAAGAAAGTGGGGTTACAATAATAAAAGTAAATAAAAATAATTTTGCACAGAAGGGCACAATTGCAGTAGAAAAGACGGGAGAAGTGTTCTTTGGGGTTTCTGTTTCAGGAGGCATAGATGAAAGTGGCAATGAACTACCTATCATATATCAGCCGCAGTACGAAAAGCGTGGGCTTCCTGGTGCGGTCTATGAGGTCGTTGCCGCAGAGGATATTATTACCCCTGATGGTACCGTCAGAAATCATAAGGGCGATGTTGTTGATACCATTATTACCGATGAAAATGGAATAGCTATGAGTTGTGAACTCTACCTTGGTGAATATGAGGTGCGCGAAGTCACTGCTCCTAACGGTATGGTTCTCAATCCTGAATCCCGTTTCGTGGAGCTTGTCTATGCCGGCCAGAATGTGGCTGTGACCGAAACTGCGACTTCTTTCGAAAACGAACGTCAGAAGGTGGAAATCAGTCTTGTGAAGTCCATTGAGCAGAATGAACGCTTCGATATCGGCACAAACGGTGAGATGAAGAATATTACCTTTGGGCTGTTTTCTGCCGAAGAAATCGTATCGACCAGCGGCACTTTTATTCCAGCGGATGGTCTTATCGAGATTGTTTCTCTCAATGAGGATGGAACGGCAACGATTAAGACAGACCTTCCTTATGGAAGATACTATGTGCAGGAAATTGCTACAGATAGCCACTACAAGCTTTCTGACGCTAAGTATCCTATAATTTTTGAGTATGTCGGTCAGGATACGGCGGTCGTAAAGATTGCTGTCAATGATGGTAAGGCAATCAAAAATGACCTGATTTATGGTTCTGTTTCCGGCAAGAAGGTTGATGAGGACGGCAACGCTCTCGGCGGTGCGATGATTGGGCTGTTTCGCACGGACGACGGCGAGTTTACAAAGGAAAACGCTCTGATGACTACCACTTCTGCCGAAGATGGTAGTTTTTCTTTTGAGAATATCCCTTGCGGCACTTGGTATGTCCGTGAGATTGAACAGCCCACAGGCTTCGTGCTGGATGATACCATCTATCCTGTGACGATTGGCACAGACGGTCAGGTCGTAGAGATTGAGATTGTCAACGAGTATGGCCGTGGCAACATTCATCTGACCAAGGTGGATTCCGAGTATCCCGATAACAAGCTGACTGGAGCAGTATTTGAGGTTTACAAGGACAGCAATAATAATAGTAAGCTGGACGAAGGCGACGAACTGCTCGGCACACTGACTGAAAAAGAAATCGGTGAATACGGAATGAATGACCTGTTCTACGGTCGCTACTTTGTCAAGGAAACCAAAGCACCGGATGGCTTTGTTCTCGATACTGACGTGTATGAGGTGGTGATCGACACAGACGGCAAGACTTATGATGTCGAAAACAAAGCGGGTGTCGGCTTTATCAATGAGGTGATGCGTGGCAACCTGAAGATTGTTAAGACCTCATCTGATGGTAAGGTCAAGGGTTTTGCATTCCGCATTACTGGTGCAAACGGCTATGAGATTATCCTTGAAACTGATGAGAATGGCGAGATTTTTATAGAGGGGCTTCGTATTGGAGACTATACCGTATCTGAGATGAACAATTCTGCTTCTTCTATGTATGTTTTGCCTGATGATAAAACGGCAACAGTTAAGAGTGGTGTCACTACTATTGTGGAGATGCACAATGTGGTGCGTGAAACGCCTAATACTGGAGAACCCGATAATTTATCGCTTGTACTCACGCTTATGGGACTGTCCACGCTGGGAATTGCTGCGAGTAGTTTTCTCAGATTTAAAAATAAAAAGAAAGAAGAGGGTAATTAATGGAACTTAAAACTATTGTAGCTATTGTATTGGTAGTTGTTATTGTTGGCGGATTTGTTTTCTTGCAGATTAAGAATAGGAAAAAGTAATTTGATTGTCTGTGGGGCAGAGCTAAACTCTGCCCCTTTTATAAGGAGTGATATAGATGGAGCGACTAAAAACCGTGGAGAGCCGTGTGCTTTCTGTTTTAAAAGACTGCCCGAGAGCAAGGTTCGACGATATGATACTTTTTATGCATTACTATGACCGATATGCGGACTATCTTTGCGCTGGCAAACTTCCACTCAATGACTTAGCATTCAATTACAAGGCTTACGGACTTCCGTGCTTTGAAACGATTCGTAGAGCAAGGCAGCGTGTGCAGTCACTTTTTCCTGAGTATTCCCGTAGTGCCGACAATGATGACAATATCGTTATCATTATCGGTATTTCCTAAGTTAGGGGGTAAATAACTATGCCAACAAGGAAAACCACAGCCGAACAGGGCTTACAGCAGAAAATAAAAGTTCTGACAAAGCTTTTTGATGCCGGCTGCAAAACCGAAAAGGCTTTGAAGTCACTGACCTTGTCGACGATACTGAAAATTCCCGATGTAACCGTGCCGGATATGACGGTCATCATTGAGCTTCAGGAGCATGTCGTAAAGAACCGCCTTTTCTCCTATTTGGGAGGTGGGATGGATGGGTCGAGTGACACGAGCGAGTGACCGCCACATCATTTGGAGCAACCGAAGCCTTGATGTGGACGACTGGCGAGAGGATTACAAGGAGTTCCTTGAAGCTAATGAGCTGGACGACGACCCGAATGATGAGCAGGCGCTCTATGAGTGGATGGTGGAAACCAATGACGACTACATGCTCCTGGCGCGAGTCAACCGTATTGTTCTGCTTCCCCAGCCGATCATTGTCATTGGCGACATCGGCAGATGGAACGGCAGAGTGATGGGCTACAAGGATATCCCCTCCGGCAACATCCGATATTGCCTGTATGCCGACACCGACTATACCGAATGGTATGTAGATAAGTACGGCGACCTTCGTGCCGATGCTATTCATCACGACGGCACAAATCACTATCTCTACCGTGTGTTTAAGGAAGGCGTTTCCGAAACGCAGATGGAGAACCTGAGAGATAAAATCTATCACGGCAAAGCCACACGAGCCGATATTACACGACTGACCCGGCGACTTGGGGATGAGATTGCCGCTATTTACGGCTTTGACATCCCGAAACAAAGAACACGCCAAGAAAGGAGTGAGCGATAATGGCTGATTTCACACTGCGCCCAATGACCATTCCCGAACGCAAATACAGCTATGCCCAAAGTTCTCAGCTTCAGGGACAGACCGGCAACATCGGACATCTGCGTGGGGACTTCGGTTCTAACGACAACTGGTTTTATACCACTTGGTTTGATACTCGCCCGCAATGGAAAAGCGATGAGTTCAAGCAGGACTTGGACGATGTAATCAACGCCCTGCGTTCAGAGAAATACGGACTGCTCAAAAATCGTGTTGCTATGCGCTCGTTTGGGCGGGCAAACAAGGACAGCGAAATACAGAATAGCTACGCCACAGTGTTCGGCTTTCGAGCCGATACAGAGAAGTATGCATTTCTGCTTCGCTGTATCCCAGTCCGGGGTGACTATAACTTCTACTGCTTTTGTTATGTGAAGGAATGGCTGGATAAGCATATCGAAGAAGCCAACCGGGATATTCGCTTTATTGACAGCCACTATAAAGAGCTGTTCCGTATCCCGGACGGAGAGCGTATTATTGTGACTGACCGTGACGGTAAGACGGAAAGCTATTCCTGCCGCTATATTGACAACTATCACACAGAGGTTGGACGCAATCTCTTTCACATTTGCGAGTTTGCCGAGCGTATGGAGCAAGGCGGCTGTACCTACGCTCCAATGGAGCCGCCCTTGCCTCCGATGTGCTATTCCATACTCCCGTCAACCGGCGAAGTCATTCAAATTGACCGCTGGCAAAAAGGTTATACCGCCACAAGTTTTAACGACGGGAATCGTGCGGAGAACGAAGCAATTAAAGATAAGTTTAATGAGAAGCTGGGCGTGACTAAGGCACAGGAGCAGGCGATGCTTGCCGGTTCTATGATCCGGTGGGACTCCATTGCCGCCAAACCCAAGAGCTATGATGAGAACGGCAAAGCCATCAAGCCAAAAGACTATGAACGATAAGGAGGTGTCCGCCGATGGCACGAAAATACGACTTCATCTCGGAGCTGTATAACCGAACCTGCAAAACGGTCGTTGCAAACCCCGAAAGCTGGGAAGCATTTCTGCGCTCTGCCTGCTACAATTACCGTCTGCGCTTTGATGAGCAACTTTTGGTTCACGCACAGCGACCGGACGCCACCGCCGTTCTTCAGATTGACGACTGGAACCAAAAGTTCGGGCGTTGGGTAAATCGTGGAGCGCACGGCATTGCCGTTTTTGAGGATGCCGACCAACGCCGCCAGCGGCTTGTCCACTACTTCGATATTTCCGACACGCATCCCAGCCGCTTTTCCCGCAGAGTTCCCATTTGGCAAATGCGGGACGAATACACGGCAGAAGTGATCGACACGCTGGAAAGCACCTTCGGAGAGTTGAACGACAAGGAAACCCTTGCCGTTGCCATCGAGTCGGCGGCAAGAAACGCCGTAGAGGACAACATCCCCGACTATCTCTCCGATCTGATCTACAGCGTAAAAGACAGCTTCTTGGACGGCGCATCCGAAGAAGAAATTACCCACATTTTCAAAACGGCGGTGAGAAACAGCGTCGCCTATATGACGATGACCCGCCTGGGCATTGAAGCCGGAGAATACTTTGAACACGATGATCTTCGGGATGTGGTGAATTTTACAACCCCTGCCACGCTGAACGCCCTCGGCTATGCCACCAGCGATATTGCGGAGATGGGACTTGCGGAGATTTCTCGCACCATTCTTGCCCTCGACCGTCAAAATCGCATAATTGCAGAGAAAACCAAAGCCGATTACAATGTAGGCAAAGAAAAAACCGAAAGGAGTCCTGACGATGAACGAGATCACTTACACGAGGCAGGGGGATTATCTGCTCCCCGATCTGACAATGCCGGAGCAGCCGGAGCTGTCGATGGGCAGGTACGCCCGGATGCGGAAGAAGTTCCTGAAGGAGCATCACAAGGTACGCTACTACAACCTGCTGACGAGCTGCGCCCTGAACGAGCATCTGAACGACACGGAGCGCAGAGCGAAGGAGCTGGAACAGATGCTGACAAAGCAGATGGCGGCGCAGGAGGGCTTGACCGAGAGCCTGAAAGCGACGGATATGATGAGTTGGGTTCGGAAGATGAACAGTATCCGGAGCCGAGTTCAGGAGATCGTGATGGCGGAGGTAATCTTCGCTTAGACTATTACGACCGAGGTCACGAGGATAAAAGCCTGCCGTTCTTTGGCGGCGATGATACGATTCGTGAAATCCTCGGCACCACGCCGCACCTGAAAGCAAGCAAAGACGAGATACGGGCATTCTTTGAAGCTACCGCTGATGAGAACGCCCGTATTTCTTATATCAAGCGCATTTTTAACAACGACTACACCGAGGTCATTCTGAGAGATGGACGGCGTGTGGGCTACAAGACCTATCAGAATGTGTTGCAGCTTTGGGAGGGCAGTTATCTCTCCCGCACGGCACAGAGTTTCTATGATTGGGGCGTAATTGCCCAGCATTTTGAAGCGATGCGGCTGCTTGGGGAGTTGCAGGACACGATGAAGCCGCTGCCGTCCATTGACGGGCAGTTGAGCTTGATGACAGCAGGAGCAGAGGAACGAAAGCCCTCTGCTTTTACTTTCTCTCAGGAGATCATCGACGCTGTTCTCACCCGTGGCAGCGGCATTTCTGAGGGGAAAATGCGAATCTATGATCAGTTCCAGAAGAGCCTGTCTGCAAAGGAAAACGCAGATTTCCTGAAAAATGAATACGGCTGGGGCGGAGTCTATCCGGCTATTGTCGGAGCCGGTGTTGATGAGCAACACGACGGTAAGGGTATCCGTATTTCTAAAGGCATCGGAAGCGATAAACCTCATATCGACCTGAAATGGAGTCAGGTGGAGAAGCGTATTGCCGAGCTGATAAGGCTCGACCGCTACCTGAACCCCAAGGAGATGGCACAGTATCCCAAATGGCTGGAACAGCAGGAAGAACGCCGTGCAGAGCTTGCCGAGGAACGAAGGAACAGAGAAATCTTGTCTACCGCACCTTCCGAAAAGGAAGAGCCGAAAAATGAGCGATATGAGTACCACCTCGGCAGCACCGTCTATCTCGGCGCAAACGAGTATGAAATCCTGTCGTTTGATGATGAGCGTGTGATGCTCTATGATACGCAGTTTCCGCTTTTCAACAAGGAAATGACGAGAGCTGAGTTCGACAGCAAGGTGCAGGAGAACCCGCTGAATGAGCATTTGAAGGTCGATGAAATACAGCCCGAAGAAAAGGCGGTCGAGTATGACATCGAAATGGGCTATCTCGGCAACGGACTGACCGTTTGGAACCGTGCCGTGGAGGTCAATGGGGACTATCAGAACATTGCCCACATCTCCCCCGAAGGTGAGATCACCTTCTATGTGCAGGACTTGCCGCAAAGCGTTGTGGAGCGTATCGAACAGGCGGCAGAAAGAGAAAAGCCAAAGGATGCTGCTTTGCCGGAGTTCTATCAGGCGTATCTTAAGATCAAAGCAGATAATCCGAGTAGCCTTTTGCTGTATCAGGTGGGCGACTTCTTTGAAGCCTATACCGAGGACGCTGAGGTCGTCGGGACAGCCCTTGACTTGACGCAGACGACCCGTGCCGTCGATCACAACACCCGTGTCCCAATGGTAGGATTTCCACAGCACCGCTTGGAAACCTTCCTAACAATGCTGACCGACAGAGGGTACGATGTAGCGGTCAACGCTTTGGAGGACGGTAAACGCATTACCCGCACCGTGGTTTCCACCACGAAGGAAGCACCCATCGAGTCCAAACCTATCGGCAGGATCGACTATCTCGGCACGGACGGCAAGGTCGGTGAAAGCATCGAGTACACCAGCCCTTATAGTTTCGAGAAGGACATCACGGAGGAAAGTTACTACGGTGTCCCGATGAGCATTATTCTGTATCAGGATAGGGATGGCAATACCATCCCCCACGACTTTATCACTCAGCTTGATCCACCGCCCAAGGGCTTTGAGATCATCGACAGCCCTTATCTGACGGACACTGCGCTGGATAAGGCAAAACGGCTCATTGATGATTTCTGTCGTGAGGAATACCAGCAAGATGACGGTGTGGATTACACCGACCTTGCCAGCGTGGGTGTTGCCTACACCACGACTGAGGACGACAAGCACGAAATACAGGCAAGAGTCAATCTTGTAGATTTTCGCATTGAAACCCTTGTGGATGGAAAAGTCGTCCGCAGTGAGCAGTATGCTTCCATTGAAGAACTGACCGAAAAGGGATTGCAGGCGCTTTCTTTTGATGACCTTGTTTACCTCTCCGAAGAAGAATTAGCACAGGTAGAAGCACCCCTTGCAGCCGCTTGGGAGCGCCCGAAGAAAAGCCGGGTACAGACCTTTGACATTCATCCCGAAATCCCTATGGCTGACCGTCATACCTTTGACCTTGCTGCTCACGAGGTTGCAGAGGTCAACAAGAAGGAGCGTTTTCACCGCAACTATGCGGCGATTACTGTTCTGAAAAGGTGTCAGGAAGAAAACCGCTTTGCCACACCCGACGAGCAGATCATCCTCTCCAAATATGTGGGCTGGGGCGGTATTCCCGAAGTCTTTGACGAACGGGCAGACTCTTGGCGAACCGAATATGGGATGCTCAAAAACATCCTGTCACCGGAGGAATATGCTTCCGTAAGGGAAAGCACCCTGACCGCTTTTTATACGCCGCCCACGGTTATAAAAGCCGTGTATAAGGTTATGAAACAGCTCGGTTTCCGTGAGGGCAACATCTTGGAACCGTCCTGCGGCATCGGGCATTTTATCGGTATGCTGCCCGAAGAAATGAAAGAAAGCAAAATCTACGGCGTGGAGCTGGATACGGTTTCAGCCGGGATTGCACAGCAGTTATATCAAAAGTCCTCTATCGCTGCACAGGGCTTTGAGGAAACCAACCTCCCCGACAGCTTCTTTGATGCCGTTGTGGGCAATGTACCCTTCGGGGATTTCAAAGTTCCTGACAAGCGTTACGACAAACACAAGTTCCTCATTCACGACTACTTCTTCGCCAAGTCTTTGGACAAGCTCCGTCCGGGCGGCGTAATGGCTCTCATTACCAGCAAGGGAACGATGGATAAGGAAAACTCCGCTGTCCGCAAATATATTGCTCAGCGAGCCGACCTGCTTGGTGCTATCCGTTTGCCGAACAACACCTTTAAGGGTAACGCCGGAACGGAGGTCGTTTCGGACATTCTTATTCTGCAAAAGCGTGACCGCATTGTGGATATAGAGCCGGATTGGGTACAGCTCGGCACGGATGAAAAAGGTATCCTGATGAACAGGTACTTTGTTGAGCATCCCGAAATGATACTCGGAGAGATGAAAATGGTGTCGGGGCGTTTCGGTCCCGAAGCCACCTGCGTCCCTTACGAGGGGGCAGACCTTGCCGAGCAACTCAGCGAAGCCGTTTCCAATATTCACGGTGAGCTGACCGCATATGAGGTGGAGGATGAGCTTGCAGAGGAGGACAATTCCATTCCCGCAGATCCCACCGTCCGTAACTTCTCCTATACGGTGCTGGACGATAAAATCTACTTCCGAGAAAACAGCCGTATGGCTCCGGTGGAGGTATCGGCTACCGCAGAGAACCGCATAAAGGGTATGATCCGCATCCGTGATTCGGTCAGAAAGCTGATCGAATTGCAGACAGAGGATTACCCCGACTCGGAAATTCAAGCGGAGCAGGAGCGATTAAACGCTCTTTATGATACCTTTTCCAAGCAGTACGGACTTATCAACAGCCGTGCCAACATCTCCGCCTTTTCGCAGGACAGTTCCTTTTCTCTGCTCTCGGCTCTTGAGGTCTTGGGCGATGAAGGACAGCTTGAACGCAAGGCGGATATATTCCACAAACGAACCATCAAGCCACACACCCCGGTCACTTCCGTAGATACCGCCAGCGAAGCGCTTGCTGTTTCTATGGGCGAAAAAGCCCGTGTGGATATGGAGCATATGTGCGAGCTGACCGGCAAGACCGAAGAAGAAATCTTTGCAGACTTGAAGGGCGTTATCTTTCTGAATCCGATGCACGGGTACGGCAATTCCACACAGGCAAAGTACCTGATGGCGGATGAATACCTCTCCGGCAATGTCCGTGAAAAGCTGGCACTCGCCCGAAAGTCAGCGGAACTTTACCCCGAAGATTACTCCGTCAATGTGGAAGCACTGGAACGGGTGCAGCCCAAAGACCTGACCGCCAGCGAGATCGCCGTTCGGCTTGGTGCTACTTGGCTGCCGACCGAAATTGTCGAACAGTTTATGTTTGAGTTCTTGGGAACACCGAGGTACGCACAGTGGAACATCAAGGTTCATTTCTCTGCCTATACCGGCGAATGGAACATTGAGGGCAAGTCCTATGACCGCAGCAATGTGAAGGCATACAGCACCTACGGTACGGGGCGCATCAACGCCTATAAGATCATCGAGGAAACACTGAACCTGAAGGATGTCCGCATCTTCGACTATGTAGAGGACGCAGACGGCAAAAAGAAAGCCATCCTAAACAAGAAGGAAACGGCAATCGCACAGGCAAAGCAGGAATTTATCAAGCAGGGCTTTCAGGATTGGGTTTGGTCTGACCCTGAGCGCAGAGAACGACTCTGCCGCCTTTACAACGATAAATTCAACAGCCTGCGTCCCCGTGAGTACGACGGAAGTCATATCGTTTTCAGTGGTATGAACCCGGAAATCGAGCTTCGGGAACACCAAAGAAATGCGGTGGCGCACATCCTCTACGGCGGCAATACGCTGCTTGCACACGCCGTGGGCGCAGGGAAAACCTTCGAGATGGTTTCGGCGGCGATGGAGTCCAAACGGCTCGGATTGTGCAGCAAATCCCTGTTTGTCGTACCCAATCACCTCACCGAGCAGTGGGCATCGGAGTTCTTACAGCTTTATCCCTCAGCCAACATTTTGGTGGCAACGAAGAAAGACTTTGAAACCAAGAACCGCAAAAAGTTCTGCGGCAGAATTGCCACCGGTGATTACGATGCCATCATTATCGGGCATTCGCAGTTCGAGAAAATACCGATGTCCATTGAACGGCAGCGGGCGATCCTCGAACAGCAGCTTGATGAAATTACGGAGGGCATTGCGGAACTGAAAAAGAACCGTGGAGATAACTTCTCCGTAAAACAACTGGAACGCACAAAGAAATCTGTCAAGCAGAAGCTCGATAAGCTCAACGACCAGTCTAAAAAGGACGATGTTGTGACCTTTGAGGAGCTGGGTGTGGATAGGCTCTTTATAGACGAGAGCCATTACTACAAGAACCTTTTCCTCTATACGAAAATGCGGAATGTGGGCGGCATCGCCCAAACCGAAGCGATGAAATCCAGTGACCTCTTTATGAAATGCAGGTACTTGGACGAACTGACCGGAGGGCGTGGGACAGTGTTTGCGACAGGAACGCCGATCTCCAATTCGATGGTCGAGCTTTACACCATTCAGCGGTACTTGCAGTACAACACGCTGGTGAGAAACAATCTCCAGCACTTCGATGCGTGGGCATCGACCTTCGGTGAAACCGTGACCGCCGTGGAATTAACCCCCGAAGGGACAGGCTACCGAGCCAAAACACGCTTTGCCCGCTTCTACAATTTACCGGAGCTGATGGCGATGTTTAAGGAAATCGCAGACATCAAAACAGCGGATATGCTTGACCTGCCCGTACCGAAAGCGGTCTTTCACAACATCTCGGTGAAGCCCTCTGAAATCCAAAAGCAGATGGTAGCCGAGCTTGCGGAGAGAGCCGAAAGGGTACGAAACGGTATGGTTGATGCCAAGGAAGATAATATGCTCAAGATCACCAACGACGGCAGAAAGCTGGCTCTTGATCAGCGGCTTATCAACCCGTTGCTCCCTGATTTTGAGGACAGCAAGCTCAACGCCTGCGTGGACGCTATGTTTGAAACTTGGGAGCGTGGCAGTGAGAAGCGGTTGACCCAGCTATTTTTCTGCGACCTGTCTACGCCGAAAAACGACGGCTCCTTCAATGTCTATGACGACATTCGACAAAAGCTGATTGCCCGTGGCGTACCCGCCGATGAAATAAGGTTCATCCACGAAGCAGATACCGAAGCAAAGAAGCTGGAGCTGTTCAAGAAGGTACGCCGAGGGGATGTCCGCATCCTGATGGGCAGTACGCAGAAGATGGGAGCCGGCACGAATGTGCAGAACAAACTTGCCGCATCCTCCGATCTCGATTGCCCGTGGCGACCCTCTGACTTGGAACAGCGGCTCGGCAGAAGTATCCGGCAAGGCAACGAAAATGCAGAGGTTCACATCTACCGTTTCGTGACGGAAGAAACCTTTGATGCCTACTTATATCAGCTCGTGGAAGGCAAGCAAAAGTTTGCTTCGCAGATAATGACGAGCAAATCGCCCGTCCGTTCCTGCGAAGATATTGACGAAACCGCACTGTCTTACGCTGAAATCAAAATGCTGGCGACCGGCAATCCCCATATCAAAGAGAAGATGGACTTGGACATTCAGGTACAGAAATTGCGGCTCTTAAAGTCCAGCTTCCTTTCCGAAAAATATGCTTTGGAGGATAAGATAATCAAGTCCTATCCGCAGGAGATCGCACGGCGGGCTGATGTGATTGCGGGATTAAAATCCGATATGGAAAGAGTTGCAGAGCACCCGAAGCCGTCTGATGAAACCTTTGTTGGTATGACGGTCAAGTGTGCTTTCTATTCAGAGAAAGCGGATGCCGGCAACGCCATCTTAGAGGCGTGTAAGGCAATGACGAATCCCGAACCTATTTCCCTCGGTGAGTACCGTGGCTTTACGATGGAGCTGTACTTTGAAGCAAGAGAATACAAAGTGCGGCTCAAGGGCGAGCTTGGCTATCCCGTAACCCTCGGCACGGACACCTTCGGTAATATCACCCGCTTGGATAATGCGCTGGAGGGGCTTCCAAAGCGTTTGGAGATGAACGAAATGGAGCTTGACAACATCAAAAAGCAGTTTGAAACTGCGAAGGTCGATGTGGAAAGACTGTTCCCGCAGGAGGAAGAATTGAAAGCCAAGACCGATCGGCTGAATGAACTCAACGCCCTGCTCAATGCGGATAAGCGCGAGAACGAGATCGTCGGCGGTGAACCCGATGAGGGTGAAGAACCGCCCGAAAAGAAACCGAGGGACTTGGAAAGATAGCCGAACCCCTTGACAATCGTTATCATATATGATAACATTATAGTGGATCGGAAGGGAGGGGTTTGTATGACCGAAAAGGAACTATTGGCAGCAAGGCAGAGCATCGTGCAGAAGCTGACGCAGGCAAGACTGGAAAAAGGTTTGTCACAGGAGCAGCTTGCAAAGCGGATCGGAACCCAGCGTTCCAACATCTGCCGCATCGAAAAAGGAACACAAAACCTCTCCCTTGACCTGATGATCAAGATCGCAGAGGCACTTGACAAGGATGTGTCCGTAATGCTTGAGGAAAGGAGCAGCACAATGGAAAAAGTATATAGCCTGCGCCTTTATGATGAAACACTGCTGACCTTCACGCTGGAGGAAAGAGGCTTGGAGGGCTTGCAGGCGACAATTCTTCACTCCGAAACGGCAAAGCAAAAGCTGTTTCCCCTCGACTTGGAGCTGACAAACGAGGGCGTTGGCTGGAACGACGGGTGATTCCGAAGAACCGGCAGTTTGTAGACGAAATCTTAAAGACGCTGGGACTGAGCGTAAACAACACGAAGGGCATCATTGACGTCTGTATGGGGCTGTCTCTCAACGACAGCTACTGGGTTGTCCCCGCCGACTTTGACGGCAAGTATACCGATTATAACCTTTACGAAAACCGCTTCTCCGAAGCGTTGTCACTGGTAGCTTATACCGGCGTGGGCGGCAGTCGGGAGGCATTCTCCACTTCGCCGGAGCTGACTACCAACGGTATGCTGCGGAAGGCTTGGAGGTTCGTGGAGGGCGACGGCATCTATCTGTATAAGGGCGGCACGGAGGGTGCTGCGAATACCGGGAACGAGCCGTACAGCGAGTATTACGCCTGTCAGATCGCAGACAAAATGGGCATCGGCTGCGTACAGTACGACTTGGAAAACTGGAAAGGTATCCTTGCTTCCAAGTGCAGACTGTTCACGGATATTGATACCTCCTTCGTCCCTATCGGGCGTATTCTCCGCAAGACGACGCTGAAAGCCTGCCTTGATTATTACAAGACCTTGGGCGATGCGTTCTACGAGCAGCTTTGCAGTATGCTGGTTTTCGACGCCCTGATTTACAACGAGGACAGACACTTCGGCAACTTCGGCTTACTGCGGAACAATCACACGGGCGAGATCATCGCCCCTGCACCCATCTTTGATAATGGTTTGTCGCTGTTCAACTACGCAATGCCGGATGATTTAAAGAACCTGAGTGAGTATGCAAAGACCCGTTCCAATCCCTACCGCATTTCCTATGAGAATGTGTGCAAAGAAGTGATGGGCGCAAAGCAGAAAGCACAGCTGCGGCGAATGGTGGACTTTAAGTTCACCCGCCATTCATCCCTCAATTTGCCGGAGGAACGGCTGACGGCCATTGAAAAACAACTCGGAGAGCGCACAAGAGAACTGCTCTCCATTCCGGTTCAGAGCAGTGCAAAACGCAAAAATGATCCGGAAAGATGATCCGTCTGCGAACTTGACGGTAGAAAAAGTCACAATATCGTCGTATAGGATTCTTAAATCAGAATGACAAATCGGAAGTTGTGACTACAAATGAATCGGATACTACGATACAAGATACCATGGAGGAATATGATAATGTCGAAAGATG
>OGOG01001758.1_pt1 | contig 20319 bp, 4 predicted proteins | sample 1552581 | NCBI WGS metagenome assembly OGOG01 (sample SAMEA2580152, study PRJEB22360) | human gut metagenome | biome: human gut; feature: human-associated habitat; material: faeces | place: Denmark | collected 2008/2010 | reverse complement strand
GCCCACACCTCGCCAGCATTTTTGAAAAATTGCTGGATCAAAAAACTTTTTATTTGGTGCAGCGTTTTAAAAGAAATGATTATAATTTGCTTCCCAGATTCATTGTAAATTTATGCCCCCATCCCGCAAAAAAGAACCAAAGGAGATGCTTGATATGCGTTTAGATAAATGGCTTTCGGATGCCACTTCCTATACTCGCAGCCAACTGAAACAGCTCATCCGCAGCGGTCAAGTAACAGTCAATCAGACGATTGTCAAAAAACCAGAAACGCCCGTTCAGGAAACCGATGTCATCTGTTTGCAAGGAAATCCTGTTGAACCAGTGGAATCTTGCTACTGTCTGCTGCTCAATAAGCCATTGGGCTATGTTTGTGCGGTAACAGATGCAACGGAAAAAACTGTGATGGAATTGATTCCGCCGGAATTGCAGCGAAAAGGATTATTCCCAGTCGGCAGACTGGACAAGGATACCAGCGGTATGCTGCTGCTGACAAATGATGGAGCATTTTCCCATGCCTTGCTTGCTCCGAAACGGCATGTTCCAAAATATTATCGGATGCAGCTGGCACGTCCTTATGAAGAATCTTATGCCCAACAGCTTGCAGAGGGGTTGGTGTTGGCAGACGGAACGCACTGCCTGCCGGCGGAAATTTTACCCGTTTTGAATACAGACCGAATGGCAGTCATTTGCTTGCATGAGGGGAAATATCATCAAGTGCGGCGGATGCTGGCGGCAGTCGGAAACCATGTGGAGCAGTTGCAGCGAGTTGCTATTGGAAACCTTTTTTTACCAATTGGTTTACAAATTGGAGTGTGTCAGAAACTGACCAGCACACAAATCAGCCTGCTTTCCCAGCAGCCAGACCCCAAGTTCTTGTGGAAGCTGGCTCAAAATAGTAATTTTTAGTAAAAAATTAATAAAAAGTTTTATGATGGCAGAAACCATAGAATTCATGCATTTTATACAAAAAAAATAAAATTCCACCGAGGAAAGCCCCCTTTTTTTTGACGAAATGACATACCCGAAAAAAAAGTTCGTCATATTTGATAAATGTACAAGCTGAAATTTGGGCATATCACGACTTGAAAAAAAATCAAAACTCTGCTATGATTATATCAGAGCTAAGATCGAAACAATGTTCTGGCTGAATTACAGGAAAAACGGTCTGCTTCCGTTTCCCCTGTTTGTGTTTTTCAAAATAAAAATAAACTATTAGGAGGATTGCATCAATGGCAAGTTTATCATTGAGACACATCTACAAAATTTACCCGGGCAATGTTACTGCGGTAAAGGATGTTAATATTGAAATTAAGGATAAGGAATTTATCGTTTTGGTTGGCCCTTCTGGATGTGGTAAGTCCACAACCCTGCGTATGATCGCTGGTCTGGAAGAAATCTCTAAGGGCGAACTGTACATCGGCGACCGTCTGGTAAATGACATCGCTCCGAAGGACAGAGATATCGCAATGGTATTCCAGAACTACGCTCTGTATCCGCATATGACCGTTTATGAGAACATGGCATTCGGTTTGAAGCTGAGAAAAGTTCCGAAGGATGAAATCGACCGCAAGGTAAAGGAAGCTGCAAAGATCCTTGACCTGAGCCACCTGCTCGACCGGAAGCCGAAGGCTATGTCCGGTGGTCAAAGACAGCGTGTTGCCATGGGTCGTGCAATCGTCCGGAATCCGCAGGTCTTCCTGCTGGACGAACCGCTTTCCAACTTGGATGCAAAACTGCGTGCACAGATGAGAACCGAAATCTCCAAGCTGCATAAGAAGCTGGGTACAACCTTTATTTACGTTACCCATGACCAGACCGAAGCTATGACCCTTGGTGACAGAATCGTTGTTATGAAGGATGGTATCATTCAGCAGATTGATACTCCGCAGAACCTGTATGAAAGACCGGGCAACAAGTTCGTTGCTGGATTCTTGGGCTCTCCGCAGATGAACTTCATCGACGGCGTTCTGAAGAAGAAGAACAATGGCTATTGCGTACAGTTCGCAAAGAAGTACGAGCTGGCAATTCCGGCAGCAAAGGAAGACAAGAAGCTTACAAACTATGTGGATAAGGAAGTTGTTCTGGGTATCCGTCCGGAAGCAATTCACGATGACGAAATGTTCCTGTCTACTGCAACCACTGGTATCATTGAATGTGATGTAGACATCACCGAAATGATGGGTGCTGAAAACTTCCTGTATCTGGATTGCCAGGGCACTCCGCTGACTGCTCGTGTTGACCCACGGTCTACTGCAAAGCAGGGCGACAAGAATCTGAAGGTTGCTTTAGATCCAAACAGAATGCACCTGTTCGACAAGGAAACCGAAGAAACCATTATCAACTAATTGGAATCCGCAATTTCCCCTTAAATAAAATTTGTTCGTGAAAAAATCGGCTCTGTCTGCAAGTGGACAGAGCCGATTTTTGTTTCCAAAAATGGTTAGAAGCAACAAATCTGTGATGAATACAAAGAGAAATTTATGAGATTTCAAATCAAGAACAATTTATTTGAATAAAATAAGAAATTTATTCTATTTTTCAGAAAATCTAACAGAAATAGAAATGGATACTGTTGTATGGACTTAGAAGAAATGCAAAAAAATTGAAAGTGTGGTAAAAAAATTGTAGAATGGTTGAATTTTAAAATGGAGTATGCTATAATAAAGCTGTATGTCTAAAGCCCGATTTACACCTTTGGTGTGCCGGAAAAATGTGGGCTTTGGAAGATACAAAATCTGAAAAACTGTGTTGCAGAAATATGGAAAGGAGAGAAACCGCTATGACACAGGGCGGGAAAAAGATGGAAGAAATCCGAAAAACATCATGCATCAAGCGTGTGATCAGTATGCTGCTTGCTGTTCTGATGATTCTGGTGAGTGTTCCGATAAGTTCACTGACGGCTTCCGCTGGGAACAATCCACCGAGATACGGTGGTGACTGGGGGCGTCCAGGCGAGGGAGATAAACCAGATGTCATAAAAAATGTACGTGCAGAGTTTACAGATACTTCTTATCATCAGACTACGGAACAGGAATCCGGGGAACTGTTTTATCTGGTTTTATCTCTGTCTGGCAGCAATGTCAATCAGTTGGATCGTAAGACGACTTATCGAATCGAAATTCCAGAACATCTGTTACTTCTGGATTTTCCGGGACAAGGCATGCGGGACGGTGCAAAGTACAGTGGCTTTATCATGCATGTGGAAGGTAACAGCCGGTATTTGACCTATGACATTGGAAATGGGGAGACAAAGGGAGCAAACTTCTTAAAAGTAAAGTTTGCAAACGGGAAAACCCCGAATGGAGAACAGGCAACCGTAAAAATTACGGCGAGCGGCTCCGGACAGTCGAAAACTTCGACTGTTACAGCAAAATCAAAGATTGCTTGGGATGACAGCAAATCTGTTACTCAGAATACAATTTCGCTGTCTCAGCTGAGCAATAACAATGAAATTTCCTATACCTTGAAAGCATATCCAAACTATACCTCAACCAAAAAAGGTGAATGGTGGGTTGGTGCAGTTGAGATGACAGACGTTATCACACTGCCGGATGGCTTGACGTTTCAGAGTGGTGCAAATGCAAGCAATATTCGGGACTATTTGACGCTGCCGGATGGTATCGAAATCAAATCGGCTTCCGCAAGCGGAAACACCTTGAGCGTAACATGGGTGAAGAAAAGCACAAACACCAATGCAGAAATGGCACCGTATACGGTGAACGCTGCATTGAAAACGAACATGATTGAAGTTGGCAATTTTACTTCCGGCAAAATTCACAACGACTTGACCGTTCGGGTTCAGGGTGTTAATTCCACCGATTCGGATCAATGGGAAACCCTGCCGAAGAAGTCCGCAGATGTTACAATTTTAACACCGGCACCGGCAAAAATTGATTTGAGTAAAAAAGTAGAAGCAACTGCTGGCGACGATGCTGCTTCTTTGCAAAAGTATAAGGGCTATCTGGTTTGCGGCGAATATGTACTGTTTAAAGTGGAAGCAACGAACAGCGGCGAAACCGCAAAGAGCGGCACGCTGACACTGACAGACGTTGTTCCGGCTGGCTTAACACCAGTATCCGGCGTTACTGTTGGCGGTCATGCAACCGATGGTACAATTAACGGACAAACTGTTACTTGGACAACGGAAGGACTTGGTGTCAACGAAACCTTTACACGCTATGTAGTCTGCAAGGTAGATAACAATATCAGCACTTCCATGCAGTCTGTCCGGAACGTCGTTTATCTCGGCACACCGGAACAGTATGAATCGGTTGCAGCGGAATATGTCAACATCAAAAAGCCGTCCTCCAGCTTCTCGATTACAAAAGAAATTAAAGATCACAAGTCAATTTATTCTGTAGGGGATACGTTGACTTATACGATTACAGTTTCCAATACAGGTGAAAAGGATATCACATTCAGCAGCTTGACCGATGTCTTTAACGATGAAACGAATCTGGAGATTGTCAAGTCCACCTTGCCAACTGGCTCTTTTGAGTTGGCAGCTGGACAGTCAGAAAATTTCGAGATTTCAGTTGTCGTAAAGGAAGGCAAGACTGGTGACATCACCAACACAGCAACTGTAACATCAGAAGATGGTGAGTCAAAGTCCGCATCTGCAACGGCTTCTCAGAACGCATTCAGCTTTGGCGATGGACAGTTCACCAAGAATGTCAGCAGTACGGTTGCCATTGCTAAGGGTTTCATTACTTACACGCTGAAGTACTATAATAATAGTCGTTATTCTGGTAAGTATACTGAAAATGATCCACTGGAATTTACAGATGACTTTGCAAAGCTGAATGACTTGACTGTAAAAAATATAACAGTCAAGTTGAATGGGAAAGAACAGGATAAACCAAATATTGAGAATGTAAATGGCAAGGTTACAGTAAAATATATCGGTGATGTTCCGGCATATGGTTCTGTAACCGTTGAGGTAACTTGTCAGGTTGCAGAGGGTGCAAGTGGCACAATTCCGGCAAACACTGCAACGCTTTCTCATGGTTCTGATAAGGAATTGAAAGGTACTTCTCCGGAAGTCAAAATTTCTGATATTTCTTTCGATGTTGATAAGTTTGCCATTGCTGATGATGGAACAATCGGCGATTACAAAACTGCAAGTGACATCAAAGGCAATATGACAGCCTGGGATACTGCATGGAAAGACCCATCTGTGATTCAGCAGAAAATGGGAGAAGAAGTTTATGGCAGCGTATTGCCAGGACAGCGGATTACATTCTATATTAAGATTACCAATACTGGCGAAACAACATTAACAGAAAAGAACCTGACGATTACAGATGTGATGAAAGATACATCTTCCAGTCAGAATTCTAATGTATACATTGTAGATGCTGGAAATGGTGCGACATTTAGCGGCACATTATGGGATGGTTCCGATCGGATTGGTTCTATTTATAGCGGGAATGTTGGTATTGCAATCAATAGTGGATCTCAAAAGCTTTCTATTCCAAAGGATGGCTATATTGTAGTTGCTTATCAGGTCATTGCACCGGATGCAACCAGTAAAAATGGTTCCTTTAGTTCTGGTACAAATAAAGTAACAGTAAAAGCGGAAGGTGTAAGTGTAGAGGATTCCATTCAATATAAAGCGGATGCACCGCAAATGGAATTTGAAAAAGGATTTGGAACAGATGGCAATGGAAATGTTTCTGCAAAAGCAAAATCAGAAACCATTGAACCAAAATATGATAGTTCGGGAAAATTCAGTTATGATGATACGGTGGATGCTTTAAAGAAGAGCAGATTTGAGTATACTATAATACTAAGAAATGTATCTACTGCTGCTTCGCTTTATGGAAAAGATGTTACATTAACAGATACAATTCCAGATGGAATGGAATTTGTTGAAGTAACAAGTACAGATGCACGTATGCATAGTGTAGATGTAATAAATCCTCTAAATCCTCCTGGGAAGCCGATTGTTATTTGTCGTAAGCAAGATGTTTCTGATACAGGAACAACGTTGACATTCGATTTGGTAAAGCAAAATTATACTACAGGTGCATTATTTGATTTTGATTGGTACATAAATAACAGAGAATTTTTGATGTTTAAATATACCGTAAAATTGACAGATGTCAAAGCAGCTCAAATTGCAACTGAATTGCAAAAACAATGTGCAGACCCAGAAAATGTAGACCTTGTTTCTGAGTTATTCCAAAACAAAGCACAAGTTACCGCAAATAAAGATGTTTTGATTGATGGAAAACCGGGTAGAACGATTACCGATACCGCAGACTTGACCTTAAAGCAGGTTATCAAGAAGACCGCTCCAGGTCTGACAAAGGCTGCTAGCGATGTCAAGGCAACTCGTAAGTCTAATGATGGCATTAATATTCCAACATGGATTATCACCGTTTCCAATGATGATGATGCAGATGCTCCAATGACGAATATCGTTCTGGAAGATGAACTGAGTGGCGGCATGCAGTATGCAGCGGGTGCAAAATTAGACAGTGATCTATCTAAGAACTTTAATGGATACAGCACGGATGACGGAAAAACTTGGAACGACTTAGACTCTTGTGTAACAGTGAATGGCAGCAAGTTTACCATCAAGTTGCCAAATACTGTGCAATTGCAGCCGGGTCAGAGCGTTCAAATTCGCTATGCAGCGGATGATCCAAATCTGGCAACAGATGAATTAGTTCCAGAAAAGACCTATTTCAATAAGACGACCCTTTCCACCAGTGAAAAAATCTATCAGGATCGTGTCACTGCTGGTGACTTGGTAGATGGAAAGCTGGAGGCAACCGCAAGCAATAGCCAAGGCGGCGTAAAAACCACCTCCTTTAAGACGATTGAATACATCGGCAACATCGAATCTCCGTTCTTAGGCTATGACCATAGCATGAATAAGGAAGATGCAGACCATTATGGTCAGGGCAATACCCCGAGCGATAACTATGTAGAAGGCTTACAGGGCAATCGGGTTCGGTATAAGCTCTATGTAACCAACGATTCTCAAACAGAACTGGAGAACTTTACTGTTATCGACCGTCTGCCGTTTGAAAACGTGGACATTGGTCTGGTTTCCGGTTATGACCGTTACTCTGCATTTACGGTAACACCGGATATTAACAGCATTACCTGTAAAAGGGGTACGCTGAACAATTCCACAAATGGAAAAGATTTTCAAGAGGAAGAAGATATTTCTGACGTAAAGATTTCCTATTCCAGCGATAAGCATTCCAATCTGGATGAATACGCTGGCGACTGGGTTGGCGAATCTGGCAATATGAACTGGCAGGATACCGAAACCGATGAAGTTGTAAACCTGCGATTCCAGTTCCCGAGTGATTTTACAGTAAAGCCGGGTAAAACCGTTTGCATTACCTTTGAGGGAACGATTCCGGATTACGTACAGAACACGGGCGAAGAAAACATCGCATGGAACAGCTTTGCTTATTCCTATCAGTATGAAAATGGCGGCAAGCTGGTAGAAACACCGATGGTCGCAGAACCGGCAAAGGTTGGTGTCTGGGTTCCGGAAGTGAAAGATACCGTTAGCTTGGTTGTCAACAAGAAATATGAGAGCGGCCAGGGCGATACACAGACCTTCTATTTTGCACTCTTTACCGCAAAAACAGATGGTGTGACACCGACCTATGGTGCAGATGGCAAGTTGACAAATGCGAGCGAGTTCACACGTTACAGCAGCGAAATCAAGCCGATTACCGTAAAGGACGGCGAAAAAATAGAAACCGCAACCTTTACCAATATTCCGGCATCGGCAAAGAAGAATCTCTATGTCTTTGAAACCGATGAAAATGGTGTGATTAAGGACAATGTCAATGTTGCAGTTGGCGAACCGGTTTATGGAACAGATGCAAAGACATTGAATCCAAGTATGCCGGAAAGTGCTGCCAGCGGTGACAGCGGAACGAAACTGACGTATAAAGACGAAGATACGGTTGCAGCTGTTTCGTTCCTGAACGAAATTCAGTACGGTAAGATTACCGTGGAAAAGACCTTCAAATCTCCATTTAACACAACAGATACGTTCTACTTTGGCTTGTTCTATAAGACCAAGGATGGTGCGTATGTGAAGTATGGCGATTTGCAGACAGTAACCTTGACGGGTTCTAAGACGGGTGCAACGGATACTGTAACCTTTGACGAAGTTCCGATTCAGCGAAACTGGTATGTATTGGAAACGGATGCAAAGGGCAATCCAGTAACAGGCAGCTATCTGGATTACAAGGTTACTTATGGCGATTCTGCTGGTAAGGATCATGCAATTAAATTGGATGATGTAAATGTTCCAAAGACTGCAAAGATTACCAACGAAGAATCCGCAACTTATCAGATTCAGGCAACCAAGGTTGTAAACGGCGAAAAACTGACAGCTGAATCTGGTACTTATCGGTTTGCATTGTACAGTTCTGATAAGGAAGAGCTGACCAACGATGACCTTGCAGGTCTGACTATGGTTGGCGAGCCGCAGGAGGTTGCAGCTGGTGACAAGGTTACTTTCGACAACCTGAAAGAAAACACCTATTACTATCTGTTTGAATTGGATAGCAATGACAACATCTTGAAGCAGGGCGACAAGGCAACCAATGTCAAAACAGATTACATTGTAGAATATCCAAATGCGGATACTCGAGAAACAACCGATGCAGAAACCAATACAACAACCAGCACCGTTTATTATCTCCCGACACAGTTCGGAAAGACGGATGCGGATGAACCGTTGACAGTGGATGATTGCATCAAGCAGTCTGCAATTCAGAACCGAGAACAGACCAAGTCTGTAACTGGTTCGATTACCGTTGATAAGACGGTATTGCAGAACAGCACCAAGTTGACTGACTGGGATGGTGAATTCCATGTTGGTCTGTATGTACAGGATACAGAGGGCAATCTGAAACTGTATGGTGATGTTAGCGAATCTGTACATACATTAACAAAGGATGCTCCTTCTACCGTCTTTGAAAATCTGCCGGCGAAGACCGATGCAGAACCGGATGCTGGAATGTATTACATTGCAGAATGTGATGACAAGGGTACTCCGTTCTCAGATGGTACAAACGGCAAATATACCATTTATTATAATGTAAATGGTTCGGACAGTGCTGCTGTTTATGGTGCAGTGCTGCTGGATGGTCGGTTTGATACTGCTCCGACTGGTGCAGTTTCCGTTACCAACAAGACTGTAAGTGTTGCACGGACATTGGTCAAGAAAGACCTTGCAGACAAGGACGGTGCAGCACTGACAGGTGCAAAGTTTGCAATTTATACCAAACTTGCATATGAAGCATATCAGAACGGACAGGAAACGACTTTGTCTGCAATTCAAGAAAATATTACAGACAAAATCACTGCCAATCTCGCAGAAAATACGGAATATGTTCTGGTAGAAACCACCGCTCCGGAAAATTATGCAATTATGAACCCAATCTTCTTTACTGTCAACGCAAACGGTCAAATCGTTTTGTCGGATAACACGAGAGAAGATGTTGAGGTTCACAATAATGACGTTGTCGTTGATACAAACGTTTGGACTTCCGAGCTGATTGCTTACGACTCGAAGGAATCTACGATTATCATCGGCAAATATGACATCACAAAGCAAATGGAACTTGCAGGTGCAACCCTGACTCTGACCTCTGAAAATGATGTCGATTGGAGCAAGGTTACACTGGAAAACAAAACCGCTGTTTTGGATGAAAATAAGAAGCAAATTGGTATTCAGTGGATTTCTACCGGTACTGATGCAGTTATCAAGGGATTGCCGGACGGCGATTACACTTTGGCAGAAACCGGAAGTGAATTTACTTCTGAAACCGATGGAAAAACTTATCGGGTTGCAAAAGGCACAGTAATCCTGACACTGACCAATGGAACGATTCAAGATGTTGTTTCCTCTGGAAATGCAGTTGTTACGGATGAAGTCATGAGCAACTATGAATATGGTTACTTCTATTACAATGGAACAGAAAGTCAGACAAATGTTGCAGTTTGCGATGCTGTTTTAGGTGCAACCATTGTCATTAACAAGTATGACATTGATATAGAAGAATCCAGCAGAATCAATCTGCCGGGTGCAAAAATGAATTTAAAACCGGCAGACGGACAGACGATTGATTTGTCTAAAATCATTTCTACGAATGTCCGCTTGGATCGCACGGGAAGCGGTATTTCATGGGAAACAAAGGAAAATGAAAGTGCAACGCTTGGAAATGTTCCAGATGGTAAGTATGTTTTGTCGGAAGTCGTTGCTCCGAATGGATATACAACTGTAACCGATTTTACTTTTGAAGTAAAGGGTGGAAAAGTCATTACTGCTTCCAGAGAAGATGGTTCGATTACCGTCAAGGAAGATGAAAATATTATTTCTGTCAATGATAAGCGGACAGAAGTAAGTATTAGCAAGGTTGACGCTGCAAATGATGAAGAGTTGCCGGATGCAACCCTGACACTGACCAGTGCCTATGTCACAACAGAACAGTGGCAGAAAATCGTAGACATGAACACAGGTCTTACATTGACAGATGACGGCGATGGTATTTACTGGGTATCTGGAGAAGAGCCGAAGAACATTGCTGGTTTACTGTGCAGTCGTCAATATACATTGCAGGAAACCGCTGCTCCGAATGGCTATGCTTATTCTGAAGACATTACCTTTATCGTTGGCTCTGATGGCAAGGTTGTTGACAAAACAACTGGTGCTGACTTGAATGGAACAGTTGTCATGAAGGATTATCGGGCAGAACTGACCATTTCCAAGAAGGATGGCAGTGATGCGTTCTTGGCTGGTGCAACCTTGCAGCTGCTCAGCAAGACCACAGATCCGCTGAATCTGGACGATGTTCAGATTGATGGAAAGCCGCTGACCGAAGATCAGAAGGTAACCGTAGATGGCAGACAGGGCATTCAGTTCGTTTCGACAGATGCAGAAATGAAGATTACCGGCTTGCCGGCGATCAAGTATGAATTGTCAGAAGTTTCTGCTCCGACCGATTACTTGAAATCATCAGATATACAGAATATTGATTTAACAAAGGCAATATTTGATGATGAAGGAAATCAAATTCCTGTTTCGCAAAAAGTTATCAACAACAAGTTGGGTGAATTGACCATTCAGAAGGTCGATCAGGATGGCAATGATTTGACAGGTGCAACGCTGCAATTAAAGGCAGATGATGCAAATGTTGACTGGTCGAGTGTAAAGCTGAATGGCGATGCAGTAACAGACCTGATTTCCGCAGAAGATGCAACCGTTTTGGTTTGGACTTCTACCGGAGAATCCATGACCTTTAAGGGCTTACCTGCTGGAACTTATGAAGTTTCTGAAGTTTCCGCTAAGGCAGGTTACCTCGCACTCGCAAAGACACAGAAATGGGCTGTAACCGTTTCTGCAAATGGTGCAATATCTGTAAATAATCAGGTATCCACAGACGGTCAGGATAGTTCGATTATTACCATTACCAACGAAGCAAGCACCATTCAAATCAACAAGGAAGCACTGGATGGCGGAAGCATTGCAGCAGAAGAAGCAGAATTTAGACTGACTGCAAAGGATGAAAATGCAACGCTGAACGGTGTTCAGATTGGTGCAACCACGATTACAGAAGATGCGGTATCTGCAACATTCAATGGAAATGTTACCATTTCTGCATTGCCGGATGGCACGTATGAACTGGAAGAAATCGCAGCTCCGAACGGATTCACAACGATTTCCACCTTTACCTTTGTTGTAACGAACGGCGTTGTAACAACTGTCGATGAAACAACAAACGGTGAAGTTGAAAAATCCGAAGATGGAAAGACCTTGACCATCAAGGATGAACGGACAAAAATCCAGATTGACAAGAAGGACATCACCGGACAGGAAGAAGTTGCAGGAGCAACCCTGACGCTGACCAATGATGACCTGACTGCAGAACAGTGGGAAGCAATTGCTGCTGCAGACAAGGATTTGACTGCATCGGATAATGGAATTGAATGGAAGTCTGGCAATGCCGCTAAGGAAATTGTTGGTTTACCGGATGGCACATACACATTAAAGGAAACTGGCAATGAATTTACTGCAAATGGAAAGACCTATCAGGTTGTAACAGATACGCTCACCTTTACGCTGGAAAAGGGCAAGGTTACCAACGTAACTGGTGCAAAGGATACATTTGGCAGCAAAACAGATGATGGTTATTTCTATTACAATGGAGATTCCGATGCAAATCAGAATTACATTGCTGTTTGTGATGCTGAAAAGCCAGAAGTAACAGAAACTACAACCACTACCACAACTACAACTACCACGACAACAACGACTACTACAACAGAAGAAACAACCACAGAAGCATCCACTACAACAGAAGTCACAACAACCGAGGAAACTACTACAACAGAAGTCACAACAACCGAGGAAACTACTACAACAGAAGTCACTACAACTGAGGAAACCACCACAACAGAAGTTACCACTAGCGAAACAACAGTTGCAACAGAAACATCCACTGCAACTTCGGAAACAGAAGTTACAACAGAAGAAACCACTACAACCGCAGAAACGACTTCTACGGAAACAGAGGCAACCACTACAACGACAATCACAACGACTGTAACGGTACAGGATGTTGTCATTGCAAAGAAGGACATCACAGGTAAAACTGCTGTTAAGGGTGCTGCACTCACCGTTAAGGATGCAGAGGGCAAACTTGTAGACAGCTGGACTTCTGATGGAACAGACCACACCATTGCCGGCGATAAGTTTACCATTGGTGAAACTTATACACTGGAAGAAACCGCTGCTCCGAATGGCTATGTATATGCAGACAGCATTACCTTTACTGTTGGAGAAGATGGAACGATCACAGTGGATGCAGCAAATGTGGATGAAAATGGTGTCATTGTCATGAAGGACGATGTGACCAAGGTATCCATCAGCAAGAAGGACATCACTGGCGACAACGAAATCCCAGGAGCAACCCTCCAGATTAAGGATGAAAACGGGGATGTCGTAGAAGAATGGACATCGACAGACAAGCCGCATGAAATCAACGGCAAGCTGACCGCAGGTAAGGAATACACCCTCCATGAAGAAAATGCTCCGAATGGTTATGCATATTCCGAAGATGTGAAGTTTACCGTAGACGAAACCGGCAAGGTAACGGAAGTTACTATGAAGGACGATGTCACAAAGGTATCTATCAGCAAAAAGACAATGACTGGTTCGGATGAACTGGCTGGTGCAGAACTGAAACTGTACTATGTAACCGAAAACGAACAGGGCGAGACAGTAGAAACCGAAGTGGATGCTTGGACATCCGGCACAGAAGCATATGTCATCAATGGCAAGCTGATTGCTGGCGGCAAGTATAAACTGGTAGAAGTGACCGCTCCAAAGGGCTATCAGGTTGCAGAAGCAGTGACATTTACCGTGAACGAAGACGGTACTCTGACAGAAGTAACGATGCGTGACGCAGCTGAGGGCGAAATCGCCATCAGCAAGCAGTCCGTCAACAGCACAGAAGAACTCGAAGGTGCAAAACTCAAGATTACTGATGCAACTGGCAAGACCGTTGCAGCGTGGGTATCCGGTAAGACACCGAAGCTGGTTCAGCTGGATGCTGGCACTTACACTTTGACGGAAGAAACCGCTCCGGACGGCTATGTATTGGCAGAATCCATGACCTTTACCGTTGACAAGAACGGCAAGGTTACAGTAAAGAACGAGAACGGCGAAGATGTGGATGCTGGCGGCATCATTGTCATGAAGGATGACACCACTAAGGTATCCATCAGCAAGCAGGACATTACTGGCGACAAGGAAATTCCGGGAGCAAAGCTTCAGGTCAAGGATGAAACCGGTAAGGTCATCGAAGAATGGACTTCCACCGACAAGCCGCACGAAATCAACGAAAAGTTGGTTGCTGGCAAGACTTACACGCTCCACGAAGAAGGTGCACCGGATGGCTATACTTATGCCGAAGATGTCAAATTCACTGTGGATGAAAAGGGCGAAGTCACAACGGTTGTCATGAAGGATGCGGCAACAGAAGTTTCCATCAGCAAGCAGGATATCACCGGAACGACAGAAGTAGAAGGGGCAACCCTCCAGATTCTGGATGAAAACGGCAAACAGGTTGCACAGTGGATTTCCACGAAGAACGCTTATGTTCTGAAGGGTGTTCTGAACGCAGATACAACCTATACCCTGCACGAAGAAAACGCACCGGATGGTTATGCGTATGCAGAAGACATCACCTTTACGATTGACAAGACTGGTAAGGTCACCGTCAACGGCGAGGATGTCAATGGTCAGGTTGTCATGAAGGACGATGTGACCAAGGTAACCATCAGCAAGCAGTCTGTAACTGGCAGCGAAGAAGTTCCGGGAGCAACCCTCCAGATTCTGGACAAGAATGACAAGGTTGTTGAAACATGGACGTCTGGCGACCAGCCGCATGAATTTACAGGCAAATTGATTGCAGGCGAAACCTACACGCTGCATGAAGAAAATGCACCGGAAGGCTACGCTTATGCAGAAGACATTACCTTTACGGTAGAAAAGAATGGCACTGTTACAGTAGACGGCAAGGATGTCAATGGTACAGTTGTCATGAAGGATGACGTTGCAAAGGTAACCATCAGCAAGCAGGATCTCACCAGTGGCGAAGAAGTTCCGGGAGCAACCCTCCAGATTCTGGATCAGAACGGCAAGGTTGTAGAAGAATGGACATCCACCGATCAGCCGCATACCGTACAGGAAAAGCTGACCGCAGGGGAAACCTACATCTTGAAGGAAACCAATGCACCGGATGGCTATGGTTATGCGGAAGAAATCTCCTTCACTGTAGAAAAGAGCGGTAAGATTACCGTAAATGGCGAAGATGTTAACGGTCAGGTTGTCATGAAGGACGATGTGACAAAGGTATCCATTAGCAAGAAGACCTTGACTGGTTCGGATGAACTGGCTGGTGCAGAACTGAAACTGTACTATGTAACCGAAAACGAACAGGGCGAGACAGTAGAAACCGAAGTGGATGCTTGGACATCCGGCACAGAAGCATATGTCATCAATGGCAAGCTGATTGCTGGCGGCAAGTATAAACTGGTAGAAGTGACCGCTCCAAAGGGCTATCAGGTTGCAGAAGCAGTGACATTTACCGTGAACGAAGATGGTACTCTGACAGAAGTAACGATGCGTGATGCTGCGGAAGGCGAAATTGCCATCAGCAAGCAGGCAATCAACGGCACGGACGAACTGGAAGGTGCAAGCCTCAAGATTACCGATGCAACTGGTAAGACCGTTGCAGAATGGGTATCAGAGAAGACACCGAAGCTGGTTCAGCTGGATGCTGGCACTTACACCCTGACAGAAGAAACCGCTCCGAACGGCTATACTGTTGCAGAATCCATTACCTTTACCGTAGACAAAGCAGGCAAGGTTACCGTAAATGGCAACGATGCAGGCGGCGTGATTACAATGAAGGATGATACCACAAAGGTTGCCATCAGCAAGCAGGATTTGACTGGCTCTCAGGAAATCCCAGGTGCAACGCTTCAGATTCTGGATCAGAATGGCGATGTGGTAGAAGAATGGGTATCTGGCACAGATGTACACTACATCGAAGCAAAACTGACCGCAGGCGAAACCTATACGTTGCATGAAGTTGGTGCTCCGAATGGTTATGCATATGCAGAAGATGTTGCCTTTACCGTTGGTACAGACGGCAAGCTGCAAACTGTAACCATGCAGGACGACACCACAAAGGTATCCATCAGCAAGCAGGATCTGACCACTGGCGAAGAATTGCCAGGTGCACAGCTCTCCTTGTATGATGCAGATGGTCAGCTGATTGAAAGCTGGACATCCACCGATCAGCCGCATTATCTGGAAGGCGTTTTGACCGCTGGTGCAACTTACCGGCTGGTAGAAATCACCGCTCCGGATGGCTATCTGACCGCAGAAGATGTGACCTTTACTGTCAGCGAAGATGGTTCTGTGGATGAAGTTGTTATGCAGGATGAAAAGACCCAGGCAGAAATCAGCAAGCAGGACATCAGCGGCAAGGAAATCGCTGGAGCACATCTGACGGTTACTTACACCGCAAAGGATGGCAAGACCTACACGCTGGATTCTTGGGTATCCGAAGAAGGCAAGTCGCATACAATTACGGGCTTGCAGGTTGGTACGGTTTATACTTTGCAGGAAAAACAGGCTCCGGATGGCTATGAGCTGGCGGAATCCATCGACTTTATGTTTGATGAAAACGGCGTTCTGAATCTGGTAACTTACCAGAAGGATGAGGCTGGAAACATCACCGAAACCGTATATACAGCAGTTGACCAGATTGTCATGGTAGACGTTGCAAAGACAACAACCGAAACCACAACGACAACGACGGAAACAACGACTACAACCACGGAAACTACAACCGAAGCGGAAACGACCACATCTGGAACGACCACTTCGACAACCGTAACCACAACTACCACACAACCAACTACGACAACAACAACGGAAACAACGACTACAACACAATCGACTACAACACAACCGACTACAACCACAACCACTGTTACAACAACAACGACAAAACCGACTACAACCACGACAACCACCACCACCAAAGCAACAACTACTACAACGACAAAACCGACTACAACCACGACAACCACCACCACCAAAGCAACAACTACTACAACGACAAAACCGACTACAACCACTGTTACAACCACAACGACTGTAGCAATCACAACAACAACCGAAGAAACAACTACGACCACTGAAGAAGTAACCACGACCGAAGAAGTAACCACGACCGAAGAAGTGACGACTACCGAGGAAGTAACCACGACTGAGGAAGAAACGACCACCGAAGAAGTAACCACGGAAGAAACCACAACCGAAACCACCATTCCGGAACGGACGATTACGATTCATAAGATTGCTCCGGCTGCTGCATCTGCAACACAGTCCGAAAACGGCATCTATACGATTCAGTATGACCCGCACGATATGGCTGGCGTAACCTTCGGCATCTATGATGCAGATGGAAATCTGGTAGAAACCGTAATTACAGACGAAAACGGCTATGCAGAAAGCAGCATCCTGAATGGCGATTATTACACCGTACAGGAAATGCAGACGGTCAGTGGCTATGTGATGAACACAGAACCGTATGTGATCGACTTCACCACCACTGAAGGTGATACCGCAAACTTGGAAATCACAAACGACATCATTCGCTGCCAGATCCACCTCTCCAAGCAGTTGGAAGGCAATGCAGGTGACATTACCATGGTACAGTTTGGCTTGTATACCGCTCAGGACATTCCGCTCCTGGATGGTACAGTTGTTCCGAGTGACAGCTGCATCGGTATTGCAAATGCACAGGAAGACGGCACAATCTTGTTTGAAGATACGCTGCCGGCTGGTAACTATTATGTAAAGGAACTGGCAACCGCAGATGGCTATGTATTGTCGGATACCATTTATCCGGTAGAAGTCATTTATCCGGAAGACCAGACCATTGCAGATATTACCTTTGAAGTCAACAACGGTGATCCGATTATCAACTATCAGACAACTACCACAACAACGACTACCGAAGAAGTTACTGAAACACAACCAGAAGAAACGACTGTTACAACCGTAACAGAAACAACAGCCTCTACTGGTACAAGTGATGTACACGGTGGTATAGATTCTAAAACAACAACTTCTACCACAACAACGACTACTGATGACACAACTACAACGACCACAACAATAACGACCACCACAACCACCAAGAACAATTCTTCGTCTTCTTCGACCTCGAAGAAGACTACCGGCAAGACTTCTTCCAGCGGCAGCAGTAGCAGCAGCACGAAGACCACACCGAAGACAGCAGATGACCGGATGCTTCCGATTGTCATCACTGGCAGTGCAGCATTCTTGTTTGCGGCAGCAAGCAAGCCGAAGCGGAAGAAGAATCAGAAGGTGTAAACCGACTGACTGGAGAAATTCCGGAATCAGACAGCTTTGAGCGACAACTAGGAAAATAGACAGCAGAAAGACCGTTGGCAGAAATGCCAGCGGTCTTTTGTTTTTCGGTATGCTTTTTTGGGTTCTTGTGAAAAGGATATTGACGAATATGCTGAAACTATGGTACAATAGACAAAATACAAAAGAAAAGTTCCTCGATTTTGGGGCAATTGTAGGAGAATAGAAAGGGTTGTTTTATGAAATTTCCATATAAAGGTATTTTTGCGTTTTGCAGTGCGGTCTGTTTGTTTGCTGTTTCCATGCCGATTTCTACAGTGGCAGCATCTGCGGAAACTTCACCTCGAAAGGCCGTGCAGGCGGATTGCGTTTCTGACTTTGCGGATGCCGATTCCGAGGACGGGTATCTGCCCTTACAGGGAGCAGCTATCGCCTTTGAAAACAGCGATGGGGAACAGCCGCTGTATGGCAGTGCAGCAGAAACGGATACTGTACCGGAATCCTATGATTTGCGGGAGCAGGGTATTATCACTTCTGTAAAAGATCAGGGTTCTGATGGTATGTGCTGGGCGTTTGCAACGCTGGGGGCAGCAGAAAGTCACCTGCTGAAATATTATGAAACCGATTTGGATAATATCAATGATATGGACTTGTCCGAAGAGCAAGTTGGCTATTTTCTCTATACGCCCGACCCGCAGCCACTCAGCCCAACTTATGGCGATGCCATTATTCAGGCAAAAAAGGGAGCATCCGGCGGAAACGCCCTGCATGCATCGTTTTTTCTCAGCACTGTCGGCATTCAGGAAGAAGCCTATTTGCCCTATCAGGGCTGTTCTGGTTTTCATTCGGAATATCAGCGGAAACAGGCTGCCTATCGAATGACTGGTTCAGAAACGATGCTCAGCGTGCAAACAAAAAGCGAACGGGAAACGATTAAAAAACGCATGATGCAGAACGGCGGCATTTATGTTGCTTTTCATAGCAGTGGTGCAAATTATTATGACAACGGAACGACATATGCATATTATCAGAGCGATTCCAGTTATTATAATGCAAACCATGCGGTTTTACTGATTGGCTGGGACGATAATTATGCAAAGGAAAACTTTGACCCGAAGGAACAGCCAAAAAATAATGGTGCGTGGCTGGCAAAAAACAGCTGGGGCGATGGAAAGCTGGATGATGGCTATTTCTGGATTTCTTATGAAGATACCAGTCTGGGCGAGTATGCAAGCTTTACCTTTGAACCACGAGAGGACAGCGGAAACATCTATTATTATGACGGTGCAGGGTATAGCGTTGCGTATTCGTTTGATTCTGTGGCAAATGTTTTTCGGGCAGAAGAGGACGAAACGCTGTCCCGTGTGGGCTTTTATCAGACTAGTTATAATGGCAACAATCCAAAATATCAGATTCAGGTTTATCGCCTGTCAGAAACAGCAACTGACCCGACCGATGGCGAACTGTTATTGGATACCACGGGCCATTCCGGCGGATTTGGTTATCAGGAAATTACCTTGCCGGAAACGGTTTCTTTGCAGAAGAATGAGCGATTTTCTGTGGTATTGTCGATGAAAATCAAGAAGAATCAAACCTGGCAAAATGGCTATCTGACCATTGAGGAAGACTTTGAGAACACGAATTATACGATGCAATTTTCTGCACAGCCGGGACAGAGCTATATTTGGGATCAAGGCGGTACAAGATGGCAGGATGCGACGCAGCTGATGGGAGAAAAGGGTGCATTTCACAATGTAAACATCCATGCAATCATGCTGCCAAAGGAACAGGAACTGGATACTGCACAGCTGCAAGCAATTGAAGCTTGTGCAAAAACAGCAGAACAAACCGATATTGCAGAAGTAGCCGCTACCGTATTAGAATTGTCGAAAGAAGAAACCATGCAGCAGGGGCTGTTGAATCGTGTCACGGCTGCATTGATGGGGCTGTTGGAAGAACAAGGAACGATTACTTATCCAGATTATGCATACCCACATGCAAAATGGGGCGATATCAATGAAGATGGCGTGGTAGATGTGGAAGATGCGGTTTTAGTGCTGACAGCTTACGCAAAGAAAGCCGCTGGACGGGAAAATTCTTTGCGGTATTGGCAGCTGATCCAAGGGGATGTGAATGGAACTCTGGACGATTTGACAGTAGAGGATGCTGTGACGATTTTGACGTATTACGCAAAGAACGCAGCAGGGCAGGAAGCAACCTTTGCAGAGCGGCAAAATTCTGTGCCATAAAAATATCAGCAATCATGCAGCAACATCGCAAAATTGCACGCCGCAGGCGACTGCGGTCGAGCTGGCTCAGCTCGGCGGAGGGTGATTCCCCACAGTGTGGGGAA
>OGOG01001750.1_pt1 | contig 20366 bp, 27 predicted proteins | sample 1552581 | NCBI WGS metagenome assembly OGOG01 (sample SAMEA2580152, study PRJEB22360) | human gut metagenome | biome: human gut; feature: human-associated habitat; material: faeces | place: Denmark | collected 2008/2010 | reverse complement strand
CCTGCATGGATTGCAGCAGGGCTTCTGCACGGCTGACACAGCTTTCTGCTCGGTCAGCATCGGCTTTTGCGGTTTCGCTCTTCTTGGTGACATCCTGCTTGACTTCCTGCATAGAATCCATGTATTCATCATATTTCGTTTTCATTTCTTCCGGTGTTGGAATAGCGGAAGTATCTCCATCTATGGAATCCTTTACAATTGCGTCAATCACCTGCGACTTTGCAATCAGACCGCCTGTACCATCTTTGGCAATCCATTGCAGTTTTACAATTCCGGAAAATTGTGTAACCGCATTTGACAGAATGACTTGATTGTTTACAATCTGCATATCATATATCGTCATATCCGGCAATTCCGCTCGAAGAAAATAATTTGCTGCCCCCTGTACTTCTGGAGCGTCAACAGATCCCCGTCTTGTATTGCATTCTCCTTGCATTGCCAGCCACAACGTGTCAACCGTTGCAAAATAATTTTTTTTATCAATTGTGATTTGCATTGTTTATCCCTCCTCCGGTTTTTTCTTATTCATTTTAATCTCGCCATCATTACAAATAATTGCAATCGTGCCATAGGGCACTGCAACTTCTCCATTATGCGTTCCGGTAAACCAGCTATAAAAATCGTTCTCCCCTTGTCCTGGATGGGATAATACATTAAATTCCGACAATGTGCCATTAAAATATATGGTGGACAATCTTCTCTGCCATGCGAATGTTTCACTTTTAATGGACTTGACCGCATTTGTAAAGCTGACTGTTTGCACAATATCTCTTCTTGGCTCGGAAGATGCCGCATCGGAAAACAGCCCTTCCAAGTCGGAAACTTTTTTAGACATGCTGACTGCATAGAAGGTTGTAACGATGTTCGGAACGTTGCCATCAGAAGAACGAAATCCTAAAATCTGACTATATGGCTTGTCAATGTTGCCATTTAGCAGTTTGATTCCAATCCAAATTTCATCTGTTCCAATTGGGATATACTTTCTCACGGAAAAGCGTCCATTATCGGTATCAAAAGGCGTAGAAACACCGTCCCACCATGACAGCTGAAAAGAACCGCTAACATTGCTGAGTGCAAAATAAATGCGTGTCATACCGGACACATTGATTCGCAGGAAGAGATCATATTCTTCTGTTACCTGTTTTGAAATCGTAGATCCGCCGGTTGCATAAGACGGTGTACGCATTCCATAGACGGATTCAGAAACATTTCCCAATGTGATATTGGTGATTTCTCCACGAACGACATCGTATTCCCGTCTTGTAATCATCTGTGTGGTGCTGATTCCGATTGTAGTATCGTATACTGTGCCAATATCGCCAACGTCAAAGCTGTTTCCAATGACTGCATCTTTGAAAAATACGCTGCTTTTCAAATCCAAAAAATCAATTTGATACGACACAATCGGATGATTGATATTTTTAAATTCTGCAATCGCATTTTCCAAGCTGCTTGTACTATATACGCCAACATAAGGCAACGCAAACGGGGAAAAAGAATCTTTAATAGACAACACATTGCTATTCTGTTCTTCATTTTCGCCAATCGAAAAGCACATTTTTTCTTTTGATTCCTCGTAATTCTCCGAAACAGAAATGGATTTTATGTTCTCTGAATAGGCAATCCGAAACGCTGGCTTTTCCATGCTGCCAGCCGCTGATTCTCGCCTTTTTTCAAGCGAAAAATAAAAGTTATCCCGATATAATTCATGCCCTGCCACTGGAATCAATCCATTGATGACAACATCGCATACCGTTGCATTCCCAAGCCGGTCTTTAAAATTAACCGCTTCTATCGGAAATGTATCTGTATCATCGGTGTGCTGGCTGAAACTGTATAATATTTTCCCTGCATCCTCAAAGCCGTAATCTCTTAAATTCTTTGTATAGGCAGCTGTCATAGTTGCAGCCATAATTTGAGCCGCATTCTTTGCCGATTCCTCTTCGTTCCATTCCACGTTCCCAATCAAAAAATTAAGATAATACCATATGTGGTAAGCTGTACAGGTGATTGTGATTTCTCCGTGTTCGTTTTTGGATACATCTCTGGATAAAATGATAAACAGCTGTGATTTGTCTTTTGACCCTCTCACCGGATAGGGTACACGCAAAATATTGTAGCATTTCAGCCGCTTCCAAGCCCCAAATGGGTCAATTGGATGCTTGATGGTGCAACTAAATTCACTGTTAAACTCTTCTGTTGCAATGCATTCTGTTGGATATAAGGAATAGCCATTTTTTATGACCGTTTCACCATTTATCAGCATATAAAAGTCATTCTGCCCGACTGGTTGTTCAAACACGCCAATTTGATGATACACAACAGCACCCCCCCTTATAACAAGAATCTTGCACATCGTTTGATGGATAAAAAAGATAGGTTTTCATATGTGATTTCACATTTTACGCTGGCTGGCAAATAGAGCGATGAAAAATCGCCATAGGTTTCACAACTAAGGTCTACCTTTTCTTCGTCCGGCAGTTCTTTGACTATGCCATTTTCCAGCGTTCCAAACAAAACAAGCCTGCTCCATCTGGTATCTATACAATATACCCGATCTGTCGCCAGACCAGTATTGATATAAAGTACAGTACCACCGACATAAAAGCTGGTTGTTGCATCTGTAGCAGCTGGCACGAAGTAAATCATCGGTGTTGCTGGAATATCGCCCACACGGGCAGTATCATACTCTGTGATTGCAATTGTTCCGGAGGATTCCGAAATGGTTGGCTTTATCTGCTTTTCTCTCAGCAATTCAGAATATGCGTAACAGGTATAGTTCAGCGTGATTTCTGTGAATCGGTTTGATTTTCGGTCAGGTGTAATCCCATCCATGCACCATGCTGTAATTTTACGCTCTGGATGGTCTGAAATAATCAAATCACCATGCCCTGTAAAATGCTTCAATACTTCTTCTGCCCTCTGCCTGCCAACTGTACCAATTGTAAAAGAGATTTGCTTTGTGCTATAGCTGCCATAATCGTAAATAATCGGCGGCATACCAACCGAAGTTGCTACTGTATAATCATTTGCAGCAATTACAGGAGCAGGCAAAAATTTCACATAACCATATTGTCTACTATCATGCCCATTAAATAGAATATAGCTCATTTCGCACCGCCCCCTGTAACAAATACTGCTTTTTGTGTTTCTGCTGCAATCCGCTGCATAACCTTTCGGATGTCGTCTTCACTATTTACATTTCCAATAGATAAGCCATTCAGATTCACTGTAACATTGGCTGTTCGGTTCAAGTTTTGTGTGTTCCCACGGTTGCTTATTCTGTCCGCAGTGCCAATTGCAGCAGTTGCATACACTTCCGGCGAAACAGAATGTTCCGATAAATACTGTTCAAAGGGCGTGACTGTTGATTCTGCCATAGTTCTTCCAGCATTCTGCATTTCCGGCAAACTGTCGTTGATGGTGTTGATATAGCCAGCAACAGACATTTCCGCAGCCCATCCGAATTTCTTAGACGGAGATGCAATGCCCAATGCACTATTAAACGCATTGGAAATCATGCTGGCAGTATAAGACACACTTGCTTCTAACTGCCGCCGTCTTTCTTCCATGGTGTTCAAATATCCATCCGCTGACATATTGGCAGCATATGCAGCATTATTATATAGTTCATATGCGATGTTTTTTGAACGCTCCAGCAATCTATTAAAAGCACTTGGGGTATCTTGTGCATCAAAGGTTGCCTTAAAAGTGCTCCCGCCTGTGGCGGCGGCGCCTGCCATTGGTGACCACAGCTTTCCGCTCAGTTCTGCGGCAGCTGCAACAGTATCATCCATAGATTTTTGAGCGTTAGATGTTGCTTTTCTCCATTCAATGCCAGCCTTTATATTCATGTTCTCCATAGCGGTAACATCTTCTTGCGTAACACCTGCCATGCCATTTGCAACAGCTGTTTTGGTGTTGCCTAACTCGTTATTGATACGATAAGCCTGCCGCTGCAAATAACCACTGGTTGCCGTTTCAGCGGTTGCAAAATGGTTTTCCAGATAATACATGGATGTTTCCAATTCATCTTTCGTTCCGCTTGTGATTGCCTGTTGTAACTGCTGATAATTTGCAATGGTTGTACTGTATTCCGAATACATATCTTCTGCATTCATCAACGCCTGCTGTAAGGTGCTTTCATCTGCTGCTTCCTGTTTCAGCTGGTTGAGTTCTTTTTTTACATTGTTGAAGTCTGTCCAAAGTGTTCCACCGAACCAATCATCTGTTGGGTCTGGTCCTAATGCTCTTAGATTTTCATAACTTTGTTCGAGTTCTGCAATTCTTAAATTTCGCTGCCCAGAATCCGTATATATCGTATGTGTCCGGAAACTATTATAGTTATTCTGTGCTTCCATATAGGCATTCAGAGCATCATCTTTTCCAGACAACGCTTCTGAAAACTGGTCAGCATAAATATTTGCATAGGCTTCGCCCTTCTTTTTCAGCAGGACTTCATCCAATTTTACAGATAATTCGTCATATTTTTGAATGACGCCATCCACAATTTCAATTTCTTCGCCGGTCACATCGCCAAGTTCTTCTGTGATGAACTTCGCACGATTTTCATAGCCTTCCTTGATTCTGCCGTTGCCATCAACGATTCCATCCAGTTCAGCTTTTAAGCCCTCGTAATACTGAAATTCTGCATCCTTATTTTTTATGTTCGTATCTGCTGCATCTTTCGCTTCTTCCCACTTCGTTCTCTGATCACTCAGTTTGTCACATAATTCCTGCGTTTTTTCAGAAACAAGGGAAGTTGGTTCTAAGGAATCCTCTAAATTTCTATAGTAATCGTAAATGGCAATGCCTGCTCCAACGGCAAGCCCGGCAATCAATCCGAATAAGTTTGCTTTCTGTGCAGCATTCAGCAATAACTGTGCATCTTTTGCTGCCTTAATTGCATTCACAACAGCAGTCATTCCGGATACGGCACTGGATACAAATTTCGTAACCGTTCCGATAGCAAGTGCAATTTTCATGGCTTCGCCGACTTTTTTAATGGTATCAATGATGTGATCCATGTTGTTGGAAACATAGTCCATAGCAGATTCTAGCTTGGGCATTGCTTTATCAAAAATCGGCTGTGTGATTTCTGTTTTGAATTTTCTGCCAAGGGATTCCGTTCTTCTCTCAACGCCGTTAAATTTAATCTTATCGACTTCTTCCAGCGTTTCTTTGGAGGTTGTGATGTTGCCGTTTACATTCATCAAGGCTTTTACGCCTGCTGCTCCAAGATCTTCCCACATCGTGCCGAACAAATCAACTCCGGCTTGATTCATTTTTACCTGATCATCCATCTGAAATAAAGCCGTTAAGGTATCTTCTGTTGCTTGTCTGGCTGTTTCCCCACCTTGAGAAAATTTTTCTCTCATTTCATCTGCATCCAGCCCAATTAAGCTGAATCCTTCTGTTGTAGATTCCGCAGTATCTTTGGTGCGAATGCCAAATTCTTTCATGGCATCGCCCAATTTATCGACAGAAAACGTACCGGAAGCCGTGCCGTTTGCAAGAGAATTAAAGAAATCATCTGCATCATAGCCCAATTGCTGATAATGCACAGCATATTCATTGATGGAATCCAGCAAATCGCCATTCTTGTCAAGCCCTTGCTGCGAACCTTGAATCATCATAGAAAACGCTTCATCAGACGAAATTCCAAACTGATCCATCAGCATTTTTACGGCTCTCAGCTGTTCCTGTGCATCGTAACCGAAGTAACTTTCCATCGTGAATAGATTCTCTGTAATATCGGACAAATCAGCATCATTCAAATCGCCAAACTGCTGTACCACCAAAGCCATCGTATCGGATACGTTGCTTAACGATTCGCCGTTACCGGATTCGTAAATATCATTGATAATATCCTTGTATTGCCCCATATCACTGGCAGCCGTTCCGGTTTTTACCGCAAAACTGCCAACTGCAGAATCACTTTCCAGAAGCAGGTCATACATATCATGCAAGCCATCTGTGACAAATTTGATTCCTTCTGTGTAAAGATTGGCTGCAACGCCTTTCATTGTAGTAAATCCATCTGATGCCTTATCGGAACGTTCACTGACATCTTCCAAGGAATCTGAAACATCATCAAAAGAATCCGCAGAACTGTCACTGCTGTTGGATATGTCCTCTAATTCTCTGCTCAGCTTGTTCGCTTCTCCCTGTGCAGAATACAGCATCTTACTGTATTTATCGGTTGCACTCGCAGCATCATCCGCTGCTTTTCTGGCATTGATGGCTTCTTCAGAGGAATAGCCGTATGCTTCTGCCGCCCGATCCGCTGCCGCCTGTGCTTCCTGATATTTTCTTGACTGATATTCGACCGCATCCGATAACGCCTGTATTTTCTGCTCGGATTGCTCCTGCATTTTTCGCAGAATTTCCTGTGCCTTTGCGGTTTTTTCTACAGCATCATCATTCTGATTAAATTCAGATGTTACCGTTTTCAGTTCTTCTCGCATCGCTTTCAAGCTGTTGTTTGACATGGAAAGTGCTTTCCGGAATGCACTTTCCCCATCCAGACTGATACGTGCTTTAATATCTCTTACTTGTGCCATTTTTCCACCACCTTCCATAGATGCATTTGTGTCAATTCACCCGGTCGTGTATTCAGCGTTTCTGCACGGGTAAGTCCGGCAGACAGCCCATAGTATAAAAGCCGGAGAAAGTGTTTCTCCCTCCGGCGAATCAGTTTTTTCCATCTTTGTCTTTTTCAGCTTCCATCTCTGCTTCGATTTCCAGATAATCATCATCCGGCATGTTTTTCTTGATTTCTTCCGGTATTTCTACCTGATAGGCTTTAATGTACTCTGCAATCACTGCATTCTGAATTGCCGGAAAATCAACAACCCGAAACAGCGACAAAAAACTTTCCTGTTCTTCATCCGTCATCTGAAAAAGAGTTTCCTTTTCACCAGATGAAAAACCAGCTGCAAGCATTGCATTTTTCTTGCGAATACCGCCATTGATCAGTTCTACCAGCACAAAACTGATGTGTTCAAAGCGGTTCTTTTCCTCTCTCAGCCAGTCAGCAAATACCCGTTCCTTTCCCATCTTTTCAGAGATTCGCTTTTCTGCATACAAATCCCAGTAAAGGGGATACGATTTCTGATGAATTTTTATTGCAGCCAAATTTTATTCCCCCTTATCATTTGCACTGCTTGCCGTTGCATCTTTGATGTTAAAAGTCGTCTTCAAGAAGTTAATGGCGTCTTTTTCCGTTGGGCATTCCACCTTCTTTTCAAAATATCGCTTTGGTGCAGTATCAGATCCATCTGTGGACATGCCAGAACCGGAAATCGTCTTTGTGCCAAAAGCGGTCTTGTCTCCCTTTGTGGATTCAGAATCGTCCGGCTTTGCAAATGCCATCTTATAAATGATGTATGCAAAGTAGTGCTTTTTACCGTCAATGACATCTGTTTTGTAGTAGCCAACCCCGAAATATGGTGCAACATCATCTCCAGCAAGTTCCATCGTTTCAGTTACCGTTGGGCTGCTTCCAGAAGAAATATTTGTTTTTTGATATTCCGCCCCCAGCAGAGTTGCTTCCACTTTGATTGGAGTTTCCTCGAATGCACTCTTGTGTGTTCCAAGTCCGTCCACTTCCAAACTCAAATTCACAGCAGTGATTCCTGCATCATATTCCACTCTGCCATCATCCGCATACAAAGATGCATCATTTTTATCATAGGTCTTGTCTGCTTTGACCATACGACCAATGTAAAAGCCTGTCCCATAAATCGGAAGACCATTTTCCTGATACTGTACAATCGGAGCAGCTACCGGATAACGCAAACCAATCTGTGCCATAGTTTTATAGTCCTTTCTCTCTTAAAATCTGGTTAAATTCAGACTGCATCGCATTTTGTGATGCGACTTCTGAATCTTTTTTTACATTGTCCATAAATTTAGACGCTTCTATTCTGCCTTTTACACCATAATGCAAATAGGCAGCTTTTTCAGCGTTTCGGGTGGTAATCCGTCCACGCTTTACCGAACCAACTGGATAAATATCCACTAATTGTTCTTTCGGCTTTATTACAGCGGATACTGAACGAATCATATCGCCTTCATCAATGAATTTTTGATATTCGATTTCTTCCTTTTCAATTGACTTGACAATCTCACCACCAGCTTGCAAAACACGTGTATATGCTCCCGTATCTCCTACAAACTCTTCTAATGTTGCAATCAAACCTTGCAAATCTTCTCCAATTGTGATATTAGCCAATCCATCTCACTTCCCAAGTATAATAAATAATTCCGGTGTCCAAGTCGAATTGAATCTTGCAAGAAGAAAAATAAATCTGTTCTTTATCAAACATTTCTTCTATTTTCTCTGGCAAATCATCATATTCTGTTCGGGTTCGATAGGAAACTTTTGCAACATAGGTCCTTTCACAACAAATATTATCGTAAAATGTGTACTCTATTCCAGTTTCATTCCATACAATGTATGCTTCTTTTACGTCTGTTGGAACGATGAAATGATATACTTTTCCGGATGGAATCAATTCACAGAGGTTATCCCGAAATTCTTTCAGATTCATAGGTTTCCTCCAACTTCCAAAGACTGATTTTTGTGGTTGCTGGGGTTGTATCGTCAATCTGCTGCACTTGCACAATCCGATATTGCACATCGCCTAAAATTGCAACATCTCCAGTAGAAATTGCTCTCCGCTGCGGCACAGCAATCATTTCATCCACTTGCATGAAAATTTGCTGTGCTTCCACAAATCGTTTCACGCCAACTGTTTTATACTGATAGCAAAGCCGGTACTTTAGTTTCAGCCCGTCAACGGGACGATCGCCAGCATCTGCGATGTTCGCAACTGCATAAATTTTTGCAACCCCATCTGTAAACCGTTCAAACTTCATCGCTTTCTCCATCTACATCTTGAGAAATATAGAAATTTCTCATGGAAAACAATTCATCATGATAATCAATTTTGAATTGGTCGGATGCATGGTTGTAAATATATCGGCAGAGATCCAGAAAAAGCTGATGCACCATCAAATCTTTTTCATAATCAATCTTGCTGCTGATGTATTTTCTCAAAATTGCATCGGCACGAGGTAGGATTGCCTCCACCTCTTGATTGGTTTCCGGTTCATCCCAAGTGATATGGAGATAAACCTTTACTTCTTCTACTGTCGGCAACCCTGTTCACCCTCTTTCCTTACTTAGTAGAAACAGTCTTTGCAGCCCAAATAGCACTTTCCAAGTTTGTAATATCGCAAACGGTAAATGCATTGTTATCCAGCGGTGTTCCGGCGATGTGCGTCTTAATCTTAAAAGTACGCACATCTTCCAAGAACTTGTATTCATCGGAATAAGTAATACTTCCGGTCTTTGCAGTGCCTACTCCGAGAAAATACTTCTTTGCCAAGCCAATGACGGCTTTATTTTCCGGAACAGCAATCGACTGAATCACCTGCATCGGATACGGCATTACATTATTCCGGTAAGTGCCATCCGGTGCCATGATGGTCGTTGCTGGGAACACCTTTGAAAAATAGTCAACCGGATTCACGATAAAGACAACATCTGTAACAGGACGCTGCCGTCCAGCTGGTGTCTTTGCAAGATCCTTTATAATTGCACCGATTGTAACCGGTGTGATGGCATCCAGCTTTACTGTTGTCTTTTCCTGATACGTTCCAGCAGATGCATTGTCAATATCTCGCATCATGCCAATCGGCTGATCTTTTCCTGTTCCGTCTACAATTCCTTTTTCAAGTCCATATGCCAGAGATTCGGTCAGCAGTGTCCGGCAATATCGTTCTACCCAAGACGGACCCAAGTCCAGCATATCCGCAGGAATCGACATCCAAGCAGACAATTTATACATATCTGCACTGATTGTATCAATCGCACCGGAAAGTTCCTGCACAATTGTGCTGTTAATCTGTCCCCATGCAGCCTGCTGAATACCTTGCTTATTGATTACAATCTTTGTCAATGTGCTGGTATTCATGCTGTAAACCGCATTGATCAGCGGGAAGTTGGATTTAATGTCATCCATAACCGCATCAATAAAGGTCGGTTCAATGGCATCCGGCAATTTTGTAACTGCATTCTGATAGTTCTTTCCGACATTGATCACGTTTTCCCAGAATGCTGTTTCTTTGCTGGTCAGCACTCTGTTTCCTCTGCTTGCCAGAATTGCACGGTCAGAAGCAGCAACAACGCCGTTGTATTCTGCTTTGAGTTCTTCTGAAATAAAAGCACCAAGTGCATCAATGCTTGCACGAATATTTTCAGTATCATTCTTGTTGATTGCATCCGTCAAATCACTGATAATGTCAGCCTTCTGCTTTGTTTTTTCATCCAGATTTGTCATAACAAGCTCCTTTACAATCTAATTTTTTCAATTGTTTTATTATAAATGCTGCCGAAAATCTGATCTGCAACATTTTTTTCAGGTGGTTTTGATCCTGACTTTCCAGAATCTTTTTCTTTTTTATCAATCACATCAACGAATCCATACTGCAAGCAGTCCGCAGCACTCAACGCCGTTTCCGCATCCATCATTTCTGTCAACTTCTGAAAGTCAATTTTCCCATTTGATTTGTCCATGTAGGCATTCTTGATATTTGCCGTGATGGTATCCAAAATATCCGCCTCATGCCGCAGCTCTTCAGCATTACCCCATGCAATTGACATTGCATTGTGAATTATCATGGTGGAACAATTGGACATGTGGACTTCGTCACCGCACATTGCAATCACAGAAGCAATGGAACACGCAAATCCATCAATATATACAATTTTCTTTGCATTGTGCCGCATCAGCTGGCTATAAATCGCAATTCCTTCCTTTACGCTTCCACCGTTGCTATTGATATAAATGCAAATGGTATCAATTTCTCCGGCTTCAGCAAGCTGACTGCGAAAATCTTCCGCAGTTACAACTTTAGCTTCTTTATTATGTCGTTCACTAACCTGCGAATAGATGTACAAATCCACTGTTTTTTCATCTTTCTTCGCCAAATTCCAGAACGTCCCATCATTCATCCTGACCATCTCCTTCTGCGTCACTTAATGTGCTGTAATTTTTTGTAAGGGTGTATCCATCCGCCCATTCCTTATCCAGATTTTGCAGTTTTAAGGCTCTCCGGATTTCATTTGTGCTGCAAATTGCTGCTGCTTTTAGTTTGTCAGCCCCAGAAGCACATGAAAACAAATCGGAATATTTGATCATACTGGTATCAAACAGAATCTTGCTGCCATGCAGAATTTCTTCTTTTCGGTATAATTTCCTTGAAAATTCCTTGTCCGCTTTGTCGGTATAGTAGCAAATGCATTCTCCGATAAACAAATCCAGTATCTCAGACAATCCGGACGATCCGCCAGTAAGCAAAACAGGCGGTATTCGGTATTTTCTCGCAGCTGTTTCAATTGCAAGCGAAATGGTATCCTTGATTTCTGTTATGATGGACTTGTTTCCCTGAGATTTGGTGCTATCGTTCGCAGATTTTGCAGTGATTCCGCCGATCAGCGGCAATACTGCCTTATCACTCTTTAAAAAATTCTTGAATGATACATTCATCATTTTTTTGAACTTTTCTTCGTAGTCATCGCCAGTCGGTAACGCACCAACTTCCAAGAAATATTTTTCATTGGATGCTTTTGAATAAATCTTTGTGGTAATAGACAAAATCTCATTGCAGTACGAAAGCACACTGTTCAGCATCGCATCACTATGAGAACTTTCCCACGGATCCCCGATATAGATTACATCGCTGTAATAGCATTTGCTCAAACTGAAATCGCCATAACTGACGGATTCAAAGTATAATTCTGCTGTGTTTTTTGTCGATGCACAGAAGTGGTCTGCCACAAACCATTCTTTGTGGTGTTCAAATGCAAGCACTTCTCCGTCCCACAGATAGCGAAACCAAAATTCATAGAAAAAATCAGAAGCGTTCTGGCTTCGGTTCGGGCAATAATTGAGCAGATAAAACAAGTCACCTTGATTTTCTTTTCCGTTCTGAATCGTTTTGATTGGTACTCTTGATAAACAGGTTGCAACATAATCCACTGCAATATATTTTGCAAAAAGGGAAATGAATGCTTTGGTTTCTTCATCCATTTCATAATAGCCGGTGTCCGTTTTTTCTTCTTTTTCCATTTTTTCTTCCAGAAATGGTCGAAACAGTCGCTTGAATACATTCATCGTAATCACTCCCTTCTGCTTAATAGATCCATGCTTGCATCATGTTAAGATTGATTGCTTTCGTGTGCTCCAAAACGTCCGACACACATTCCGCAGCTACAAATGCTTTAAATTCATCATTTTTTCTGGATTTTGGTTCTATTTTTTGATAGGTAATATTGCCTGCTCCACTGGTTGCCGTCTTTGTATTATTGGTCTGCCAGCACATGTTGCTGTTATTTTCGCCCCAGACAATTTTTTGCGTTGCAAATTTGTCTGTAAGGGTCGGCACAATCTGCATTTCATCGGACGGGCGAACCAAATAGATTTGATCATCATTCAATTGCATAAAATCCATGCAGGCATTCCGCAGAACATTGCAGCGATATTTGTCCAAACCGACCTTTAAAATCTGAGAACCTCGTTTTGCAGCTTCATTTTTCAGCCACATTGCAGGCAGTTCCGGCGGAATTGCTTTTGCATCTACAAATGTTACAAGCCCTCTGGCTTCCCATTCTCGCAATGGCGGTTTGATGCGAATCAGATCCGCAGAATTTTCACAAATCCACGTATGTCCAACCCAATAATCAACACCGTTTACTCTGTAAAGCAATCCTGCTCCTAAAAAGTCTGTTGTCAGCATGAAGTCCAATCCTGCAACGCATGATTTCCCCTTTAACAAACCTTCTTCCACTGGTCGATTGCATGCAATGATATTTTCCCACTTTGTGACAGCATTTTCTGTATGCTTTGGTGGGCAATTCATTCTTTTGGTCGGGAAAGATGCGTTTGCAGCTGGATTTTGCTTGTATTGTGCGTATTCCAGCTTGATTTCTTCCATCAAATCCGGCAGGAATCGCAAAGATGGATTTGCTTTGTGCCAAGAATCGGGATTGTCAATTTCATCAATGCAGTCAATTTTACAGATAAAAGGGAATGTCCCGTTATCTGGTTCTTCCAAATCCAGTATTTTTTCACAGGTTTCAAGCAAATCATCAAAAACAGCCCCTCTTACATTGCCGTTTGTGCTGATAATAGTTTGCCGTGGATAGCGTTTTTTACCAAGACCAGTTACTGCAACATCAATCAAAGCACTGTTTTCATAAGCATGATATTCGTCAAAGTCTACCTTGCCCGGTCTGCCACCATCTTTTGTTTTTGCATTGGATGTGCGAAACCGCAGTTCTGAGCCTGTTTTCAAGTTTTTGATGACTTCTTTGTTCCAGCGAAAATGTCGTTTCATCTTCACTGCATTCTGTTCTAGAACATCATATACGTCTAAAAAACTCTGTTTTGCCTGATCTTCTGACGTTGCAAAAATATCAATGTGATATTTTGGTACGCCATTGACAGGTGTCAATAAGGCGAAATCTTCAAACGCTAAAAAGCCATTTTTCCCTGCTCCACGCCCTACAATAATCACCAATTTTGGAAACCGAAGCTGCCCGTTTTCCTTGTAAACGCAATTGTGAATGAAAAAACAGAATTTTTCCCAAGTGAACAAAGAAAATGGAAAGTACTTTTGTAAGGCAAAGTATTTTTCCGCCTGCTCCATATCGACTACTAATTTTTCTGTTTGAAACACGTGCAAAACGAATTTATATAGCTTTTTCTGCTCTTCGCAAACAGACACATCATTTTCGCTGATTATGGATAAATAGTCGTCAATGTATTTACAGTTCGTCATCCGGCTGCATCAGCTCCGAAACGGATTTAATATCAATTCCAAGAGATTTCAAGATACTGAGCATTTGCTTATTGGTATCCCGTAATTCTTTTAGTGCTGGATTTGATTTTGTGATCATGAATCCAGCTGTATTCGGTTCTGACAACATCGTTCCATTCTTCGTGATGTTCTTTTTCAGGTCTTCTGCACAGTCAAACAAGTATGCATAATCGTCAATCATCTTACTAATTGCACTCATATCTGCATTTTTTCGCTGCACAAAATCATACAAAGAAGCCTGTACTTCCTTTGATTTTTTTCTCACAAAATCCACCTCCAGTAAAAAAACTACACGGGAAGCGAATCAGAAGAACTGTCTAATCCCCCCATCGGTATTGAATCCCCCAGAAAACTTTCAATTTTTCAATCGGGGGGGGCATCTTTCACCATCGCTCCTCGTTTTTGAATCCGATCTCTCTTGGTTTGTGCCGATCGTTGGCATGCACTGCTTCGTGGCATTGACTGCACAACAGAATCAGATTGCGTTGCTCCTGTCCGTTGCTGTCTATGTAGGTCTTGCTATATGCCAGCTCCGGATGCTCTCGCAAATGGTTTACATGATGTACCAGCACTGCATAATGATATTTGCCGTTTGCTTTGCAACGCTGGCATTCGTTGTGCTGCTCTTTGCGTATGGTTGCAGCCAACTGTTTCCATGCACCGTCATTGTAAAACTGGTGTACCTGATTGGTTTTAATCAAGCCATAAATTTCTTGTACTGTCATATCATAAAAAAGATAGCCACTCAGAAGAGTGGCTTAAAATAAAACTATCCAACTCTTTATTTTATTATAAAGAGTTATTACGTGTCATGTGTGTCAACTGTGTCATGTGTGTCACTTTTTTTGATGATCCGCTGGATTGCAGCTTTTAACGCATATGATGTCCAACCGCCACCAACTAAATCAGCAACCTGCTCCCACGAAATCTTTTGATACCGTTCGTCAATATAGTATATCCGAATTGCCTTTTTCAGATTGTAGCTGTAGATGCTGTTTACAAATTTGTTTACCCGTTCGATTCCTGATTCCAGTTCTTCGATGCGGTCAAATGACATAGGGTTATCATCCTGATTGATTTTTTGATACGCATCATTTACTTCCGCCTGCATATCTCTGTAATTTATCAGCAACTGTCTGATGTTATTCCCCATAACTGTAATACTCCTTAATGCACCGGATTGCTTCATCGAATCCATAGCAGACCTTTGCAAGATAACCCTGCTCCGTCAATCGTTTCAGCCATTTCTTCTGGTTATCGGATACTCTGCCTCGTTCTGCTTTCATTTCTATGTACAGACCGTGATGCTTTCCACGTGCAACCGGCAAGCACAAATCCGGTACGCCAGACTTTACGCCAATATCTTTCCGCTGTTTGCCCTGCACCACATTGCACTTGATTTCGTTCGGGATATGATACAGCAAATCTAATCCCGGATAGCGTATGCGATTGCTGGCATAGCACGACCACTCCATAACGGTTCTCTGATGTTGATATTCTGTCATTCCATCCTCCATCCGTACAGAGCCGCTTTAAATTCCTCCGGATTCAGATTGCGTTCTGTGCGTTCCTGCTTGCATGCCTTAATAGAGGTAAATAAAATTGTCTGAATCTTCCCTTGTAAGCAGCCCTGTATCCATCTGCCGGAAGTGCGGTTGTAGATTCCGTAAATCGGCTTCCGTTTCTTCTTTTTTCGGATTCCAAACAGATTTTCCGTTTCTTCCGATTCAAAACGAAACATCTTTTCCATTTCCAATTCTTCCGGTGTAAATTCCGGCTTCTCTGTGAAAGGCGGTTTTTGTTTCTGAACGACTTTCCGAACTGTGTCACCGGACACGTGAAAAGTTTCTTTAATTTGTTCCGTGGTCATCGTCCCATTGAAATATTCGTCAGCAACTGCCTGCAACTTCTTTTCCCGCTCCAACCAGTGCATAATAATCGCATCCCGGAACGCACCCCGATATTTTTTGACAGCCAGCCGTGTATAATTATATGACCGATGCCAATATTTCGAAATATCTTCAATGCTTTCCTTGTCCACATAGTAACGATAAGCTGCTTCTGCAAGGTCCTTTTGTGTTGCTTTGTACATCTTTGGTACTTCCTTTCTCTTTTATTCTCCCATCTCTTTATTCAAGATTTCTGCTGCTTTTTCGGCGTTTTCTTCAGTGTCAAAAACTGCCATACACGGATTTTCCCAACTGATGCTGCGACTTATGTCATATCTGCCCCGCGAATGACCAAAATAAACATAGAACTTTACTTCATCATCATCTTCGTAATCCGGCACATAATCCGGACAGAGCATATCATGCAGCTGCTCCAGTCGTAACAATAACCGCATTTTCTCTGCGACTTGTTCAGCACGCTCTTTTGTGCGGAAACAGTTGCCTGCTGTAATAAGTTTATCATCTATATAATCACCCCCATTAAAATACTCTCCAATTCCAAGAGTGTTACCGATATAAAAGTATCCTTCTTCAACCTCCGGCTTCCACGGCTTCAACTCTTCCTGTTCCTTCTGTGTCTCTGCTTCTTTCTTCAGCTCTTCCAGCTTCCCCAAAAATTCCGATTTCAGGGCTTCCAGCTTCTTTTCGATGTCGTTCATTTCAACATTTCCTTTCTCTTTCATTCAGATTCTTTCGCTTCTATCGCTGTTTTGCCAAACACAAAGTTCTGGCTTCTCCATCCCCCTTGAATGTTTGCTCTCGCAATCTCCAAAGCATGCACAGAGTTACGATAGCATTTATCACACTGCTTTTTGCCGTTATCAATATCCTTGCCACAGATTACGCAGTGGTATCCATCGCCAAACAGACACCTTGGTAACATCCCCATTTTCCGATTCTTTTCCATGTGCCTTTTTGCATCCCGTTTTGCACACATCACGCATGCAACTTTACCAGATACCGCTGGTTTCTTTCCGCAATAGACGCAAATTCCAGCGGCTTTTCTGCTTTCATACATTTTTTTATGCCTGATGCTGTTTTTTTCTTTCTGCTCCGGTGTCATGTTTGCATTATATTTCCTGTTGTATTCAGCTTTCTTTTCGCTACATTCCCAACATTTCCTTTTGTGTGGTTCTGCTTCTCTTTGTCCGCACTCTACACAAATTCCATGGCTGGCATACCATTCACGTCTTATCATCCTTGTGTTCTTCATCCGGCAACACCTCTTCCAGCACATCTAAGCCACCATATATACGCAACTGCAACGCCTCAATTACAACAAAGTTGATATATGTGCCAATGTCGACAAAATCAACATATGTATCTGGGTCTGTATCTCTCTGACCTGCTGTTTTTTGCACCATTGCTTGACGGATGATGTCAATGTGTTCTTTCAGCATCCTCACGTCTTCTTTGGTGCAGGTGTTTTTGCGTTGCAGTTTTAAAAAGTTCCACATCGTCTGAAGCTGCCCTTCGTCAAGCTCTCTGAGATTGTGTTTTGCCATCGCTTATTTCACCTCTCCCAGCAGCTTTTTCACATCGTCCTCATACCGCCATTTGCATTGTCCGTCACAATCACAATCCCTGTCGCAGTAGTCACAGTATTCACGTGCTTCACAGTCTTCGTGTTTTAAACGTTTTTCATACGGATTATATCCCGCAAATCCCATAAAAAGCCCCTCTGCATCATCTGCTACTTTTTTCAGCATCTGTTTCAGCTTCTGGTTTTCCTGCTCCAGCATCTTGTTTCGCTGTTCGAGCAGTTCCACGGTTCGTTCCAGCGGCTGAATCGTTCCAAGCAACGTCTGTTTGATTTCATGCATTGGATTTTCATCGTAAGCACGTTTGTTCCATCTTGTTGCATATTCGCCGATACAGCCTGATTCAAGGCATGCATCGCCTGCTCCAATCGAAAACGGCATACAAATATCATCCAGAATGCAGGATTCCTCTTTATTTATGTCGTAATCTTCATGCAGGAAATACAAATAATTTCTCCGCTTTCCGTCCCTGCCTATCTGCACATCGTTATGAAACTGCATTTTCCGTCCGCAGAACGGACAAGGTTTCAGCCTGTTGCCAAGTGTTTCTATCGTTTCTCCAAGAGCTTGCTGCCGTCTGTTCCAGTCCTGACAAGCCTTATACTTGTTTGCAAACCATTCTCCGGTGCTGTTGTGTACCCCATTTTCAGAGCAAAACAGCTTGTAGCAGTGTTCTGCTTTTTCCGGATCTATGTCGTAAATGTCATTGATTTTCGGCACAGCCCCACAAATTGCACAGGGCATCAGATGTTCGACCAGTTTTCCCATTTTTCATTTCTCCTTTTCATTCTTCTGGATTTTCCAATTTTACACTTTGCCCACAGTACGAGCAATACTGCACCTGCTTGTCTGTATGCTGTAGCTTCTTGCATTTGCCGCACGTCCACCAAACATATCCATCCATCAATGTAGATGCTTCCACGTTTTCCGGATCGGTTGGAACGGTCCTTCCCTTTAGCTCATTTCCATCGCTTTCCACTCCATACGCTTCCGGAAACGGCATCCACGCCACGACATCATACAAGGTAACCACACCGCCACCATCTGACCGCATCACAACAAACTGCTTGTCAACTGCCCAATACTGTGCAACGCATACTCTCCGAAATCCAACACGCTTGTCATCTATTGTTACCAGCAGTACCCCTGTTTCCTCAGGAAGTTCTTCTTCAACCGATGTCCATCCCATCGCAGAATCCACATCATTCAGCAGGCTGCACGCTTCATCAATCGCTGCATCCCATCCCTGATAAAATGCTTCGTCTGCATCCGCTCCGCCGATGTAGTCCAGCATCGCATACACTTCCCGGCGGCTGACGTAATCATCTGGAATCGTAAAGTCCAGATTCTTGTACTGCGTTTCGATATAGTCTTTCATGATTCTTTCTCCCTCTCGCTCATTATTTTAAAAATCCGGCACAGTCTGCACAATACAGACCGCCGTTTGCTGATTTCATAAGTGGCACACCGCTGATGTTGCAGCGGCAGCACTGCTTCGGTATATCGTCCGGAGCAGGCATCGGCTGATTCCAGCAGTATGTGCAAAGGCTTGTCCATGTGCTGCCCCGTCCCTTGTCGTCCTGCTCACACAGTCCCTTTTCACAATGCAAGAATGGTTGACTGCTTGGGCAGCCATCCACACCGCCAATTGCTTCTTCATGCACCATGTACGGTTTCTTTTTCTTCATGCATTCCTTCAAGGTCATGCTGCTTTGCTCCTCTCTGTATATCCTTTGCAAAGGCAATCAGATTGCCCAACTTTACGCATAGACGCTCCGCAGCCTGAATGACATCATCCACGCATCCGACCTCATTCAGCAAGACCAGCTGTTCAGACTGTGCTGCCAGCTCAATTGCCATGCTCAGAAGCTGCCGGTTCTTCGGTACTTTCACTTCTTTTTTCTTCTTCATACGTCTTCTCCTTTCGGAATCCGTTCCAGTTCTGCCCCTGCTTCGGCAGCCCGAACATCCACCTTGTGATTGTGGATGTCAAAAGCAATTTTACTTACAACTGCCAAAATAAGTATCAAAAAGCATCTGATCATCTTTCCTGCTCCTTTCCCATTTCCGGCGGCAGTTCGGGCATAAATACCAGCCCGAAAACTGCCAGGATACATTCCACCATTGCTTGCACCATGCACATTCTGCATACTTGTATCCATTCCGGATTTCGATTCGTGGCGTTCTGTATGGGCGTTTCTCTTTCACGATCACTTACCGCCGCCCGTAGTTCTGCGGCGGTGGCGGTGCTTGCTCGTAATACCCATCATAATATCCGCCCTGCGGTGCGTTGTAGCCGTTCGGCTGCTGCGGTGGGTAGTTTTGCGGATAATTGCCTGCATCGCCCTGTGCGGCTTGCTGTGCATTCCCTGACGGTTTTCCATCACCGCAGAAGTTCAGCTGATCCACATTGACTTCCATTGCATAGTGCTTCACGCCGTTGTTGTCGGTATAGTCCGCATTCTGTAGCCGACCTTCGGCGGTAATCATACCGCCCCTATGTAAATACTTAACTGCAAACTCTGCGGTCTTGCCCCAGCATACACAGCTGATAAAGTCTGCTTCCGGTTTCCCTTCCACCTTTCGATTTCTGCCAACCGCCAGACGGAAATGGCAAACCGCCGTGCCGCTCTGTGTCTGCCGTGATTCTGGATCCGCACACAGCCTTCCTGTGATTACAACCACATTCGTCATGCTTCAATATCTCCTTTCGCATTCTGCACTTCCAATAACGCACAAGCAACTCCACGAATAAACCAGTCCTGATTTTTCGCATCCGGAAAAATACTTTCTGCCACACGTGCAACAAATACACATAATGCGGACCCTACTTCTGCCGCATTCGCACCGTTCGCTATGGTACAGCACTCCAGCTGACCATCCTCATGTAGAACTGCTTTCAGCTTCAGAATCTTTTTCATTTCTCTTCCTCCTGTTACAATAAGTATAGTCGGTAAATCCACAGCAAACCAGCTATGGTTTACAC
>OGOG01001743.1_pt1 | contig 20412 bp, 11 predicted proteins | sample 1552581 | NCBI WGS metagenome assembly OGOG01 (sample SAMEA2580152, study PRJEB22360) | human gut metagenome | biome: human gut; feature: human-associated habitat; material: faeces | place: Denmark | collected 2008/2010 | reverse complement strand
CCTTCCTTCTCTGAATGATTGACGTATTTCACCGCCAGGTATTCATCGCCATCGATGGTGAATGACACCAGGTACATCTCACCATAAATAAGGCTGTTGAAACTGCTGATTTCTTTAAAACCTGCGATATCACCCGATTTCAGAATGGGATACATACTGTCACCGCTGATATATACTGCACCATCGCAGGAAGGAATGTTGGGAATCTGGATTTTTCCCAGCATATATTGATGTTTGTTAGTGAGCAAAGTCTTCAGATTGGCCGCTGCCGTGATGTCGTACAAAGTCACACTACGGTCGTCCACTGCTTCCGATGTTTTCGGATTGTGAATTATCTGCACTTCGCCCTGCACCCATTTGCTTTCACAAAACTTCGCCAAATGGTGGGGATTTCCTTTTCCAACCAACAACCAATTCAAATCTACGTCATTCAGTTTATTCAGTAACAGAGGAAAATCAATCCGGTTCCTAGCACACCAATTCGATACAGTACCTCGTGAAACCCCCAAATAGCTTGCTAGTTCGCTATCATTCTTAAATCCCAAGGCCAGTTTGGCACGCTTTACAATCCCTGTAACATCCAAAATCGTATCCATCTCACTCCCTTTTAATAATGTAAATATTTATAAACTCATAATCAACTAATCGATAATCGATTATAGTTTATTTTATGATTAACTCTCAAGAATATTTGTTTTCTATACGAAAACAGTATTATATTTGTGACAAACAAATCACTAATTTGTTTCAAAATTATAAATTAAAAATAGAACAGCTATGAAAAACAGCAAAAAGTTTACGAAAGATTAAAGAAACAGCCGAAGACTGTCCGTTTGCCGGACATAAATGATCTCCAAGCCAGTCATAGGCATCGCACGTGATAGTAATAGCTACTCATCGCGATCACCTTTAATACCCAACACATTAGCCATTAATACTTGGCACAATGGCTATTAATATCTGACATGATAACTATTAATACCCGGCAAAACAAAAATAAACGAATTACCAACAATTTAAAAAATGAAAATTAACATGGAAAACTCGATGAATCAAACTCGTTACATCTGTGGATGTTGCAAAAAAGAACTCCCGGAGGAATCATTCTACGTGAATAGTAAACAGCACCGTGACAACTATTGCAAAGAGTGCCGCAAAGTGGTCAGTCGCGACCGTTATGTCACGGTGAGAAGTACCCAAATAGCAAACAGGAATTATCCTGTCATCACTCGTATAGCAGATCGGGAAACACGGATGGAACTTATCTCCCACGCCTTGCAAGTGGTTGCCGAAAGTATAGAACGAAAAAGAAGGAAAAGATGGGATGAGGACTTGGAGAAAGAAGAGAATTAAAAGGAAGAATTAAAAAAGGAAAAGGAGAGAGGGGATACTGAGAAAAAAGAAAGGAAAGAAACATGTCAAGAATAAAAAAACGGGGATTGGACTATTTCCCCATGAATACCGATTTTACACAAGACCGCAGTGTGCGGCGCATCATGAGACAAGAAGGAGACGGCGCTTTTGCCGTCTTGTTCAATGCTCTTTCGTACATCTATGCAGGCGAAGGGTATTTTGTACGGGCAGACACTTTATTTTACGAAGACCTGGCAGCCAGTCTCTTTGAAAAAAGCGGAGAAGGCGTGAAACGCATCATTTGCCTGGCAGTGGAATATGGAATATTCGACACTTCACTCTTCAGTCGGTTCGGGATACTGACTTCCGCTGAAATTCAACGGCAATATCTCTTCAGCACCAAACGGCGAAAAGCTTCTCAAATGAATGCTGATTACTGCTTGCTCTCCGATGCCGAACTCGCAGGCCTTCAACCGTCAAACAGCAGAAAATCAAGCAGTAAAGCAAAGGATGGAGAAGCGGATGAAAAAAGAACGAAAATTCAAAATGTTACATTTAGCACCGAAAATGTTACATCCGGTACACATAGCATAGCAAAGCATAGCATAGCACAGCAAAGAATAGCAGAGAATAGCAAAGAACTCCCCCCTCCTGTTCCCCCCAAGGGGAAGAATGCCGGCACAGCCGGAGAAGAGGTTGAAAATGACGATAGAGAAGAGGAGATTTCTCCTGAGAAAACTGAAACCGGATATCCTTCCGGACGGAAACAATGGACACAGGAATTCATCAATACCTTACAACCACCTGCCGACGGCATTCCCAGGAATTATGAAGGGCTGTTATGCAATCTGTTACACTATCACATCCCACCTTCGGAACAATACGCCATCATCCGCAAAAGCAATTACGGCATCATAGGCAATCCCGTCTGGAAAGGTTTCAGTAACCTACGCAACAGTTGTGGCAAAATCAAATTACCGGGCAGATACCTGCTTAGTGTGATAAATGTAAAATCTTAATAGGATATTACACTATAAACTCCTATTAGTCATAGCTCCGCAGGTGTAGCCATTTGAATATGATTGATGAAATTCCAAATATAAATCGCTTATCATCAATAATTTTCCAACAAACTTCACCACAATCCAGAAAAAACATTTATCTTTGCCCTATGCTTTTCGCCCATCAACGTGATGAAATAGGCGAAAAGTTGTTTTTACTAAATTATTGGAGTAAATAACGTATTGTCTCTTGTGTTCGAAACTTAGCACCTTTTGGTTTACAGAGAGATGATACAACAGATACTCCACGTAAGATGACTGTGTATCAACATATCAGTTAAAGATATGTTATATATAATCGCTTGGCGTGGATTTCTGTTGTTATCATTATCTTGTAAACGGGTTTGCTAAGACCTAGAACACAGATAGTGGTTCAACAGTGTCCATGCTTTTTTTATATCCGCACAGATACATCCCCCCCTTGCATCGGCAAAGGATAAAATGCAAGGACACTCGTTGTTCCATAAATTCAGAACACTATTTCTCTCCCTTTGTAGAACTGATAAATAAAAAGGATGCTATGCCAAAATGGATCAGCATAAATGAAGCTGCACGCAAGTACGGTGTCGAGGCAGAAGATATACGTATCTGGGCGGAAATGAAAGAAATCGCTATATCCTCCATTGAAAATACTTTCACCGTAGACGATGAGAGTATTCAGGAATTCTTAAGCCAACATCAGGTAACACCCACAAGAGAATACATCAGTTCCTTGTTTAACCTATACAGCAACCAATGGAAAATCTCCGAATTATATCTGGAAATTGTCAATCTGCAAAAAAAGGAAATCCAACGACAAGAAGAAGAAATATCCCAGTTGAATAAGTTGCTTGAAATGATAGAGGAACATGATAGGATACTGGAAGATAGCTATCATAAACTTTACATGTCCTTAGAACAGCCACCTACCAACTGTTGGATAAAGAAGTTATGGAAAAAGATAATAAGAAAAGAAATGTAAGAAATAATTCTCAAATAGTACTGTTCATTAAAATTATGCCATTTTTTAATTTATCAGAATATTTTTTCATATTTCTCAAACTCCCAAAAAGAATATCTGCATTCTTAGATTTAAAGGCATCAACATATTCTTTTTTAGGCTCATTTATATCTTACCAACTAAACAGGAAACGCTTTACTAAACCCTGATTTAAAGAATTAAAAGATTTTATCATCAACTCACTCTTTTTACCAGCTACATGAAAATCAAAATTAAATTCAAATCCAGCATTCTCCTTTTGTTATAAATTGGGGTGTGAATGTCGCATCTTGATCTATGTGCTTACAAAGATAACCTTTTCATTTTTAATTTATTAGTTTTGGAAACCAATTTATTGATTCTCTGTTTTATTTTCGTACTTTTGCATCCAAAGAAGAACAAAATGAATATAAATCAGAACTATATAGAAGCAGTAAAAAACATAAAGGCTGCTATTTTACGCAGTCAGTACCGTGCTGCCGCATCAGTGAATAAAGAGCAGCTCTCTTTGTATTATGGTATTGGGCGGTATGTTTCGGAAAACTCCCGTAAAGACTTTTGGGGTAAAGGAGCGATAGAACAGATCTCTGCGATGTTGCAAAAAGAGCTTCCGGGATTGAGGGGATTTTCTGCAACCAGCATAAGGAATATGCGCATATTCTACGAAGAATGGAACAATGTTTTAAATCATCAGCCGCTAGCTGATGATTTAGTACTGAATGAAAAATTATTGCTAATGACAATTCATCAGCCAGTGGCGGATGATTTTAACTGGACTGATTTCTTATCAATAGGTTTCAGTCACCATACGGAAATCATCGCTAAGGCTAAAACATTAGATGCGAGAATGTTCTATATACATGAATGTGCCACTCGATATTGGAACAAATACACTTTGAGGGATTATTTGAAAGCCGACCTTTACCATCATCGGGGAGCGTTGCCCAACAATTTTGCCCAAACACTGCCCGATACGAAACAGGCAATTAAAGCTATCTGTTCTTTCAAAGATGATTACTTGTTAGACTTTATCAATATAGAAGAACTGGATGAGCGGGAAGAGGACATAAACGAGCGTGTTATAGAAAAAACAATTGTCGCTAACGTGAAGAGGTTTATTATGACTTTTGGTCAGGATTTTAGCTTTATAGGTAATCAATACCGTATTGAGGTGGCAGAAGAAGAAATGTTCATTGATTTGTTGTTTTTCAATCGAGAACTCAATTCTTTGGTAGCGGTAGAATTGAAGTCCGGGAAATTTCGTACTTCGTATTTAGGACAACTGAATACTTATCTTTCCGCTTTGGATTCATATGTGAGAAAGCCACACGAAAATCCCTCTATCGGAATAATACTTTGCAGAGAAATGAACCAAACCTTTGTAGAATTTGCAGTTCGTGATTATAACAAGCCAATGGGAGTTGCTACTTACCGTGCATCCGAAGATATGCCGGAACGACTTCGTAAAGCATTACCGGATATAGAAGAATTGAAGAATTTATTATAGGGTAAGGTTTAGTTCATTCTTTTGTCTATACAGCAGCCAAAACAAACTAAACCTATTTCTATTGATAGCAAAGTATATGTGCTAGCGAAAAGAAAACATACAATCAAAACTCACAAAGCACCCCACAAACCTTATCCTGAAAATCTCGCGCTTTGGCAGCAGAAAGAACATTCTGATTCATGATGACAAAAGCGATATCATGTCCGTTGGAAGCTTTTAAGTAGCCTGCCAAAGCATTGATAGCAGTGTAAGAACCAGTCTTGGCATGCACGTTTTTGTAAGCTTTAGTCTGCTTCATCCGGTATTTTAAGGTACCATCGATACCGGCTACGGGCAGGGATTTATAAAGCTTCCGGAATACATCGGTACGGGAATAAGCAAATTTGAGGAAATCGACCAACAGGGCAGGGGAGAGGTAATCGTAGTTGGAAAGGCCACAACCATCAACGATTTTATAATCAGCAGGCTGGTGCCCCAGTTGCCGAATGAGTTTATTGATTTCAGCAATCCCGTCTTTGGCAGAAATGTGTTTCTTTCCGGTAGCCTGGGCTCCGAGACGGCACAACAAAGCTTCGGCACTGAGATTATCGCTTTCTTTCATGGTCTGGTTGACCACCTCTTGAACTGGACGTTCATAACGAACCATACAAGTGGAAAGACTGTCGGGAGTGAAAGCAGCAAAAGCATATCCAAACGGAATCTCCATTCCCCTATCTTTCAGTCGCTCCGAAAAAACATGCATGAAGAAATCCTGCGATGAAAAAACATTGATATCCGAACTATGCCTGTTTTCCACATTACCGCTGACCATAAGATTATTCTTATTTTCAAGCCATCCACGGGTAAGTTCAAATTTCCCGGCAGAAGGAGTACGTGTCCGGGTAGTGTTTGTAAGGGTATAGTACGAAGATGCCGGGTCGCAGACCACACTAGCCGCTTCACCACGCTCTACGGACGGAGTAACCGTTACGGTGACCATCCCTTTATGATACATCAATGGTGAGAGATAGGGCTGATAAGCAGCCGGCGTATCGTCCCACGCCCAACCATGTCCCCAATACAGGGAGTCTTTCATGGAAATATCACCGTAGACTCTACCATCGATAGCAGAAAAAGGATAAGTAATGACTTTATCGACCAAAGTATCGAGGCTTTGGTCATCAAATTCAGGATCGAAACCTCCTATCACATACAGATCGCCACGCAAAGTATCCTGTTCGATGATTCCTTTATACCAGACTTCCGTACGAAACGGCTCATCGGCATCGGGACGGGAAAGAGCCGTAATCGTTGTGAGAAGCTTCATTGTCGAAGCCGGCCGGCAGAGTTTGGTATCGCGGTACGTATATACCGGCTTCTTTGCCGTCAAGTCGAACACGGAAATACCTACTTCGGAGCCGGCAGGCAATCCTTTTATAAGGTAATCTATTTTTGAAGAAACATCTGCTTGTGCCCATAAGAGAGAAAACGAAACAGATAAAATAAGTAACAAGAGGATTCTGCGCATAAAATTTATATTTATCGGATCGTAAATGTCAAAAGCCATTATCTATATTCCTTTTAAACACGGATTACACAGATTGCACGACTTTTTAATCTACAAAAGCTGTGTTATCTGTGTAATCCGCGTCTAAAAAGATTCTATTTTAGGAACGGGGCTTTACAAGCCCTCCCTGAATATTTCGGCAACCGTCGGATGAGGAAATACGATCTTCTTCCATTCCGTAGTTGTCAGCTTCAATTCCACCGCCATTCCTGCAAGGGTGATAATCTCAGAAGCAGGATTGCCAAGCACATGGGCACCCAGAATGGTCTTGTCCTCACCAATCAGGATCTTGCACACTCCATTCACTCCTTCGTTCTCGGCTACGAAGCGACCGGAATAGGCCATAGGAAGCTTAACCGCATGGTAGGGAATGCCTTTGGCAAGCAGGCTCTCTTCCGTCTGCCCCACACCCGCAATTTCGGGATTGGTATATACCACACCGGGAATAGCCCGATAGCTCATGGTGTCTTCTTTGCCTAAAATAGCATGTACCGCTACTTCCGCTTCGCGGACGGCAGTATGTGCAAGGAGCGAGAAACCGGTCAGGTCACCACAAACATATACGCCCGGTACGGAGGTTTGCATCTTATTATCAACTGCTACATTACCTCGTTCAGTGAGCTGCAAGCCCAGATTCTCCAAGCCGAAACCTTTGCTAACCGGACGACGACCTACGCTCATCAATAGTTTCTCCGCTACAACGCTTCCCGCACCTTCGGCATTCTCATATGCCACGACAGCACCTTCCTCGCTTTGGGAAAGAGAAACAACCTTGGTACTCAGCAGGAATCTAATCCCCCGTTTAGCATATTCGGCACGAAGAAGGGCAGAAAGTTCTTTGTCCATTCCTCCCAATATCTCGTCCAACATCTCGATGACCGTAACCTGTACACCAAGACTATTGAAGAAGGAAGCAAATTCCATACCGATAACTCCGCCCCCGACAATTGCCAGTGAAGCAGGCAGTTCCTTATTGTCGAGTGCATCCCGGTGCGTCCAGTAATCCACCGCTTGTATGCCTGCAATGGGCGGAATGAACGTTTCGGAGCCGGTGCAGATGATAAGGTTGTCACCCTCATACGTCTCTTCACCGCAACGAACCGTGTTTTTATCTATTATCTGTGCCTCACCGGTCACAATCGTTACATTATTGGAAGTAAGCTTTCCTTTCACTCCCAATACCAGCTTACGCACGACTTTGCTCTTACGCGCAATAATCTTCGACAGGTCGAAAGAAACCTCGGGTACGTTCACCGCATATTTTGAGGCATGTTTTGCCCCGTCATAGGTTTTAGCCGAATACAATAAGGTTTTGGTCGGGATACATCCTTCATTCAAGCATACCCCTCCTAAATTCTGCTTTTCAAAAAGCACCACACTAAGTCCGGCTTTGCCGGCAGCTTCGGCAGCCGTATAGCCCGCAGGGCCACCGCCAATAATCATTACCTGGTATTTCATATTATTATTTATTAATAGGTTGTTCTTCTTTCATTCTCCGTTTCTCCACCAACTCCATAAATTCCCGTTCCTTGACCGGAACTACCGAAGCATATTTTTCCCGGCCGTACTGAATCAGTACGTACTCCGTCACCGAGAAATTGCCAAACTTCATCGAGTGGCATTTCTCCATGGAAACAATCTCTTTAATCGGGATAATCTTTTTGCGGGTAAAACGACCGTAGGACAGGATCAGTTCATTCCCAGAGGTGACAGTATAGGTAGTATGGATCACCATTTCTATAATTACGATTAAGGCTAACGCCATGAGCAAAGCAAGTAAAATATGCTTCATCCACAAAAGTGCAAATGTATTGGCACCTAAAATAATCAGTATTAAATATTGATACCAAGCAATACGGGCATGGAATATTCTATTCATTTTGTCAGAATTTTGGTGCCAAGTTAGCAATTTTATGAATTAATGACAACGAAAAGTACAATGAAAACAGTTATTTTGTAGTTTTGCGGTAATAAACATTAAGATTATGGTTAAAAAGTTCGATTTCCTCGTCATCGGTTCCGGTATCGCCGGAATGAGTTTTGCCCTGAAAGTGGCACACAAAGGAAAAGTTGCGCTTATCTGTAAGAGCGGTTTGGAAGAGGCAAATACCTTTTTCGCACAAGGAGGGGTAGCCTCTGTCACCAACCTGTTAGTAGACAATTTCGAAAAACACATTGAGGACACAATGATTGCGGGTGATTGGATCAGCGACCGTGCCGCCGTAGAAAAAGTCGTACGGGAAGCACCCGCACAAATCGACGCACTTATCAACTGGGGAGTGGACTTCGACAAAAACGAAAAGGGCGAATTCGACCTGCACCGCGAAGGCGGCCATTCGGAATTCCGCATCCTCCACCACAAAGATAACACGGGAGCTGAAATACAGGACAGCCTCATCAAAGCCGTACAACGGCACCCTAACATCACTGTGATTGAAAATCATTTTGCCATCGAAATACTGACCCAACACCATCTGGGAGTGAATGTCACACGGCAGACCCCGGACATCAAATGCTATGGTGCCTACATACTCGACCCCAAAACCGGAAAGGTGGACACTTATTTGGCAAAAGTGACTTTGATGGCAACGGGCGGAGTAGGTTCCGTATACAAAACGACCACCAACCCACTGGTTGCCACCGGAGACGGGATCGCCATGGTGTACCGCGCCAAAGGTACGGTAAAGGATATGGAGTTCGTGCAGTTCCACCCAACCGCACTTTATCATCCGGGCGACCGGCCTTCTTTCCTGATCACGGAGGCAATGCGAGGTTATGGCGGTGTACTCCGAACCATGGATGGAAAAGAGTTTATGCAAAAATATGATGCGCGTCTCTCGCTGGCTCCACGCGACATCGTGGCACGTGCCATCGACAATGAAATGAAAAACCGGGGTGACGATCATGTCTATCTGGATGTAACCCACAAAGACCCGGAAGAAACGAAGAAACACTTCCCGAATATCTACGAGAAATGTCTCAGCCTGGGCATAGACATCACCAAAGATTATATCCCCGTGGCCCCGGCAGCACATTACCTCTGCGGAGGAATTCAGGTAGATCTTAATGCACAGTCGTCCATCGAACGATTGTATGCCGTAGGCGAGTGTTCGCGCACCGGCTTACACGGCGGCAACCGTCTGGCTTCGAACTCACTGATAGAAGCGGTGGTCTATGCAGATGCAGCTGCCAAACACAGCCTGCAAGTATTCGATCAATATGACTATAACGATGCTATCCCCGAATGGAACGATGAAGGAACCCGTTCACCGGAAGAGATGGTATTGATAACACAGAGCATGAAAGAGGTGAACCAGATCATGAGTACGTATGTGGGTATTGTCCGCAGTGACCTTCGTCTGAAACGTGCATGGGATCGTCTTGACATACTTTACGAGGAGACTGAGAGCCTCTTCAAACGAAGCGTGGCTTCGAAAGAGATTTGCGAACTGAGAAACATGATCAATGTGGGATACCTCATCATGCGTCAGGCGATGGAACGTAAGGAAAGCCGTGGATTGCATTACACAATTGACTATCCGCATGTGAAAAAATAAAACAATATATTTTATACTAAAGCTATTGATAAATAACGTGTTATAATCTATTAACACGTTATTTTTTTACTTATCGGATGAGAATGTATTGTTAATTAACTTATTTATAAGGAAAAATAAGGCTATATTCGCTGATTGTTAATCAGCAACAAAACAAAATAATCATTATGATGGCTTTAGAAATTAAGAAAATAGTACTGTCAGTTGTCCTCATGCTGGCTCTGTTCCCCTCTTTAAATTTTGCTTCTTCCATCCCGACGAACGCCTCATCCAATACGATCCTGATAATCAATTCCTATGCCTCCAACACCCAATGGAGCGACAACCTCATTACACCGATATATTTGGAATATACAGCACAGACCGAAAAACACATACATTTATATACGGAGCATATGAATATGCTTACTATCAATGACAATGAAGCCTTGCAAGCATACAAACAACAATTCAGAGAAAAATACGCGGGACTAACTCCCAAAATGATCATCATATTAGGAGCATCGGCTTGGATGTTATTGAATGAAGAGATAGAAAGATATTGGAAAAGTATACCTATCATCATTTGTAGCAAGAAAGATTATTTCAGTCCTCAGAAAGCATATCTGGAAAAGACCTTCGTGCCACAAGACGAAAGAATACCGATAGATAGTTATCAAAGCAATTTGCCATTGACTATTTTCCATACCCCCTGTTATGTTAAAGAAACATTGGAACTGATGAAAACACTCAAGCCGGATATGGAAGAGGTTGTTTTTATGTCGGACAGACATTATATCAATGCCCAATACCGGGAAGAGGTCAATGAAACCATGAAAAGCCAGTATCCGGACGTACATGTACGCCACTTAATTGCCGGAGACATTACAAATGATGACTTGATAGACTCATTGAGACAACTGACAGCAAAATCATGTGTGCTATATGCTTCCTGGTATAGCGAAGTGAATCAACAGGGCAACCTTATACTCTCTTCCGATATATCGAAAGTACTGAGCAATTACTCGAAAGTACCCATCTTCACACTGAACCACTATCATGTTTCTTTAACCAACGGATTGATCGGAGGGGTTTACCACAAAGACGACATTTTAAATGAAAAATTACTGGGCACCATAAAGCAAGAGCTAGACAATCCTCATAAAGCAGGCGTACGTGTGGTAAGAATGCCACATCCCGGACCGATCATGAATTATCCCGACCTCATAAATCTGGGACTGGACATAGACCGTTGTCCATCCGACACTTACTTCTACAATGAACCTCCTACACTGGTGGAAAAATTAGAAAAGAACTGGTATTACATTGTCTTGATTTGTCTTCTTGCATTTTGCTTATATGTTTTTTGGCAAAAAAAGATAGCAAAAGAACGGGAAGCACGACTGGCTGCAATGGACGAATATAACAACCTGTTTGAAAACATGCCGATCATTTATATCAAAGAAGAGCTGATTTACGATAAAGACGGACATATTACCGATTTTATTTACAGGAAGGTAAATCCGTCCTTCGAACAATATATTACACCAAGCCACAAAATCATAGGAAAAAAATACAGCGAAATCGGTAAACAACATGATGGACTGATGGACTTGTACAATTCTTTGAACGATAAAAAAGAGATCTCCTTCCAATATTATGTGGAACATAACCAAACTTATCTTACTGTCATCATTAGTCACTCCACTAAAAAAGGTTTTGTCGACGTTTTCTGCGTGAACAATACCGAACTGGCACAGACGCAACAGATGCTACGTTCTGCCAACCATAAACTTTCCGCTGCCCTCGATGTGGCCAATATAACTCCTTGGAAATGGGATCTGGAAAAGAAATTGATTTTATGCGATGTCAACCGTCCTGTCGAAATCAGTAAAAGCAATCCTACCAGCGAACAGCTATTATCCGTACCGGATTCCTGCTATTTTTCTAATATCTGCAAACAAGACATAGACCGCGTGAAAGCCTCCTATCAAAAGCTTATCGATGGAGAAGTCTCTAAAATCAAGGAAGAGTTCCGGGTGATTTCTAAAAAGGGGAATTCACTCCATTATGAATGGGTGGAAGTACAAGCTACTGTTGACGAACGGGATTCGACCGGCAAAGCCAAAACCCTTGTCGGATCGTCTTTAATGATTACCAAACGAAAAGCGATGGAAGACGACCTGATAAAAGCTAAAGAAAAAGCGGAAGAGTCCAATCGCCTGAAATCGGCCTTCCTAGCTAACATGAGTCATGAAATCCGTACCCCGCTGAATGCCATCGTTGGTTTCTCCGGTATACTAGCCACAGCAGAGGATAATGAGGAAGAAGAAAAACAGGAATATGTACAGATCATTGAAAACAACAACAATTTATTGCTCCAACTTATCAACGATATACTCGATCTCTCCAAGATTGAAGCAGGCGTGATCGAATTCATGTACAGCAATGTAGATGTCAATGAACTGTTCCTCAATATGGAAGAATCTGCCAAAATGCGAAATAAAACAGAAGATGTCCTGATTTCATATAAATGTACAATGCCCGAATGCTACATCAGCACCGACAAAAACCGCTTGACGCAGGTAGTCACCAACTTGCTCAATAACGCCATGAAATTTACCAAACAAGGAAGCATCGAATTCGGTTATACTCTGCAAAATGACAATACGCTCTATTTCTATGTAAGCGACACAGGCTGCGGCATATCTGAAGACCAAATCAGCTCGGTATTCGAACGGTTCGTCAAACTCAATACCTTTGCACAAGGTACAGGGCTGGGGCTATCCATTTGCCAAACCATCATTGAAGGCATGGGAGGGAAAATCGGTGTAAATTCCAAAGCCGGGGAAGGAAGCACATTCTGGTTTACATTGCCTTATCTTCAAGTGAATAAAACGAACATCGGAGAAAATGGAGAACATGCCATCATCCGTTCGATCGACAGCAAAGAGAAACTTACCATATTGATCGCAGAAGATAACGAAAGCAATTACAAGCTATTCGAATCTGTCCTAAAGAAAGAATACAACCTTATCCATGCGTGGGACGGAGAAGAAGCCGTAGAACTATTCAAAGAACATAATCCACATCTTGTTTTAATGGACATAAGTATGCCAAAAATGAACGGTTATGAAGCCACCCGGAAGATACGTGAAATATCTACCGATATTCCAGTCATGGCAGTGACCGCCTTTGCTTATGCCGAAGACGAACAACATATATTGGATAGCGGATTCAATGCTTATACATCTAAACCGATCCAACCCGGAATATTACAGAAACAGATTGTCGGCCTACTTAAAAAACATTTTATGTTCTTGTACTAAAGTTCGGTGGACATTTCATTGTTCAAGATTCTTTTGCATGGATGTCACCGCACATTTTTTAAAGGGCTATTTTTCTGATTATAATTGACTTTATGACGAATAAAAATAGAAAAAACATTTTCCATCCACTCAGTAAATAATATCTTTTCAAATATATTCAACACTTTATCACAATCAAAGCATTTTACAAAATGCTTTGATTGTGATAACAATGAGCGAATTTAGCTCCATTAATCTTCGTATATAGAAGAAAGAAACAGGAATTAAGGTGAAAACTGTAACATTACAAGGAAAATATATAAACAACAATATGTCAATTTTATTAATTGAATTTTGTTAAAACGTGTTATACAACAGGTTTGAAATCATATATAAAATGTATATTTTTGTATAATAAATAATTTATACCCACAAAATTGGCATTAATATGAAAAAAGTCATTTTCACTTTCCTGCTTTTAGCAATGATCTCTTTAGGTTATTCATTTGCAGTTCCGGCAAAGCCAACGCCTCTCACAATGACACTACCGGATGGAACCACTCTTACAGTACGCCTTTTTGGCGATGAGTATTCTCATTACTACACCAGTCTGGATCACTACCTTCTGATCCAGGACGCTGACGGGTATTTTTATTATGCCGAGAGCAACTCGGAAAACAAGCTACAACGTTCTCCATATAAAGTAAAAGATATAGATCAACGTACATTGGTTGAAAAAAACTTTTTAGCTACTATCGATAAGGAACATTTGCTTTCATTGCAACAGATGCAGGAAATGAAGAGCCTGAAGAAAAAAGCTCCCCGCAAAGTGATGCAAAAAGCTACTTATCCTACCACGGGAGTTCAAAAAGGATTGGTTATCTTGGTGGAATATACTAACAAAAAATTCACCGTAGAAAATCCACGTGAAGCATTTGATAGAATGATGAACGAAAAAGATTACAGTGAAAACGGTGGAACAGGAAGTGCGCGCGATTACTTCATAGCAAGTTCAAACAGCCAATTCCAGCCAGAATTTGATGTATACGGGCCTATTCAGTTAGCTCATGCCATGAGTTATTATGGAGCAAATGATGCGTATGGAAATGATAAAGCACCGGAAGAAATGGTCATCGAAGCCTGCCAGCAACTGGATGACGTGATAGATTTCAAAGAATACGACCGGGACAACGACGGACAAATAGATAATGTATATGTCTTTTATGCCGGATTCGGTGAAGCAACCGGTGGGTCAAGCAGCACGGTATGGCCACACTCAAGCGATATATACGATGAAAAACTAAAAGACATAGAGCTGGATGGTGTTCGTTTAAATCACTATGCATGTTCCAATGAACTGGATCAAAAAAAGCAAATGGTGGGCATAGGAACATTCTGCCATGAATTTTCTCATGTACTTGGATTACCGGATTTATACTCTACGGACTACTATGTACCATCTTTTACTCCCGATTCTTGGATACTTATGGATAGAGGTCCCTACAACAATAACGGAAAGACTCCTCCCTACTACTCAATCTATGAAAGATATGCACTCGGATGGATCACTCCGCAAGAAATCGGAAAGCCTGCTGATATAAAACTTGATAATATCTCCAAAAATGTCGGCTATATCATCAAAACTGATAATGAAAATGAATATTTTCTGTTAGAAAACCGTCAGCAGGAAGGCTGGGACAAATATATTCCAGGACACGGAATGCTGATCTGGCACATAGATTATAATCAGGAAGTGTGGGATTTAAATGCTGTGAACAATATTCCGTCACATCAATATGTGGATATCGAAGAGGCAGATGCCATACAAACTGATGAAACAAGAGCAGGCGACACTTTTCCGGGTACAAGCAATGTAACATCTTTCACCGATGATACAAATCCCAGTATGAAAACATGGAAAGGGAACGGACTAAATAAACCGATTACCGATATCGAAGAAAAAGATGGAATTATTCGTTTTAAAATAAGCGGAGGAGACGATACATCGATCATGAATACGTGGGCCGCAAATGACATTACAGTCAATGTAGAAGATTCGAAACTAATTGTAACATCGAACAATCCGGAAAAACTTCCCTTATATATCATGGATATCCAAGGGCATATTCTTGATAAGAGTGAAATAACAGCCGGTACTTATAGTTTCCCTATTTCCGACAGAGGTACGTATATTGTTCGCATAGGCGAAAACGTATACAAAGTAATCAGATAACTTACACCTTTACATATTTCTGAAAAAAGAGAAAGAGAATGAGTCATGTACATGCCGGCTCATTCTCTTTCATTTCAAATTAATCCATATTCAATTACCTATTGAATTACTTAACAAGTATTTTCACAACTTTATTACCTACCTTAACAACATATTTACCGTCTGCTACAGGTACCGTAACTAGGTCTTCACCCATTCCTTTATAAACCAGCTTACCATCAATGGTGTAAATACAAATATCCATACTGGCAGCATGGCGGATTTCAATCGCATGGCGGATTCCAAATGCATTGGCTACTCCTTCAAGCACCTGATCGATAGAAGTCAATACCACGTTCACCGTCACTTCATTTGAATAAACAGACTCGCCCTTATCATATACGGTAGTGACTTTATACTTGTAATCACCGTCTTTGGTAATAGTAGCATCGGTATAAGTTGATTCAACTCCGGCTACCGGTGTGATCTTCTCGCCATCACGATATACGTTATAACCTACCAAACTCAATTCTTCGGGAGTTGCGGAAGCAGGTGTATAAGTGATATCGTCAATCAAAAGAGCAAACTGATCAGTGGATGTACAACGAATAGCGAAAAACTTCGTACCTGCAGGCAATTGAGCCGTTATCTTAGTCCATTCTACCGGCACCTCATTGATAATAGCCGCATCATTGACTCTACTAAAGCTTTGCACATCGCTATTGGTCGAGGAAAACAATACTTCTAAAGTTTCTAAACCATATATATCCGTAACGCTCTTTGCAAAGAAAGAAATAGTCTGTGCAGTTCCCGGAAGTTCGGGTGAAATGAGCCAGTCATCATTTTGACCATCTTCATCGGCAAATGCAGCAAACATCTGTTCTCCCGAATGAGGAGCCCATGCAGTAGGCACACCGCTTTCATCAGCTACCGCAATGCCGGCAGCAGAAGGATTGAATACCTGGAATGCCATAGGCGCACCGGCATTATCATATTTTATGATACTGCCCGCTCCGTTATCGATTCCATAAGTGGCTTTACCACCATCCACATCGACCAGCGTCCACTCGCCTACATTATCAATGATAAATGCATCATATTCTTCAATATCATCCGTAATTGGTTCGGCTACGCCACCTGTATAATCCGGTTCACTCCAGCTCAGCACCACCTTATTATCCGTAGACATCCCTACCAAATCGGTAATTGTCGGATAAGTAGGTAACTTAACGGCAACAACGGCTTCAGTCGTCTTATTATTGTTCTGATCCAAATCGGCAGCATAATTAACAACCGAATAATAAGTAACGGAAGCATCAAAGTCAATTGTCGGAGTCTCGGTGAACTTATAAGTCTTTGTTGCATTTACGGTCAAAGTCTCACCAACTAGGCTGTTTACCATCTTACCATTTCGATATAATTCTACCGTATAGTCTTTTGCTTCTTTAAGTCCGTTATTCATTATTGTCACAGAGATATCTTTACTTTCTCCCACTTTGATGGTCTTTGGGGCATTAATAGCAGTTGCCATAATGTCATAATCCAACAGATTTCTTACTTTGATATTATCCAGATGCAGATTATATCCACCTTCCACGGTTACACCTTGGAAGCCGATTTGGATAAATTCAGCAGAAATAAAGTCTTTCAAAGGAATCGTTACTTTTGTCCAACCTTCAGCAATGGAACTTGGCGCGAGATTGATAGTTCGAACCGCTTCAAAATCTCCACTCTCCTTAGCAACTTCTACTATCAACTTCTCAGTAGCTCCCGGAACAAAATAATAGTAAAATTCCAATGCAGGATTTACACTACCTTTCAAACTAATCTTACCGGACGACAAGCGTTTAGCATCACCTTCTTTACTTCCCGGAACAAACGAAGCTAAACCTCCGTCATTATCCTGTGGATCAACATCCGGATATTCACCACTTTCTGCCAAAGTCCATGAAGCATCACCTACAATTGTAGTGAGTACCCAAGGACCTTTACTCAATTCGGCTCCCGCAAATGATTCTACAAACGGTAAATCATATGGAGTACCCATAATGAGAGAATTGGAAGGTGTACCATATCCTATACCTGCTATTGACTCAGCATATACAAAGTAATATACAAATTTTTGTCCACCACTTAAATCCGGCTCATCGGTAAATGTAAGTTCAGAAATGCTTTCCGCAACAATTGTATTATCATTTCTCTTTATATAATATTTGAGAGTAGCCGGATCAATATAACCACCCGCTTCACCAATGGAGGGAGCTTCCCAAGTTAATACTGCTTTACCATTAACTTCTTTTAAAACTACATTTATAGGAACAGCTGGAGTATCGATCCCTGCATAAACGCTTGTCTTTGCTTCGGCACCAGCACCTGCACCATTGCTGGCTACTACTGTATAAACATTAGTGCCTTGCTTTGCCTCTTTATCCGTATAAGTAAGTTCCGTTCCGACAGCCGGTGTATTAAAGATCTTAATCAGATCATTTTCCCGGTACAACTCTACCTTGCTAAGACTCGTCAATACACTACCGTTTATAGCTTTATTCGGAGTTATAAACGAAATGGTAGTTTCCAGTTTGCCCTGTGCCGCTGCAACAGCCTTCAACCCGTTTACCTCAGCCGGAGCGCCTATGGCAGAACTCAATTCTATTTCAAAATCATCAACAAAGAGATTGAACATATCCGCATCACTACAAGCCTGAATTCCTATATAATAATCACCTGCCGCAGGTGCCTTAATAGTTGCCTCCATATTTATATAATCTTCATTTTCAATATTTGTAGGAGGAATAAGTTCCGAAGTCATTGCTTCTACAGTCTTATCTTTTCCAAATGCAACTTTTACTCTTTCAGGATAGGAAGAATTTGCACATTTCACTTTGAAATATAATTTATACAGATGATCCACACCTAATGTGACAGGAGGCGAGATTAGCCATTCGTCTTTTTCATTGGCAGAACTATAATCACATTTAACAGCAAAGTTCGTTGCATCGTAATTCCATGTTTTGCCATCATTGTTAGCATCGATGACAGTAAACAATTCAAAGTTTTCTCTTATATCGAAACTTTCCAGATAAGGCACGGTTAATGCATTTCCTAAAGCAATCTTATTGGAAGCCGATGTTTCACCTTCAAGACTACCTGCAAATGCGGTTACCTCGTACCAATAATTCGCCAAGCTTTCCGGATTCACCACTTCGGAGAAAGATGTTATTGCAATCTTATCAGCCACCACAACCTTTCCAGGGTAACGAACTACTTTGTAATTAAGAGTTGTTGGATCAAAATATCCGTCATTTATACCTTTGACCGGTGCTTTCCAACTTAACATCAGTTTATTTTCAACATCTCCTTTCACCAACTTAAGGTTTTGTACGGCTACCGGAGCGTCTTTACCAATCCACATACTGAGTTTTGCAAGAGGACTTTTACCCACAGCATTTGATGTTGTGACACCAATGGTATACATGCCGGTTTCAACAGTAACAGATTTTTCAACCGAAGTGCCCGCATTTGCTGTTCCGCTGACTTTTTCGTCACCATTGAAAGTAATACTATAAGAAAGAGACCCATTCAATGCTCCACCGATAAAAGTCTTGTCAGGCATTGTAAACTTGATTTTCCCAATAGTAGCATCCTTCTCATAAGTAGCAGTCAGATCAGTAACCGCTGCCGGAGCATCATCTTCGGCAGCCGGAGCCGGAATATACAAACCTACTATTTCTTCACTATCCGAGAATGGAGAAATCAATGTGGCGACACCTGTTGACACATTTACTTCATAAAGGGCGGAAGTATCATCAGCAAGCGACGCAGCCCAATAAAGCTTATCAGTTTTAGGATCAAAAGTTCCCGACTGGATGTATTTCGGACTCACACCCGTATTCCCGATACTGGTAGTTTCTCCTGTCGACTTGTTAATGCTGTACAAGACACCATCATTTCCAATGCCATAAATTTCTCCTTTCGAATTGGCAGCTACAACATACATAGTCAACGGGAGATCGGCTATCTTCGTGGTTGTCCCCGTTTCCAAATCCATTGTGCCGAACACATATCCGTCTAAATCTTCATTAAAGAAACAACCATATACATTGCCGGTAATAGGATCAAAAGTCATATCCGTAGCAACACTCGTTGCATCGACATCAGCACTGTATATCGTTTCCCATGTTTCCGTATTATAAATGTGGTAATTCGCAATTATAAACCCGAAAATATCCATATAATTCACCATATGGTATTTGCCGTCTACATAAACTCCTCCACCATTCGCTTCAAAATTGCTTCCTATCATCAAAGAAGTCAAAGTAGTGTTGGCAGAAGCAGGAAAAGAATACATTCCCGAAGGACTGTTATCGTTTGTCCAACTAGCCCCAAAAATAACGCTACCATAGATGGTAACACCGTCTCCTGCTGTCAAAGCAGGTGATTGGAAATGCCCTAAAGGCAAGAGAAGCGGTCCCCCTGCGCGCATACTCTGAAAATTAGAGTTACTGCCCACTTTCTTTGCCTGCGGCATAATTGACATTAAACGTGCATGATCATTCTTACGTTTGTTAGCATCCGTTTTCGATAGAGTAGTAATCGCTTTAGCCTTTTTTGTACTGGCTTTTTGCCTTACCGTTTGAGCAGATAAATCACTTGGTATAATCATCATTAAAGACATGATGACTAATAATAGAGTAGATAACTGTTTTTTCATAAGAGTACTCATTAAATAAAAAAATAAAGTGAATTAAAACTGCCAGAGTCTGGCTGATGAGGTATTTTCTACCTCATACAATCAAGGAAATCTTCATCTAGCTCCATAAATTGATAATTTTAAAGGTTAATACTAAAAGAACAGCTAATATAAAGGTGGGGGGAGCCTTCTTTTTTACTTAATTATATATCAATATTTA
>OGOG01001735.1_pt1 | contig 20460 bp, 14 predicted proteins | sample 1552581 | NCBI WGS metagenome assembly OGOG01 (sample SAMEA2580152, study PRJEB22360) | human gut metagenome | biome: human gut; feature: human-associated habitat; material: faeces | place: Denmark | collected 2008/2010 | reverse complement strand
CAGATTGCATCCGGTGGAGAAGCCCCCCAGCCACATAGGCCGCGGTTTCCCGTCGGTGCCCGGTCCCAGCTGATTGAGATCCCGCCGCAGCACGTGAGCCTGTTCATTCACGACGCGCCGCCAGTCGTCAGCCGTCGGAGCTGCCATATCTTCGGGCATGGTCCCGCAGCCGGGAAGGAGCACTGTGCGCACCAGCCATCCGGCAGCCGAAAGATTCTTCGCTTGGTCGACAAAGGACCACGGCGAATCGCCTAACCCGTGAATGCAGAGAATGCCGCCCAAGATCGGCGTGTCCGCGGGCGGACGTGTCTCCGCCGGGCAGTTGGCTTCAAGTTCAAGCGCATGATCGTCCGTGGCCCAGCGTCGGCGCGATTCGATCCAGGCGCGCGTGTCGGCAGCATAGGCCGCAAAGGTCGTTTGTCCGAGCGGCTGGACGAGCGGCTCGGGCACATTCGGTTTAGATGCGCATGCCGTGAGCGCGCCGGCGCTCAGAAGTGCGCTGCCCGCCGCCGCGGCATAGAGGAACCGCCGGCGAGAGAGGCCGCCTTGGGGCTGAGAGTGTGAGATATGGGAATGCTTCATGGTGAAATGAAGCGTAGCGCAAACGATATTGTCGAACAGTTTGCAATTGCATCTGATTTCTGCCTGATACCGCTTTTGTCGATCGCTCTCACGGCCGCAAAGGCAAATGCAGATAAAAAAGCAGCGTGACGCCGTCACGCTGCTCAAGGTGCTTATGCCGGCGAAGCGCCCTGACGAGTGTTCGCTAACCACTCGTTTTTAGGGGGATTGCGCTCGTCGGCAATAAGGAGAGAGGCTTACTTGCCCGCTTTGATGGCCTCCGCGATGGCATCGGCAGCAACGCGTCCGGAAGTGAGCGCCCAGCCGACGTTGGCTCCGGCAGGCGAATCGTCGCCCATCACGCCGCCCACAAGTTCACCCGCGCCGTAGAGGTTGGGGATGACTTTGCCGTTGCTCTGGATGAGATTGAGGTGATCATCCGTGCAGACGCCGCCCATTGTCGTGGCGAAGCGGGGCTTCTGTTCGACGATGTAGTACGGGCCTTGGGCGGCAATTTCAGCCTTCATGTACTGGACAGGGCGGCCAAAGTCAGCATCCTTTTGTGCTTTCACAAAGCTGTTGTACTTGGCGACCGTTGCCTTGAGATTTTCAGCGTTGATGCCGGCAAGCTTGGCCGCCTCTTCAAGCGTCGCGCCCTTCACAAAGATCGGAGCCGACTTGCCGTTGGCAGCAAGGTACTTGTCAGCGTCTTCGTGCGAAACACCTGTTTCCGGGAGACGCTTATAGAAGCCTTCCCAAGACTTTTGATCCATGAAGACATAAGCCATGCCGCCCTTTTGCTGCAGCATCGGGTCGAGAATGTGACGGTTTGACGCCTTTTCGTTGACAAAGCGCAGACCGTCGCGGCTCACGAGGATGCCGGCCTGGTCGAACGCGCCGACATTGGCGTAGATGGTGGACTTGGCCTTGCCCGGCGCAACTTCAATGCCGTTCGGATAGCGCTTGCCGTATTCGAGGAGCTGGGTTTTCACGCCAAGCTTCTGGGCCATCTGCAGACCGTCGCCCGTTGAGGAGACGGGGCCGTAATAGAGCGTGTTCTTATAGGTATCCGTGAGAAGGTTCTTATTGTTGCCGTAGCCGCCGGTGGTAAGCAGCGTCTTCTTTGCGCGGATCGTGTATTTGGTGCCGGTGTTGCCGTCAACGGCTTCAACGCCCGTCACCTTGCCGTCCTCGACGATCAGTTTTTCAACGCGGGTGTTGAAGAGAACCTTCGCACCGTTGGAGCCGATGACTTCGCGCAGATGCTGCGCCATCGTACCCGCGCCGCCCTGGAATTCAAGGGCGCGGCGATGGGAGTATTCGGCGAGGAACGGGAGGTCGTTCGGAATGAACTTGACGCCGACCTGGTCGTGGAGCCAATCGATCGTCGGGCCGACGTTCTTTGCGTAGAGCGTGAGCTTGGAGAGGTCGTTGAGGTTGTGGCCATTGGCCTGGAAGTCCTTCACCATCGATTCGACCGAGTCATCCGTCACGCCGAAGGCCTTCTGGAGCTTGGAGCCCTGCGCGACCACTTGGCCGCCCGAAATGGAAGCGGCGCCGCCGATGAAGGGCATTTTCTCGACGAGAACGACGTTGAGGCCGTTCATGCGTGTACGAATGGTGGCGGACATGCCGGCGCCGCCGCCGCCCACGACGACGACATCGGTGTCGACGGTTTCATTTTTCGCCTGCTTTTTAACAGCGAGCGGAACGAGCGCCGCAGGGTCCGCGCCGGCCTGTTTCACCGTGTCGGCTACGGCCGTGCGGATCGCCGTCGAGGTGATGGTGGCGCCGGTAACGCCGTCAACCTGCGGGGATTGACGCTCAACGATGCGGCCCGGGAGCAGCTCAGCGGCCTTGGAGCCGATGCCCGGGGTTTCGGAGTGCGTAACCTTGACGTCGGTAATCTTATCCTTCGTGAAAGTGACAGTGACTGTTACGTCGCCGTGGATGCCCGGCGCTTTGGCCGTATAAGTGCCCGCTTTAAATTCAGCGGCGGATGCGCCGACGGCAAATACCGCGGCAATGGAAAGCGTGAGGAGAGTCTTCTTCATATTGAAATCTCTGCGGTGAGAAGATGGAAGAAAGTGAAATTCAGTATCCGCCGCCGTGAGTGAAGCGGCGGAAGTGTTGGAAACGGCTGATCCGAACAGGTTACTGAGGATTCATAGCCTTGTGGAGCACTTCAAGGACATTGAGACAGTCTTCGGCAGGAATTTGACCGGGGGCGCTCGCTTTGCCGCCGACGCTCGCAAACGTGAGGTCAGAGCCGAATCCTTCGCCCGTAATGCGGGTGAGTACGCCCCATTTGCCCATGGCCATCGTGAGCATCGGACGGTTCGAGTAGTAGTGGCGGACTTTGGCCGTCGCGTTCATCACGGTGAGGGCGTCTTCAGGCGAAGCGGCCATGACGGCGAGTTTCAAAATATCCGCGCCGGCTTCCTGCTCGAGCAGGAGGCGGCGGATCAGTTCGCCTTCGTCAGGAGTGAATTTGAATTCATGGTCGCTGATAATCACCTTCACGCCTTTCTTGTGAGCGGTGTCGACGAGCCGGCGCACCATGGCGGCATCGCGGAAAAGTTCAATATCGACTATATCGGCACGGCCTTCGGTGAGTACCGCTTCGTAGACTTCTCCGTAGTAATCGTCCTCGGCAATGAAGGGACCGCCGTCCGTACCGTTGCGCAGCGTTACGAGCACGATCTTGTCGCCCGCGGCCTCATAGGCGCGGCGGGTCACATCAGCATACTGTTTGGGTTCAAGGCGGCCGAGATAGTCGATGCGGACTTCGATCATGTCGAGCGTCTTCATCGCCGCAAAGCGCTTCACCGTCGCAACGAGATCGTCCGGCGTCTTGGCGGTGGTGGGTGCGATGAGCTTCGGGCGGCCTGTGCCAATGGATCGTCCTTTGATTTTGATGGGCTCGACGGCGCCGGGCTGCCAGCCCTTGACACGATTCATCGTATCGATCGGACGCGTCTTGCCTTCGAATTGATCAATGGTGCTCGCCTGAGTGACGCCTGCGGCAGAGACTGCGGCGGCGAAAGCGGAACTGATGAGATGACGGCGCTGCATAAGTGTGCTCTTTTTTTCTGATGGTCAGTGGAATCAACGGCGAAGCAGAATCTTTTGGGTAAATTCGATTTCTGCTCCGGATGTGCAGAAGGAGTTTGCTACAGTGCCTTTACTGGGCCTACCCCCGTTCGGGGGGAGAGGCTGACATTCTTGTTTTTTGCCGGACTCATGGCTTCGATTTCGCTGCGGCTGCTGATTCCTTTCGTCTGCTCATTCGTCTCTTTATTTGGGGCGGAACCGGCCGTCGGACGTCCTCCCGAGGGGGGGACCGCAAAGAAGCCGTCCTCCGGAGGGAGAGACGCCGGCTGCGGTTTCTTCGGCGTCTCTCGCCATAGATCCTCAGGCACAGCAGTTTCGCCCTGTGATCACGATTGCGGAACTCGATACATTGGTCAATCCCTACGACGCTTTCATGCTTCGGCAGACGGCGGCGGCCTTGCAGCGCGCACTGCCGAAGTATTTCGTCAGGACCGTGACGATTGCTGACGCCGAGGCGAAGACTCAGATTGAGCGTCTGCGTCCGGACTTTCTTTTTGCGCCGGCTTCTTTTTCCGGCATGACCGGAGTCGAGGCTGCCCGTATCGCCACTCGGCGCACGAATCTTGCCCAGAGCGCAGAGCGTTCAGTGGGAGCCGTGTTCGCTGTCCGTGCGGATTCCCGCTTTCAATCCCTTGCGGATTTGCGCGGCCGCAGGGTCTTTGCGGGACTCCCGACGGCCATCGACGGCTGGCTTGCAGCGGCACGGGAACTCCGGCAGCAGGGGTTTGAACCGGATCATTTTTTTGGGTTTGTCGGGTACCGCAACAATGCTTATCCGGATGTGCTTTCCGCACTCCTCAACGGCTCGACCGATGCGGCGATTCTACCCGCCTGCCTGCTTGAAGCCGTGCGCATGCACGGCCTGGTGCGCGCGGAGGATATTCGGGTTATTAACGCCAAGACCGGAGACCTCGCCTGTGCGCACTCAACAGCACTTTATCCGGATTTGAGCTTGTGGTCGCTTTCTTCCGCTCCGGAAACCGCGGTACGCGATATGACCGTGGCGCTCCTGGGGCTCAGAGATGCGAGCGGGTATGAGTGGCTCACAAACGTTTCGCATGCGGATGTCGACGGGCTTTTGAAGGACCTGGAAATCGGTCCCTATGCTTATTTGAAGGATATGAGTCCCCGTGCACTCATTGAACGGCACTTTGGCAAAGTACTGGCGGCGGCCGGGTTTTTGCTGCTCCTCGTACTGAATGAACTGAGGCTTCATGCGCTGGTGCGGCGCCGCACGCGGGAACTCGCTAAGGCGATGAATGAACGTGAGCGTCTTGCCGAAGAGGCTTCTGCCGCTCGATTGGAACTCGCCGGTTTTGAACGCCGCTCGATTGTGCAGCAGATGTCGAGCATGATTGCTCATGAAATCAATGCGCCCGTGGGCGCTTTGCGCACCTGGGCAGCCGTGATCCGCATGAAGTGTCCCCAGCGCGTTTTCCGCGATGATGAAACCAGTGCGCATGCTGGACTTGAACAGGCTCTCGGGCGCATCGACTATGAAGCGAACCGCATCGCCGACATCGTTTCGAGCGTGCGCGCATATGCGAAAAAAGAGGACGAACCGCTGGCGGCATGTGACCTCATGCCAATCATTGAGCGGGCGATAAGCGCTTTCCGTGCGGAAGAGCGAAGCGCCGAACGCACAAAAGTGGTTTTTTCTTCTGCAGTGCGTGAAGCCTGGACCACAGGGCGTCCGCTCGAACTCGAAATTCTCTTTCTCAATCTGGTGCGTAATGGTGCATCAGCGATGAAGTCAATGAAGGATTCGCTCGATGAACCTGCCGAAGTTCGTCTCACACTCGATAAACCGCAGGAAGCTGCAAATCGCTGGCGGATACGGGTGGAGAATCCCGGCATCATGCTCGACGCGGGTTCACTCGAGCGCCTTAATCGCAAAGCGGCCAGCGTTTCAGCCGATCCTTCAACCTTCGGCGGCTTGGGACTCGGTCTTTCTATCTGTCGAGGCATAGCCGATCGGCATGGCGCCTCAATTCTCTTTGAAGCTCGCCCAACGGGAGGCGCTGCGGCTGTCGTTATGATCGATGCTCGGGATTTGCCGCTCTAAAAGGATTTTTTTCATGAAATGCATTCTGCCGACGCCTTTGGTGCGTCTTGTCGACGATGACAACGACTTTCGCGAAAGCCAGAAGGCCTTTCTCACAGCGCTTGGCTGGCAGGTGGAGGATTGGGAAAGTCCGGCAGCGTTTCTTCAGGATGACGACCTCCAGCGTCCGGGGTGCGCTGTGCTGGATATCCGCATGCCCGGCATGACTGGACTTGACCTGCAGCGGCGCTTTGTAGAGGCTGGAAGCCGCTTGCCGGTGATTTTTTTGACCGGGCACGGCGATGTTGCAACGGCGGTGCATACCATGAAATATGGTGCACTGGATTTCCTTGAGAAACGAGGGGATCCGATGGTGCTGGCGGCTGCCGTGGAGCGTGCCTGCAAAAAGTCACTTGCGGCTGCAAAGGCGGCAGCCGAAGCTCAGAGTTATCAAGCGGCCTACGATGCGCTGACGCCCCGAGAGCGTGAAGTTTTTGTGCTTGCGGCTAAAGGGCTTTCCAATAAGGAAGCCGCCGAAGTGCTCGGCATCGGTGCGGAAACCGTCAAGATGCATAAAGCTAATGCTTATGCCAAATTGGGTGTTCAGAGTTCTCTCGAGGCTTATCAGTGGCTGGAAAATCTCCCGACGCCGCAGCCCAAGGATGCCATGACGACGCGCAGAACGCTTCTCACCGCGGGTGCAGTCGCCTCGGCCTTGCCGTCATCGCTTCTGGCAGCCGCTCTTGAAGATTCATCCGATGCGCTCGAGCCTTGGCAGCAGGTCATAGTGATCGGTTCCGGGCTCGCCGGTCTGACAGCCGGCGCGAGCGCACTGGAGTCCGGTGCCCGGCGCGTGCTGATATTGGAAAAAGGACCGCTTGTCGGCGGTCACTCTCTTTATTCGAGCGGCTCCATCGCTGCGGTGGCGCCGGAAAGAGCCGGAGCATTTTCAAATGGCTGGCGCGACTCTGTCGAACAGTTTGTGGCCGATGCGCTCGCTGTGGGCGGCGGCAGCGGAGACCCGGAACGTTTGGTGCAGATCGCCCGCGGGTCCGCAGCTATGCTCGATTGGCTTGAAGGGCTCGGCGTCTCCTTCGGCCGTCCTTTTGAAGCCCGATCGGGACTTCATCCGCGCAGCTGGGCAATGCCGGGCAATTCTGCCGGACGGAGCTATGTCCTCGCGGTCATGGACTGCTATCGGCGTTTGGGCGGGAAAACAATTCTCTCGGCGAAGGTTGAAACGCTTGAACGACAGGAATCATCCTGGAAGGTCGGCGTAACCATTCGCTCAGAAAATGAAGTTCGCCTCAAGTATTTCCAAGCGCCTGCCGTCATCATTGCGTCCGGCGGCTTTACTGCTAATGTGGATCGCCGCATGAAGATCATGCCGCAGCTCACTGCCGATATTCATACGAGTGCCGATCCTTACGGCACCGCTTGGGACGGTGCACAAGGCGATGGTTTGGATCTGGCGCAGCGCGCCGGCGGCGTTATTGCCGAAGGTTTCGGCTTGCAGCTGCTGCCTTTTTGGGGCGGCCGATTAATCGACTATGCGGGCGGCGACATGTACGTGGATGAAACCGGCCGACGCTTCGTCGATGAGAATCTGCCTTGGAATGCGATTTCTGAACACATCCTCAAATTGAAGTCCCGGCGCTGCTGGGTGATCACCGATGCGCAGTCTTATAAGGGTGCAACGCTGAGTCTGAAGCTCATCAACGGCATCGTGAGAAAAGCCGGCTCCATTAGGGAGATGGCAGAGGCGATGAGGATCCCTCCGGAGGTGCTCGAACAAACGTTCGCCCAATACAATCGGGCGGCTGATGCAGGGCTGGATCCGCTGACCGGCAAAAAAGTCTTCACCCAAAGAATCGAAAAGCCGCCCTTTTATTTTGGTGAGGAGCAGATCTATGTGCACACCACTTTGGACGGCATTTTGACGGATACCCAGGCGCAGGTGCGTGCGCAAACGGGCGGCGTTATTCCGGGACTTTTTGCCGCTGGGGAGGTCGTCGGAGGGATTTTTGGTTTTGACCGGCTGGGCGGCGCAGGCATCACGAACTGCCTTGTGATGGGACGCATCGCCGGGGAGCGGGCTGTTGAGTTTCAAAGCGGCACTTAAATGGCCGTCATGGCTCTCGCTGAGCTCTTTCTAAAGGACTTGGGGTGAGCCCTTAATGCGGCAGAGGATTGGGCCGGCCTAGTGTCACTTAAGGGGCGGCGCCGTCCGTCCTCTCCGGCCGAAGGGCAGAGCTTCGCTTTATAGATTGCCGGCCTTTGTCGGGCTGAAAAAAATACTCCCGAAGAAACGGTATGCGTTCTTCGGGAGCTTCAAGCACCCATCCGCTCGAAGCGCTGAAGAGAGAAGGCCCTTCAGCGCCTAGGGCATCATTACATTCGCTTGTGGCAGGTGCGGGAAATGACATCGAGCTGCTGCTCGCGCGTCAGGTCGATGAACTTCACGGCATAGCCGGAGACGCGGATGGTGAAGTTCGCGTACTCGGGCTTTTCGGGGTGCTCCATCGCGTCGATGAGCTTCTCTGTACCGAAGACATTGACGTTGAGATGGTGAGCGCCCTGAGCGAAGTAGCCGTCCATCACGTTGACGAGATTGTCCGCGCGTTCGTCAAGCGAGTGGCCGAGCGCATCGGGGCTGATCGTCTGGGTGTTGGAAATGCCGTCAAGCGCATACTCGTAGGGGAGCTTCGCCACGGAATTGAGCGAGGCGAGCAGACCGCTCTGCTCAGCGCCGTAGCTTGGGTTGGCGCCAGGCGCTAGCGGCGCGCCTGCCTTGCGGCCGTCGGGAAGCGACCCTGTGGCTTTGCCGTACACCACGTTGGACGTGATCGTGAGAATCGAGGTCGTCGCTTCGGAATGACGGTAGGTCGGGTAGCGGCGGATGCAGGTGAGAAACTCCTTGAGGAGCCACACTGCAAGCTTGTCCGCACGATCGTCGTCGTTGCCGTAACGCGGGAAGTCGCCTTCCGTTTCATAGTCCACCACCACGCCGGCCTCATTGCGGATCGCTTTCACGCGGGCGTACTTGATCGCACAGAGTGAATCGACCACGTGTGAGAACCCGGCAATGCCGGTTGCGAAGGTGCGGCGCACGTCGGTATCAATGAGCGCCATTTCAGCGGCCTCATAGAAGTACTTGTCGTGCATGTAGTGGATGAGGTTGAGCGTATTGACGTAAATCCCCGCGAGCCAATTCATCATGGGCTTGAAGCGCAGCATCACTTCGTCGTAGTCGAGGTACTCGCTCGTGATCGGGCGGAAGGCCGGCGCCACCTGCGTGCCGGTCTTTTCGTCAACGCCGCCGTTGATGGCGTAGAGCATGCACTTGGCGAGGTTGGCGCGAGCGCCGAAGAACTGCATTTCTTTGCCGGTTTCGGTAGCCGATACGCAGCAGCAGATCGAATAGTCGTCGCCCCAGATCGGACGCATCACATCGTCGTTTTCGTACTGGACGCTCGACGTATTGATGGAGACCTTGGCCGAATATTTGCGGAAGGCCTTCGGCAGGTTCTTCGAATAAAGCACCGTGAGATTGGGTTCCGGAGCCGGCCCCATGTTCTCGAGCGTATGGAGGAAGCGGAAGTCGCTCTTCGTTACCATCGAACGGCCGTCCATGCCGAGTCCGGCCATCTCCAGCGTGGCCCAGACCGGGTCGCCCGAGAAGAGCTGGTTGTAGGCCGGAATACGGGCAAACTTCACCATGCGGAACTTCATGACAAGGTGGTCAATGAGCTCCTGCGCTTCAGTTTCCGTGAGCGTCCCTTCAGCGAGATCTCGCTGGATATAAATATCGAGGAAGGTAGAGATGCGGCCCACGGACATGGCTGCGCCGTTTTGCGTGCGGATGGCAGCAAGGTAGCCGAAATAAAGCCACTGCACGGCTTCGCGGGCATTCTTCGCCGGGCCGGAAATGTCAAAGCCGTAGCTTTCGGCCATGACTTTCATCTGTCCGAGTGCGCGGATCTGGTCGGAAAGTTCCTCACGCTGACGGATAACGTCGTCAGTCATGATGCCGCAGCCGCAGTTGGCGAGGTCCTTCTTTTTTTCCGCGACCAGTGCGTCAATGCCGTAGAGCGCCACACGGCGGTAGTCGCCCACGATGCGGCCGCGTCCGTACGTGTCGGGCAGACCCGTAATGATGTGGTTGCGCCGGGCCACGCGCATCTCGTCGGTGTACGCATCAAAAACGCCCTGATTGTGGGTCTTGTGGTACTCGTTGAAGATCTTGGTGTATTTGTCGTTCACATGGAAGCCGTACGTGCTCGCCGCTTCTTGAGCCATGCGGATGCCGCCGTAGGGCATGAACGCACGCTTGAGGGGCTTGTCGGTCTGCATGCCGACCACCTTCTCGTATTCCTTATGTTCAGGGTCGAGATAGGCGGCAGGGTAGGCTGTAATGGAGCTGACAATTTCGGTTTCACAGTCGAGCACGCCGCCCCTGGCGCGTTCTTCCTTTTGAAGTTCGGCCAGGCGTCCCCAGAGTTTGCGGGTAGCGTCAGTGGGTTCGGCGAGGAACGATTCGTCGCCGTCATAAGGGGTGTAGTTCTGCTGCACGAAGTCGCGCACGTTGACGTCGTCGCGCCAGTGATCGCCTCGGAAGCCTCTCCAAGCGTTGGTCATATAAACCTCCAGAAATAATCAAAGCATTCAAAAGTTTGGGGAAATCGGTCAGTCGCCGAACGCATGCAGAATGCGTTTCGCATTGGCTACGCGTTCAGGTTCGGGGGGCAGAACGTCTCGGATTTTGTTGGGTATTCCGAGTCGGTCCCATTTGGGGATGGCAAACGTGTGGTAAGGAAGCACCTCCACGCGTTTGACCGTTCGAAGCTCGGCAACGAAGGCGGCGAGTTTCACCAGCGCAGCATCTTCATCCGTCCAGCCCGGCACGAGCACATGGCGGATCCACATGGGTTTGCCGTGATCGGAGAGCCACTGGGCGCAGGCCAGAATGGAGTCGTTCTTCCAGCCGGTCAGCCGCTTATGTGTCGGCGGGTCAATGTGCTTGAGGTCGAGCATCACGAGGTCGGTCGACTTCATGAGACGCTCAAATTTGACGAGCCACGCCGGATCCTTTGTGAAGGGCAGACCGCACGTATCGAGCGTGGTGTTGATGCCTTCGGTTTTGGCCAGTTCGAAGAGTTCAATCAGAAAGTCGATTTGCAGGAGGGGCTCTCCGCCGCTTACCGTGATGCCGCCCTCTTTGCCCCAGTACGGGCGGTAGCGCAGCGCCATGCGAAGCACTTCGGCAGCAGACTTTTCTTCACCGGCATGAATGCGCCAAGTATCTGGATTGTGGCAGTAGACGCAGCGCATCCGGCAGCCCTGCATGAAGACCACAAACCTGACGCCGGGGCCGTCAACGGACCCGAAGGTTTCGTAGGAATGTATGCGGCCGAGAGGCATTCGTCGGATCTCCGAGAGGGAAACAATGGCGTGAAAAACTATGTCAGGCGAAAGTCTGAAGGAAGCAGATTGCATTGCGAGGCTATCAAGCGTACGGGTTTATGCCAATCCTTCAAAAGAAGCAGGTGACAGCGGCAGACCGCAGCAGAGCAAATGGGCTGAAAGCACAGCTAAAACAAATGCTTTCTCATGCATGAAAGTAAGTTACCGGATAAGTGCTTCCTCGTAGGTACTTCTTTTGATTGATTGTACGGTTCAGCTTGATGATACGCAAAGAATTCGGGTCCGCTTACGTATTCATGATTACATTGATTTGTTTTGTAAATCAATGATATTGAGGATTATTGAGGTACTTTCCTTTGAAGCGAAAAAAGCCGAAGCGCATGAAGGACGCTTCGGCTTGAGTTTGAACTTTGAAAAAGGCTGAGGCCGTTTCACAACACTCGCGCGAGGAAGGACTTTGTACGCTCTTCTTTGGGCGCGACCAGAATTTCCGATGGTGTGCCTTCTTCAATGATATGGCCGCCGTCCATAAAGACCACGCGGTCGGCGACCTCTTTGGCAAAGCCGATTTCGTGCGTCACGACGATCATCGTCATGCCGGATTCAGCCAGCCGCTTCATGACGGCAAGCACTTCGCCCACGAGTTCCGGGTCAAGCGCAGAAGTCGGTTCGTCAAAGAGCATAACCTTGGGTTCCATGGCAAGTGCGCGGGCAATAGCAACGCGCTGCTGCTGACCGCCCGAAAGGCTTGCCGGATAGCGTCGGCCTTGTCGAAAAGCCCGACGCTCTTGAGGAGTTCAACAGCACGGGTCTTGGCTGCCGCCGGATCCTTTTTAAGAACGAGCTGCTGGGCAAGCATGACGTTTTCAATGACGGTTTTGTGCGGCCAGAGATTGAAGCGCTGAAAAACCATGCCCAGGTGCTCACGCACGTGATTGAGGTCGGTCTTCGGATTGGTGACTTCGATGCCGTTGAAGAAGATGGCGCCGGAGGTCGGTATCTCAAGGGCGTTGATGCAGCGAAGCATCGTGCTCTTGCCCGATCCAGAAGGGCCGAGCACAACGACCTTTTCGCCCGGCATGACGTTGAGATTGATGCCGTCGAGCACGACATGGTCGCCGAAGGCTTTCTTCAGATTCTGAATGGATACGATGGGTTCGGTCATGGCTCTTAGCTCCCAATGCCGTTGTCGCCGCGGCCGAGGCGGGCTTCAAGTCTGCGGATGCCCCAGGCGAGGAGCAGCGTCATCACCCAGTACACGCAGGAAATGGTGATGTAGGGTTCCCAGTAGCGGGCCGAGGCGCCCGCGACAGTACGGGCGGCGTAGGCGAGTTCGGCCAGACCAATGGCGGAGATGAGCGAGGAATCCTTCAGGATAGCAATGGCGTTGTTGCCGAGTGCGGGCAGCATGCGGCGGAAGGCCTGCGGCAGGATGATCGTACGCATGGCCTGCATGTAGGACATGCCGAGCGAGCGGGCAGCTTCCATCTGTCCCTTGTCGAGCGACTGAATGCCGGCGCGGAAGATTTCACACATATAAGCGCCCGAATTCAGGGTGATGGCGCAGACGCCGGCGAGCATTGCGCCGTAGTTCGAGCGGATGTCGCGGGCAAGCTGGCCCGAAATCAGCAAGCCGTCAACCGGGTGAATAAAGACCGGAAGCACGGCAAAGTACATGAGAAAAATCTGCACAAAGAGCGGCGTGCCGCGAAAGAAGCTCACGTAGACCGTGATCGGCCAGCGCACGCAGTATTGCAGGAAGCCTTTAAGCGGGTTGTAGCGCGCCTGTGCGAGGCGGCCCATGCCTAAGAGCGTTCCCAGACACATGCCCAGGCAGACGCAGATGATGGTCACCTGAACGGTCGTCCAGGCGCCATGGACGAAAAGCGGCCAGTATTCCGCAATAACACTGGATTCGAAGCCAAACATGAGGGATCCTTTTTGTTGTTGTTCTGAATAAGGAAAACGCCGCGTCCGGATATGTCGGATGAGCGGCGCGCTTTAACCTTGAAGCCGATGAGCAGCCGGGTAATCCTCTGCTGCCCTCTGCTTCAAGGATTGAGTCAAAGGACGATCACTTCGTGAAGGCCGGAAGCTTCGGAGCATCCGAACCGAACCACTTGCGGTAGACCTCGTTGTAGGCGCCTGACTCGATAACCTTCTTCAGGCCCGCGTTGACGTCGTTGAGCACCTGAGTGTTGCCCTTGCGCACGCCAATGCCGAAGTACTGTTCCTGGAATTCCGGATCACGGCACTGATTGAACTTCTTGTCGGGGTTCTGCTTCATGTACCACTGCAGCACGCCCACGTCGCCGATCATGGCGTCGACGCCGCCGTTGGCGAGCTCTTCAAGCGCGAGCGGCGTGTTGTCAAAACGGCGGATGTTGGTCGAAGCCTTGCCGAAGGCGTTCGAAGCGGCTACGTCGCCCGCAGAAGCATTGACGACGGCGATCAGCTTGCCCTCGAGATCCTTGAGGCTCTTAATCTGCAGGTTTGAGCTCGTGAGGATGAGCTGGTGGGCGAGGAAGTAGGGTTCAGAGAAGTCGACGGCCTCTTTGCGCTTGTCCGTGATGGTGATGCCGGACATGATGATGTCGCGGTCACCGTTGTTGAGCGCCGGGAAGATGGTCGACCAAGTGGTATTGACGAACTCGACGTCAAAGCCCTGAGCCTTGGCGATGGCTTTCATCAAATCGATGTCAAAGCCGACGATTTCTTTGTTCGGCGCTTCGTATTCAAAAGGACGATAGGTCGCGCCCGTGCCGACTGTATAGGTCACAGCCTGAACGGCGGTGGAGGCGAGCAGAGCAGCAAATGCGGCGGCAGTGAGAACTTTGGTCTTAAGAGACATGAACAAACTCCATCAATCGGAGCGGTCTGCAGGAGGTTCTGCGGCCGCATATTTGAATTTTCGAAAGCGAATTTTGCTGATCATGACTCAAGCTGTAAAGGCTTCTTTTGAAAGCGCAAATGCGTTTCCTGCGTCAAGTTGATGCGGCCTAGGACTTGAGGCTTAGTTGCTGATATTTGTCGACAACATGGCCTTGCATCACCAGTCTAAAAACGTATGATTCGAGGGACTCGGATGCTGCAAAATCAGGTGCGGTGCGTGCATCCGGGATCAGCTTCGCTTGACGGGTATGTGCTGGCGCGATAAGTTTTCATGCTTAACTAACGATGCTGGCGACAACGGAACGCTTGCTCCCTTCTTTTTCGGTCTATCAATAAGCGGCTTGTGCTGCGGCCGACATTCCTTCTGGACGCTTCATGGACGAGGAAAGCCTCTTTCGCGACATTCACAACCACCTGATCCATCAGGCGCAGGAAGGCGGCAAGATGGATACGGAAATGAAGCTCGCCGAACGGTTCAACGTTTCCCGCTACCGCGTGCGTCGGGTGCTCGACATTCTCACGCGGATGGGGATCATCCACCGTGCGCAGAAACGCGGACTCACCGTGCTTGATCCTGAGCCCGAGAAGCTTTCCAAAAACATCGGCTCTCAGCTGACTGTGAGCGGCTTCAACGCTATGGAAGATCTTGAAGCCCGCATGCTCATCGAACATGCCGTGCTCGAGCTCGCCGTCAAACGACTCACGCCGATGACGGCCGGCCGCCTGACGGAGAAGGTCGGTCAGCTCGAACGCGTGATGATCTCGGGCGCCGCGGTGATTGAAATTCACCAGTCTTTTCGCCTCGAATTGATTTCGGGCTGCGGCAACCGCGTGCTGCAGGTTTTTGCCGAGTCACTGCTTACGGAATGCCTGCGGCTTTTGCGGGAAACTGGGGAAAGCCTGCCGTCGGATTATCTGTCGGATTTGATTACCGGAGACCGACGCCTTTTGGACGCCATTAAACAGGGCAGCATGGACGAGGCCTGCGAGGCGCTCAATACCGTGATTCAGCTGGAAGTAGCCGGTGCCGCTGACGACCTGAGGCGCGGCGAAGCCGCGGCAGGCTCGATGGATAAAAAAGGATAGAGCCGCGCGTTTTTCCGCGGTGCGGCCCATCGGCCGGCGAATGGATATCTGCCGGCCGAGAGCTTTTAATGGCGCACGTTAAGCGCGGAACACTTCCCTGTTCGCAGGCGTGCGTCCCAAAATTTCCGCCACTTCAGCGCGGACATCGGTCACCTCAATAAGGCTCAGCAGGCGTTCGGCCAGTGCGTCGACATCTGCGGGCGAGAGCACCATACCGACCACCGAGCGGAACTTTTTAAGGAGTGCCTCGTCCGTGACGGGATTAACAGGACTGCCGAGCGGCATGGGAACGCATGTTTCAAACGCGCGCCCGTCCTTCAAGGTGACTTGAACGATCGGTTCGTCGTCGTCCTTTTGACGCTTGTCGACTTCGAATCGGATCTTCGCCATCGTTTCAGCAATGCGGGGATCTTCACGTTTTTCGCGCGTGAAGGAGGCAAGACTGGCCGAGCCGAAAACCAGATCGGCGGCCACGCTGTAGGGGATCGAGAGCTGCGCGGCATTCATCGGATGAATGGCCGTGCTCCCGCACATGCCGTAGACGAACGGGTTGATGATGATGAGAATTTCAGCAATCTCGTCAGCCTTGAAGCCATATTTGGCCATGAGATTGTCGACGGCATCGATCGAAGAATGGGTCGAACGGCAGGAGGCGTGCGGCTTGATGGACACTCGGGCGAGTTTCCAGTTTTTGCCTAAGTCACGCAGCCAGGCGTCCGGATCCGATGACGTCGGAGCGTAGGAGTGGTTGAAGCCGCCCCAGACCTCTTCGAAGGCTTGAGCCGGCCCCGTGAAGCCCTGACGAGCCAGCAGCGCGCTCATGAGACCGCCCTGAGCGGCATGGCCCGCATGCAGGCGCTTGTTCTGAGCGCCGTCATGAACGCAGGCCCAGAGGCCGCCCGAGTAGGCGCTGGCAATGCCGAGCGCGTGACGCGTCTGTAGCGCATTCAGTCCGAGAATCTTGGCCGCGGCCGCAGCTGCCCCGAAGGGGCCGCAGGTACCCGTGGAATGAAAACCCGCACCGTTGTGGGGTTCGTAAGCGCCGCAGGCTTCGAGCGCTCTGCGGGCGATGTCGTAGCCGAGCACCACGGCGGTAATGAATTCTTTGCCGGAAACAGGGCGCCCGGCAAGTTCGAGTGCAGCGACGGCTGCCGGTACAACCACTGCGCCGGAATGGTCACATCCGCCTGTGTCGTCAAGTTCAAAAGCATGAGAGGCAGTGCCGTTGACGAGGGCGGCATTGAGCGGGGTCATTTTTTCGCCGCGCCCCCAAAGCGGAGCGGCGCCGCTGCCTTCCCCAGCGGCATGAAGCGTCTGCGTGAGGATCGTCGTTTCCGGTGCAATGGCGCCGGCCGTGCCGGCTCCGATGGAATCGAGGATGTGGCGGACGGCCTTTTGTGCGATGGCTTCCGGGAGATCCTCAAAGGTTGTACGAACGACGAAGCGCGCCAATTCGGCGCATTTGGTTTGATCAGCGGGAATGAGTTTTTCCTGACTCATGGTGGTTCCTTTGGATGGTGCGGGCTGTGTGCGAATTGAATCCTAAGCCGAAATGAAGCTCTTTGTCGCTCTCCGAGTAGCGTAAAGACGAAGCGGGCGACTTTGAGCGCCGTCAATATTATGACAACATTATCTTTTATATTGTCGACAATATAGAGAAAATGTCGCTCATGACGATGATGTTGTCGAAGATGACATCAATGAAACCACCACCCAAATGGAGAGAGATTCATGAGCAGCCAAGAGAGCAAGAGCCGCAGCGGTCGTTTTGACCTGCCGGCCAACGAACTGGTTGAAAAGTTCAATGCGACGATTCCGTTCGAGCAGCGTGTGTGCCCGTTTGACATCAAGGATTCGCAGACGCATGCCACGATGCTTGCGCGTCAGGGCATTATTTCCGAAGCGGATGCGCAGGCCATCTGCCGCGGACTTGACCAGGTCGCCGAAGAAATCCGCTCGGGCAAGTTTGTCTTCACCGTCAAGGACGAAGACATCCATATGGCGATCGAAAAGCGCATGACCGAAATTGTCGGCCCGGCGGGCGGGCGGCTCCACCCCGGCCGCAGCCGCAATGACCAGACGACGACCTCTACGAAGATGTATCTGCGTCATGTGATCCGTGAGGTCCAGGCGGCCATCCGTGGACTGCAGGCAGAGTGCGTCGCGGTGGCGCGCGCCAATGCCGACGTGATCATGCCGGGCTTCACGCACATGCAGACGGGCCAGCCGATTCTCTTCGCGCACTGGATGATGGCGTTCTTCTGGATGCTTGAGCGCGATTTCACGCGTTTTGGCGACCTCTATAAGCGCATGGGACGCTGTCCCTTGGGATCTGCGGCGCTCGCCGGCACGGATTTCCCGATTGACCGCGACTTTACGGCCAAAGCGCTTGGCTTTGATGGGCCGACCGAAAATTCGATCGACAGCGTTTCCGATCGTGACCACATGGTCGAATTCAATGCCGCAGCGGCAATGTGCTACATGCACCTGAGCCGCCTGTGCGAAGAGCTCGTCACTTTCTCGTCGCAGGAATTCAAGTTTATTGAACTCTCCGACGACTTCTGCACGGGTTCCTCCATCATGCCGCAGAAGAAGAATCCGGACATTGCCGAAAAGATTCGCGGCAAGACCGGCCGCATGTACGGCAATCTCATGGCGATGCTCACCATCATGAAGGGCATTCCGCTCGCCTACAACACAGATTTGTCCGAAGACAAGGAACAGGTTTTTGATTCGATCGACACGCTCCTCGACAGCCTCGCCATCGTGACGCCGATGATCGCCAAGATGAAAGTGAACGCAGAGCGGACGCGCCGCGCAGCGGACATGGGCTACGCCAATGCGACGGACCTTGCTGACTACCTCGCCAAGAAAGGCATTCCCTTCCGTGAAGCGCACCATATCGTGGGGTCGATGGTGAACTACGCCATCAAGCACAACAAGCGCCTCGACGACTTCACTATGGACGAATACCGTCAGTTCTCCGACAAGATTGAGGAGGATATCCGTGAGGAAATCTCGCTCGAAACCTGTGTGAAAGCACGCCGGTCATTCGGCGGCACGGCGCCCGAACGGGTCCGTGAGCAGCTCGAACACGCCGATAAGGTTCTCTCTGAGGAAGCCAAAGCCCTCCAGGCTTAATGAGCCCCGCCTTTAGGGCGGCTCCATTCCCTCCCTCTTGGGTGCGGTCGTACGTCTTCCTCACACCGTCGTCGGCCGCACCCGTCTTTCTTTGAGCTTTCAGCATTGATCTGGGCTGCAGATGCTGCAGCCCGGCAGGACTTTTTCGTCTCGAAAAGTCTGGAGATACATCATGGAAACCGATCTTAATTTTTGGCTGCAGCTTTTCACTGTTGCCTTCTGCATCGGCCTCGGCGGCCGATACGGCGGTGTTGGTCTCGGCGCCGCCGGCGGCCTCGGCGTCTGCATTCTGGTGCTTTTCTTCGGCCTCAAGCCGAGTTCTCCGCCCGTTTCAACCATTCTCATTATTGTGGCCGTCATCGCCTGCACATCGATTCTGCAGGGGGCCGGCGGTCTGGACTGGATGGTGAAGATTGCCGAGCGGATGCTGCGGCGGTGGCCCAAAGCCATTACGTTCGTCGCGCCTTTTGTCTGTTCCTTCTTCGTGATCTTTGTGGGGACGGCCTACGTGGCTTTTGCGGTCTATCCGGTGGTGGCAGAAGTGGCCACTCAGGCCCGCGTGCGCCCCGAGCGTCCGATTGCGGCTTCGGTCATCTCCGCGGGCATTGCCGTGGTGGCTTCGCCGATGAGCGCCGCAACTGCAGCGCTTGTGGCGTCGCTTTCGCCCTACAACGTGTCGCTTCTTGACATCCTTATGATCTCGGTGCCGGCCTTCATCATTGCCACTGCCGCAACCTGCCTTTCGGTTTATTGGCGCGGCACGGAGCTCGAAGATGATCCCGAATTCAAGCGCCGCGTTGCCGAGGGCGACTTTGAGGATCTGGTCCTCTCGCGCACGGACGACAAAAATGCGAAATCATCGGGCCTCAATAAGGTGCGTCTCTCGGTCGCCATTTTCGCGATGGGTGTGGCGGTTGTGCTGCTCCTGGGCTTTTTCAAAGGGCTTTTGCCGACATGGACGACGCCTGACGGCCGTACCAGCACGCTGCCGATCCCGTCGCTTATTCAGATGGTGATGCTCGCCTGCGGCCTCTTCATCATCGTGGCCTGCAAGATTCCGCCGCACAAATTCGCCGACGGCTCGGTTTTCCGCGCCGGTCTCATCGGCGTGGTGGGTGTTTTCGGCATCTCCTGGCTGACCGGGACGTTCTTTGACGGCTATCACGACCAGTTTGTGTCGCTCTTTAAGACCATGGCTGAATCGACGCCGCTCCTCTTCGGACTCGTGCTCTTTTTCTTCTCAGCGGTGATTCTCAGCCCGTCGGCAACCGTGGTAGCGCTCATGCCGCTCGGCGCAGCCATCGGCATCCCGCCCCTCCTTTTGGTGGCGCTTTACCCGGCAACCTGCGGTGATTTCCTCATTCCGGGCGGCGCACAGATCGGCTGCTGTTCGTTCGACCGTACGGGTACGACGCATTTGGGCAGCTGGGTGCTCAACCACTCCTATCTCCTGCCGGGATGCGTGCATGTATTCACGGGCGTAGCTGCCGGCTATGCCATCTATTGCATGCTCTAGGTACTGCAAAAGCGGTGGTAGGGCTAGTTCTTTCGCATTGAGATCTTCTAGAATTACCGCCGCTAAAGGTGCCGAAAGCCTGCCGCAGAGGCAGTTTCCGGCACCTTTAGCTCGCACAAATACCACCAATTATCAAAAGCATCATGGAAATGGATCTCTCTATTTGGCTTCAGCTGGCCGTCGTGCTTGTCTGTGTGGCCGTCGGCGGCCGCTTGGGCGGCGTCGGCCTCGGCGCAGCAGGCGGTCTCGGCGTCTGTATTCTTGTTTTGGGCATGGGCATTCAGCCGGGGTCTCCTCCGACCAGCGTCCTGCTCATTATTACGGCAGTGATTGCCTGTACGTCTGTTCTGCAGGGTTCGGGCGGTCTGGATCTGCTGGTGCGCTGGGCCGAGAAGCTCCTTCGCAAGTGGCCTCGAGCCATTACCTTCGTGGGGCCCTTCGTCTGTTCCTTTTTCGTGATGCTGGTGGGAACGGCCTATGTGGCCTTCGCCGTCTATCCGGTGGTGGCCGAAGTGGCCGCCTCGGCCAAGGTTCGTCCTGAACGTGCTGTGTCGGCCTCAGTGATCTGCGCTGGCATCGGCGTGATGGCTTCGCCCATGTCCGCGGCCATGGCCGCTATGGTGGGCATCATGGCGAACCAAGGCGTGGAATTCTGGATGATTACTGCGGAGACATGCCGGGC
>OGOG01001732.1_pt1 | contig 20477 bp, 16 predicted proteins | sample 1552581 | NCBI WGS metagenome assembly OGOG01 (sample SAMEA2580152, study PRJEB22360) | human gut metagenome | biome: human gut; feature: human-associated habitat; material: faeces | place: Denmark | collected 2008/2010 | reverse complement strand
CCGCCGGCCTGTGCCATGTTCGGACGTCCGCCGCCGCCACCGCCTACGATAGCTGCCACTGCTTTGATCAGGTTACCTGCGTGAGCGCCTGCTTTCTGTGCTGCATCAGTAGCCATTGCAAGAAGGTTTACTTTCTCACCGTTTACTGCTGCCAGAAGGACAACACCTTCACCAAGTTTGCCTTTCAGCTGGTCGCCAAGGTCACGAAGTCCGTTCATATCCACTCCGTCTACTTTTGCAGCAAGAAGTTTCACACCTTTGACTTCTACTACTTTATCCATAACATCTCCCAGAGCTCCCTGAGCCAGTTTGCTCTTTAAGGATTCGTTCTCACTGGAGAGTGCCTTTACTTCTCCCTGAAGATGTCCGATCTTCTCTACGATCTCTGCAGGATTTGCTTTCAGGACTTTTGCAGCTTCATGAAGCAGTTCTTCCTGTTTCTTATAGTATTCCAGAACACCATTTCCTGTCAGAGCTTCAATACGGCGCACACCTGCTGCAATACCGGATTCGGAAACAATTTTGAACAGCATGATGTTGCCTGTGTTTGCCACATGAGTACCACCGCAGAGTTCCTTGGAGAAGTCGCCCATGGATACCACACGTACCTTCTGATCATATTTCTCTCCGAACAGAGCCATTGCTCCGGATTTCTTAGCCTCTTCCACATCCATAACATCTGTACGGACTTCAAGACCAGCCTGGATTTCTTTATTAACAAGCGCTTCTACCTGTGCGATCTCATCAGCTGTCATAGCCTGGAAATGAGCAAAGTCGAAACGAAGTCTGTCCGGTGTTACCAGAGAACCTTTCTGTTCTACATGACTTCCAAGAACTGTCTTTAATGCTTTCTGAAGAAGATGTGTTGCACTGTGGTTCTTCTCTGTATCTCTTCTTGCAGCTTCGTCCACTTTCAGGGAAACTGTTTCGCCTGTGGAGATCATACCGGATTCCATATGACCTACATGGCCAAATTTGCCGCCGCGAAGCTTGATGGTGTCTTCTACTACGAACTTACCGTTTGCAGTTTCGATCACACCTGTATCTCCGACCTGTCCACCCATAGTTGCGTAGAATGGAGTCTGCTCTGTAAAGACAGTTCCTTTCTGTCCTTCCATCAGGGAGTTTACGATCTCTGTCTCTGTTGTAAGGACTGTTACTTTGGAATCAAAGGTAAGATGATCGTATCCTACGAATTCTGTTGTAACATTTACATCAATATCATCATATACAGTTGCGTCAGCACCCATATAGTTTGTCACTTCACGTGCAGAACGGGCTTTGTTTCTCTGCTCTTCCATACATTTCTGGAAGCCTGCCTCGTCAATATCATATCCTTTTTCCTCAAGGATCTCTTTTGTAAGATCCATCGGGAATCCGTAAGTATCATATAATTTGAATGCATTTTCGCCGGAAAGTGTTTTCTCTCCTGCTGCTTTCATCTCATCTTCCATCTCTCCAAGGATACGAAGACCCTGGTCAATGGTCTTGTTGAACTGGTTTTCTTCATTTGTGAGAACTTTAAAGATAAATTCTTTCTTCTCTTCCAGCTCCGGATATCCTGCTTTGGAACCATTGATCACTTCTTCACTTAATTTTGCAAGGAAGGTGCCTTCAATTCCAAGAAGACGTCCGTGACGTGCTGCACGACGGATCAGACGGCGGAGTACATAACCGCGGCCTTCGTTTGTAGGCATGATACCGTCGGAGATCATAAATGTTGCAGAACGGATATGGTCTGTGATCAGACGGATGGATACGTCATCATTATAATTCTTCTCGTATTCTTTTCCGGAGATCTTACATACCAGGTTACGCAGTGCGCAGATAGTATCTACATCGAAGATGGAATCTACGTCCTGCACAACAACTGCCAGACGTTCCAGACCCATACCTGTATCAATGTTCTTCTGTTTCAGTGTTGTATAATTTCCGTTTCCATCGTTCTCAAACTGAGTAAATACGTTGTTCCATACTTCCATGTAACGGTCGCAGTCACAGCCTACTGTACAGCCAGGTTTCCCGCAGCCGTATTTCTCTCCACGGTCATAGTAGATTTCTGAACATGGACCACAGGGACCTGCACCATGCTCCCAGAAGTTATCTTCTTTTCCAAAACGGAAAATTCTGTCAGCAGGGATTCCGATTTCTTTGTTCCAGATGTCAAATGCTTCGTCATCTTCCAGGTATACAGAAGGATAAAGACGGTTTGCATCCAGTCCTACTACTTCTGTCAGGAATTCCCAGGACCAGTGGATGGCTTCTGTCTTGAAATAGTCACCAAAGGAGAAGTTACCAAGCATCTCAAAGAATGTACCGTGACGTGCAGTTTTACCTACATTCTCGATATCACCTGTACGGATACATTTCTGGCAGGTACTTACTCTTGTTCTTGGCGGGATTTCAGCACCTGTAAAATATGGTTTCAGCGGAGCCATACCTGCGTTGATCAGCAGAAGACTCTTATCTCCCTGTGGTACCAGGGAAAAGCTTTTCATTACCAGATGTCCTTTGCTCTCCATGAAGTCCAGGAACATCTGACGAAGTTCGTTTACTCCGTATTTCTTCATAATCTTTTCCTCCTGAAATCGACGGCACCGGTTCAGCAGTATCCGCCGATATTTCTATAATGAATTTTTTATTTTGCCAGAACTTTATTGAATTTCTTTTTGCCTTTTTTCAGCACTACACCTTCACCTGTAAGTGCATCTTTGGCAACTGTGTATTTCACATCTGTGATCTTCTCACCGTCAATGGAAACACCGCCCTGTTCAATGGCACGACGTCCCTCGGAACGTGTTGGAACCATTCCTGCTTTTACAAGCATGGAGATCAGGTCGATTGTTCCTTCTTCTGAGAAGTCTTCGTCTGCAAGCTCAGTTGTCGGCATATGTGCTGTATCAGCGCCACCTGCAAAAAGTGCTCTTGCGCCTTCCTGCGCTTTCTTTGCTTCCTCTTCGCCATGAACCAGATTTGTCAGCTCGTATGCAAGGATTTCTTTTGCTTTATTCAACTGGCTTCCTTCCCATTTAGCCATCTCATCGATTTCTTCTAACGGAAGGAAGGTAAGGAGACGCATACATTTGATAACATCTGCATCATCCACGTTTCTCCAGTACTGATAGAAATCGAAAGGAGAAGTCTTCTCCGGGTCAAGCCATACAGCACCGGACTGTGTTTTACCCATCTTCTTACCTTCGGAGTTCAGAAGAAGTGTGATCGTCATGGCGTAAGCGTCTTTTCCAAGTTTACGACGGATCAGCTCTGTACCGCCAAGCATATTTGCCCACTGGTCATCACCGCCGAACTGCATGGTGCAGCCGTATTTCTGATACAGCATGTAGAAGTCGTAGCTCTGCATGATCATATAGTTGAACTCAAGGAATGTAAGTCCACGTTCCATACGCTGTTTGTAGCACTCGTGAGAGAGCATACGGTTTACAGAGAAATGTGGTCCAACATCACGAAGTACTTCTACATAATTTAAATTCATCAGCCAGTCTGCATTGTTTACCATTAATGCCTTGCCGTCTGAGAAGTCGATGAAACGCTCCATCTGTTTTTTGAAGCAGTCGATGTTGTGCTGAATGGTCTCCACTGTCATCATCTGACGCATATCAGATCTTCCGGACGGGTCACCGATCATACCGGTTCCGCCGCCTAATAATGCGATTGGTTTATTTCCCGCCATCTGCAGACGTTTCATCAGGCAAAGCGCCATGAAATGTCCTACGTGAAGGCTGTCTGCGGTAGGGTCAAAGCCAATGTAAAATGTGGCTTTTCCATTATTTACCATTTCTTTGATCTCTTCTTCGTCTGTTACCTGGGCAATCAGACCACGGGCTTTCAGCTCGTCCCAAACTGTCATTGTTTGTTTCCTCCTCGTAATAAAATAAAACAACCCGGTTCCTGTCCCTTTAGGACGAGAACCGGGTCCCGCGATACCACCTAAATTCGCAGAAAACTCGCATTCTCTGCCTCAATAAGTAACAAACCATGCCATTGTTATGATAAACAACGGTTCTCTCTGTTACTTAAGCATGTTAACGGATGCCACTCCGCTGCAGTCTACTTACCTTACAATATCTCTGAGGTGTTCGGTGCAGAGCTCCGGGAGGTATTCACATAAGTTCCCCACGCGCCTCTCACCTGCCGGCAGCTCTCTGTCTGTTTTCCCTATGTTACTCTTTCCCATCTGTGCTTTTTTATATCATATATCTGCAAGTATACAAATACAAAATTTATTTGTCAAGGAATTTATAACAATCCTCTTCATATTTCACCAACTTAAAGCATTAATGTACTCACCCTGAAATCCAGTCCACAAAGAATACATGTCCTTTGTACTGTTCATATTCCAGCTTGCTGAAATTAAGGTTCTGTGCCTTAAATGCTGCCGGAGTCATAAAGAATTTGTAATTGAAATCCTTTGTCTTAAATCCCGGGAGTGTTCTCTTTGTGCCATGATTCACATAGTTACTGAACACTTCCATGGCTGCCTTTGCTGCCGCATAGGCATTGGTCCTGTCCTCAAACTGGCCTTTCAGTCTTTTAAGAAGTGCTCCGTCTGTGACAACCGCATACTGGGTAGGTTTTCCCTGATATACCACATAACGGATCTGTGACGGAAATTCTTTATACTGGTCAATGGTACAGTTTAATACGCAAAGCGCAACTGCCTCCATTCCCACGACTCCCTGATCTCCTGCTTCTGCATCACACACTGCTGCCAGAAGATCCAGATCTGACACCTTTCCGTCTGCAATTCCCGGATGTTCCAGGAACTCTTCTTCCATATAGTAGTATTTATTATTCTTCGCATCAAAGACCTTGACATATTTGCCCTCTACTGTGTAATCATTACCGGAAGTCTTTGTTGCAGCACCGTCAGAATCAAACCTGTATGTAGTTCCGTCAATGGAAGCGATGGTATTTGCCAGCATCACTCCTGATGTATCAAAATAATATTTCTTTCCATCAAGCTCAAGCCAGCCTGTCTTCGCCTTACCATCTGAAGGGTTGAAATAATATTTCTTACTTCCTACGGTTCCGAAACCTTTCTGATAACGGACACCGGTTGATTTTGAAAAATAGTAATAGTCTGAGTCAATTTTCTCCAGACCTGTATACATTATTCCATTTGACGGCTTAAAGTATCTGTAATTTCCGGCACTGCTCTTCACCCAGCCTGTACACATACGTCCATTGGCCTGACTGAAATAGCGTTTCTGTTCTTTTTTGTTCTCCACCCAGCCTTTGGCCATAACGCCGGAACCGCTGTAAAAATAATATTTATATTCATCTGTATCTGTGAGCCAGCCTCTTGTCATCAGGCCTGTTGTCTCATCAAAATGGCGGGTATTTCCATTGGAATCAGTGATAAATCCTGTCACCATATATCCGGCTCCGCTGGTAAAGTATCGGATTGCCTGTCCGCTGGAGTCTTTTACCCAGCCTTTTACCTGAACTCCTGTTTTCTTATCAAAGTAATATTTCTTACCCTTAAGTTCCAGCCAGCCTTTCTGTTTGGAACCGTCTTTGTTTATGTAATAGGTTTTTCCTTTCTGAGTGACAAATCCTGTTTTTGTTGCCGCGGATACACTAAAACAGCCCATTACAAAAACGGTCATCACAAAAAGGAGCAGATACTTTAACAATAGTTTCCCATGTTTCTTCATTCTTATTCTCCGTTTCCTCTCTTTTTATACGTATTGTTTTACGTTTTAATTGGGTTATTGTTGCATTTCTTTCTCAATCATTACAGATTTGTTACGTGGTATATTATATCGAATTCATATATTATTGTCAACTTGTGAAAAGCAACAATTCGCATCGAACTTAAGGTTATTGGTTATTGTGAACATAATGAACAATGATGAAACTGTAACACTTTTTTCGGTTCCACATATGATAGGATTGTAAAGAAAAAAAACGGAGGATTTAATATGAGCGACTTAGCTGCTACAAATTGCGGATGTGAGGACAGAGGAGGATGCGGATGTGGCTGCGCTAATAACAGCGGATGCGGATGCGACAATGGCTGCGGATGTAATAACGGATGTGGATGTAACAGTGGATGGGGACTTTCAGGCGGAAATAATTCCTGCTGTAATATCCTCTGGATCATCATCCTTCTGTGCCTGTGCGGAAACAATAACTGCGGATGCAGCAATGGCTGCGGCGGATGTGGCAACGGTGACAACTGCTGGATTATTATCGTGCTGCTTCTGTTATGTGGAAACAATGGCTGTGGATGTGGCTGCTGACAATCATTTTCTGTTGGCAGGGGGAGCTTTCCCTCTGCCTCTTTATATTTTACAGGATTATAACTTCGTCCTTATTATTCATGCTGCCTGATATTATCCTTATCTTTCATATTCCGGGAATTGATCCTGTCTGTTTTCTTTTCCGGGTGCACTGTCTGAGCACATTGTTTTTTCTTTTTCACACACTCCAAATCTATCTCATAAAAAGCATTTCCATCTATAATAAGCATTTCTTTCTTTTCTTCTGACTCTGGTCCCATATCTGATTCTCCATTTTTTGCAACTGCAAACGCATGATACCTGCAGCAATTCCATAAAATTTGAGGCAACGTGCAGTAAAGCAGTCTCACAGTTACTTAAATTCTACTTTATTATATGTCAGAATCCTTCTCCCCGTCATATTCTGTTAATAAAAAACATAAAATGGAAGCAGATATTATGAATGAAGAGCAGATTTCACAGACTTTACTGGATCAGATGGTCAGTTCTGACCGCGGACAGATGATAAAAGCCGCCATTCCTTATCTTCCACCAAAAGGACAGCAGATTTTCTCAGTCTATGAAAAAGCGGTTGAATTTATCAATACGGTTTCTGTTTTCAGCAAAAGAAGTTCCGGCAGCGATCTGTGTGCCATGAGCATGCCGGCCCAGAATCCGGTGGATATCGTCAATGATATCCGCAGCTTCTGTTATGGTCCCAGCAGGGATAAATTAAATCAGATGGTAAATATGATGGCTATGGTTCAGATGCTGCAGCTCATGAATCAGCCTGCAGATGGTGAGAAGGAGGATTCCCATGAATGATGACTGGCGCAACAACCCGAAGCTTGCAGGTATGGACCGTTCCAAGCTTGATATGCTTCAGAATCTGGCTTCCCAGGGAAGTTCAAAGGGTGCAAATGAGATGCTGCCTTTCCTGATGAGCGCAGCTGCTCAGGGAAAAAAAGGTGGTCTGAAATTTAATGCTGATGAGATTTCTGCGATCATTGAAGTGCTGAAGATGGGAAAATCTCCCGCAGAGGCACAAAAACTTGATAAAGTAGTGAACCTTATGAAAATGATGCGGTGACCAAGTCCCCACTCACTGCTTATTGCTTTTCGCAGACTCCGCAGAAAACTTACCTGATTCGGTTAATATGAATTGCCATGATAACAAAAAGAGTACATTTCATCAACTTTCCGAAATGTACTCTTATGTTCAGTAATGTAACTTGTCACCAATTATTATCTGTCATATTTGCGCAGCCTGTCGCAGATAAATGTCAGTGCCTGTTCAACTGCCTGGTCTCTGATACTTTTTCTGTCGCCCTCAAAGTGAAATTCCCTCACAGTTGTCTTTCCTGCACAGTAACATCCCATAAATACAGTTCCCACCGGTGTTTCCTCTGTTCCACCGCCCGGACCTGCAAGTCCTGTCACAGAGAGACAGACATCGGTTTTGGCTGCTTTCGCACCGCCTTTTGCCATCTGTCCGGCACATTTGGCTGAGACAGCACCTTCTTTCTTCAGTGTGCTCTTCTTTACTCCAAGACATTTTCTTTTGGCGCGGTTTGTATATGTGACATAGCCGCACATAAATACCTCAGAAGCTCCCGGCACATTTACGATGTCCGCTGCTACCGCACCGCCTGTACAGGACTCGGCAAGAGACAGTGTCATTTTCTTTTTTTTCAGGAGTCCTACAACTGTTTCTTCTAATGCTGTTTCCTCTAATGCTGATTCTTCTGATGCTTCCTTTTCTGAAGCCATATTAAAGCCTTCTTTCTAATCCTGCATGGACAGAACACTTCTGTTCTGCCAGATATATGTGATCAGGGAAATAACGGTAAGTGCCAGAGAAAGCCAGATAAATATCTGTTCCAGAATATCAAACACTCCGCCCAGATCGATCAGCAGTAAAATGATCATGATCATCTGGGAAACCGTCTTGAATTTGCCCCAGTAGTTTGCCGCGATCACAACACCATTCTCGGCTGCGATCAGACGGAATCCGCTGATAATAAATTCTCTTCCTATGATAATGATAACAAACCATGCCGGAAGTTTTTCCAGTTCAATAAAGCAGATCATTGCAGAACACACAAGCAGCTTGTCTGCAAGAGGATCCATGAATTTTCCAAAGTTTGTCACCAGATTGTATTTTCTGGCAAGCTTTCCGTCAAACCAGTCGGTCACACTTGCAACAACAAAAATAGCAAGTGCTATATAGCGGTTTGCCTCACCGCCCAAGTCTGTAAGCATAAACAGTACAAGAAACGGAACCAGGATCATTCTGGCTACTGTAAGTTTATTCGGTGTATTCATCTGCCAACTCTCCTATCAAATCATATTCCAGTGCACCGGTCACACGTACCTTTGCAAAATCTCCTGTCATCAGAAGTTCTCCTGTCTGCACAAAAATATAACCGTCGACCTTTGGTGCATCTCCGTAAGTTCTGCCAATGTATGCGCTCTCATCTGCAACTTTTCCCTCGATCATCACGAGAAGTTCCTGTCCGATACGGTCAGTTCCCTTATCATAGGAAATCTCCTGCTGAAGCTCCATGATCTCGTCACGTCTGGCCTCTTTGACTTCTTCCGCAACCTGATCAGGCATCGTTGCTGCAGGTGTATCTTCTTCCGGTGAGTAAGTAAATACTCCCAGACGGTCAAATTCCATCTCATCCACAAAGCTCATCAGCTCTTCGTGGTCTTCCTGTGTTTCCCCGGGGAATCCGGAGATCAGAGTGGTACGGAGCACGATGTCAGGAATCTCCCGGCGAAGCTTATTTACAATCTCCACCAGTTCTGCCTGTGTTGTCCTTCTTCCCATTCTCTTTAAGATACGGTCACTTGCATGCTGGATCGGAAGATCCAGATAATGGCAGATCTTCTTCTCCTTTTTCATGGTCTGGATCAGTTCATCATAAATTTCCTCCGGATAGCAGTAAAGCACGCGGATCCAGCGGATTCCTTTGATCTTGCATAACTCTTTCAGGAGGATATGAAGAGATTTCTTTCCATATATATCAGTTCCATATACGGTTGTCTCCTGTGCGACAAGGATCAGCTCTTTTACGCCTTCCTCTGCCATCTCCTTTGCCTGTGTTACCAGACGTTCCATCGGAACGCTTCGGAATTTACCGCGAAGTTTCGGGATGATACAGTAGGTGCAGTGTTTATCACAGCCTTCTGCTATCTTGAGGTATCCGAAATGTCCGCCTGTTGTGAGAACACGTTTGCCAAGCTTTTCCGGAAGATAATCAATATCTTTAAATTCCTGGAAATGTTTTCCCTCCATTGCTTCACGGATTGCCTTAAGGATGTCTCCGTAGGAAGTTGTTCCAAGTACTGCATCTACTTCCGGTACTTCCTCAATGATCTCATTCTTATAACGTTGTGCCATACATCCTGTGACAACCAGGACTTTACAGCTCCCGGTTTTCTTGTATTCTGCCATCTCAAGGATGGTGTTGACGCTCTCTTCCTTTGCGTCATTGATAAAGCAGCAGGTGTTCACCACAATGGCCTCTGCTTCAGTTTCATCATCTACGATCTCGAACCCGTTACCTGTAAGAAGTCCAAGCATTTCTTCGGAATCTACAAGGTTCTTGTCACAGCCTAATGATACGAATAATAATTTCATAAATTCTCCTATAAGAATGTGCCTGAAAATATACCTCTGTAATTCTCAGACACATCCTTTTGTTTATCTATTGTGTTACCATCAGTTCTTACTCTTCAGTTGTTTCTGCAGTTGTTTCTTCTGCTGTTTCAGCAGTCTCTGTGATTTCAGAAGCCTGTGCTGATTCTTCTGTCTGTGCCTCAGCTGTCTGTTCTGTTCCTTCTTCATCCTCTTCTTCCGGAGCAAGGATCTTTACTTTTCCTTTGTAGAGCTCGTCGATCGCAACTGAGAGAGGTTTCTTGCCTTCCGCACCCTCTACCATTGGTTTGGAACCTGCAATGATCTGGCGTGCACGTTTACTTGCAGCAAGTACAAGGGAATAACGGCTGTTAAGGGACATTGTTGTATCGTCGTCCTCACTGTTTGTATTGATTGCTTCGATTAATTCTGTATAAGACGGATGTATCATGTATTTTCTCCTTTCTTTTAAGCGGTCTGGGCCGCATGTTTATCATTTCTGAAATGCTTTTGTCTGTTTCTGGATATCTGCGATAAATTCTGCATTTCTGGATACTCTGGAATGTTCACTCACAATAATCTGATGAAGATGGTCTACGCATTCCTCTACAGTATCGTTGACAAGAATATAGTCATATTGTCCCATACCTTCTGCCTCTTCACCGGCTCTTGCAAGTCTGTCTGCGATCACCTGTGCGGTTTCTGTTCCTCTGCCTGTGAGACGGCGTTCCAGTTCCTCCACAGTCGGCGGAGTTACAAACACCAGAAGTGCTTCCGGTATTTTCTCTTTGATCTTCATTGCGCCCTGGATTTCGATCTCAAGGATTACATTTCTGCCTGCCTGAAGCTGCTCTTCGACATAAGAGCGTGGGGTACCGTAATAATTTTCCACATACTGGGCATATTCAAGCAATGCATCCTCTTCGATCAGCTTCTCAAATTCATCCCTTGTACGGAAGAAATATTCTCTGCCGTCCTCTTCACCGGGACGGGGTTTTCTGGTTGTTGCGGAGACAGATAATGCATAACCATCATATTTCTCCATGAGGCGTTTCATTACTGTGCCTTTTCCTGCACCGGAAAATCCGGAAACCACTACTAAAATTCCTTTATTCATGGGTCTCTCCCTTATCCTCGTTTTCATATATTTCTGCAAATCTCCGGGCAATGGTCTCAGGCTGAAGTGCGCTGAGCACCAGATAATCGTCGCTTGTGACGATCACTGCTTTTGTCTTTCGCCCCTGAGTTGCATCAATCAGTGACCGGGTTCCCTTTATGCTCTGCACCATTCTTTTTACAGGTGCCGCATCCGGGCTTACCACTGCCACGATTTTCTGTGAATTGACTACATTTCCAAAACCGATATTAATAAGTCTTGCCACGTTTTCTCCCTCTATTCTACGTTCTGGATCTGTTCTCTGACTTTCTCGATCTCTGTTTTCAGATCAATGGCAATGTTGGAGATCTCCAGATCACTTGATTTGGATAAAATCGTGTTTGCTTCTCTGTTCATTTCCTGTGCCATGAAGTCCAGCTTGCGTCCGATGCCTTCTTTCTCTGTTGTGAGCATCTTTTTCATGTTTCTGATGTGGCTGTGAAGGCGGACGGTTTCCTCATCATTGCAGATTTTGTCTGAAAACAGGATGACTTCTGCTGCGATGCGGTTGTCGTCGATCTGTGTGTCTTCCAGCAGCTCGGAAACTTTTGCTTCCAGTTTGGTTCTGTAGGCATTGACTACTTCCGGAGAACGGGCTTCTACACGTAATACTTTTTCTTCAAGGCTGTCCAGTTTTCCGATAAGGTCCTTCTCAAGGTTTCTGCCTTCCTGTGTCCTTGTCTGGACAAATTTCTCACATGCCTCGCGAAGGGGCGGTTCCAGAGATTCCCAGAGTGCTTCCTCATCAACAGACTGTTCTTCCATGACAAGTACCTCCGGATAGCGTGACAGGGTGCTGACTTTGATATCGTAGTCAAGGTCAAAGTCCTGCTGCATCTGTTTAAGACAGGTGATGTATTCGGATGCGAGTTCTCTGTTGTATTTGAGAGCTCCGTTGTCCAGGGTGTAGTCTTCGTATGTGATGTATACATCAACTTTGCCTCTCTGGATGTAGGTTTTCATCAGGTTTCTGACTGCGCCTTCCAGGAAGTTGAGTTTTCTGGGCATTTTGATGCTGAGGTCCAGGTATCTGTGGTTGACAGATTTTAGTTCGATTGTTATTTTTCTTTCTTTGGTCACGACTTCTGCCCGGCCGAAACCTGTCATGCTTTTTATCATAGTTTTTCTCTCTTTGTCTGTCTATTAGTGTCGGGGTATGTGTGCCTGTTCTGGTTTACATACAGATTTATTATAGTTCATTATAGAATGGGAGTCAAACATTTTTTCGTTGATGGCGGTAGGAAATGTGTGGTATACTAGCAGAAGGGACGCCGCAGGTGGGACGCAAGTGGGACGCAGGAGAAAATAAATAGTTCCGGGCGCGGTTTCGGGGTTTAGTCAACTCTAAGGCTTCGGAAATCTGCTAAAGGCATGAAAAAAACAGCAAAACTCGCTTCGCTCAGACAGGTTGCTGTTTTTTTCATAACGCAGATTCCCGAAGCCTAAGAGTTACTACAACCCCTGCAAATGCGCCCGGAACTATTTATTTTCTCCTGCTGGTAGCTGGCTGTTGGAGGTATATGGTATATCCTTTAAATTGAACGGCTTTCAGAAAAGCTTATTATAGTTTGTTTGTCAGAAAGGGCTTCGCCTTTCTGACGTAAAACGTTGATTATTCTGACTAACTGATTTGTTTTTTCTTTTCTTGATCGTACTGTCGTATTGATTGAGTTTTGATTATTTTTACTGATTATTTTTTAAAGGAGTGTTTTTATATGGCTTTTGATGGGATTACGATTGCGGCTATGGTGAAGGAGCTGCATTTGAATTTGGATGGAGGACGGTTTAATAAGATTGCTCAGCCGGAGGCAGATGAGCTTTTGATTACGGGGAAGGGGGCGAATGGGCAGTGCAGGTTGCTGCTTTCGGCCAGTGCTTCTCTTCCGCTGATTTATTTTACTTCCAAGAATAAGCCCAGCCCTATGACTGCGCCTAATTTCTGTATGCTGCTGCGTAAGCATATTGGAAGTGCGAGGGTTTCGGATATCAGGCAGCCGGGGATGGAGCGTGTGGTGATGTTTGAGCTGGAGCATCTGAATGAGCTAGGGGATCCCTGTAAGAAGGTTCTTATCATGGAGCTGATGGGCAAGCACAGTAATATTATTTTCTGTGATGATAAGGGGATGATTCTGGATAGTATCAAGCATGTTTCTTCTCATATGAGTTCTGTGCGTGAGGTGCTTCCGGGGAGGGAGTATTTTATTCCGAAGACGCAGGATAAGCTGGATCCGCTGACTGTGAGTGAGGAGGAGTTCTGTGATGTTGTGTGCAGGAAGCCTTGTAATATTTCCAGAGCTGTTTACTCTTCTATTACGGGGATCAGTCCGGTTGTTGCTGAGGAAATCTGTTTCAGGGCTTCGATTGACGGGAGTGATGCAGCACAGTCTCTGGATGAGGCGGCGAGGGTGCATTTGTATCATACGTTCCGCAGGCTGATGGATCAGGTTGTGGAGGGGGATTTTTCTCCGAATATTGTTTACCGGGGGGAAGAACCTGTGGAGTATGGTGTGTTTGCGTTCCAGCAGTATGGACCGGAGTATCATTCTGTGGAGTTTGAGAGTGTTTCACAGATGCTGGAGACTTATTATGCGACAAAGAATACTCTGACGCGTATCCATCAGAAGTCTTCGGATCTGAGGAGGATCGTGCAGACTGCGCTGGAGCGTAACCGTAAGAAGCTGAGTCTGCAGGAGAAGCAGATGAAGGATACTGCGAAGAAGGAGAAGTATAAGGTTTACGGGGAGCTGATCAATACTTACGGGTATGGGCTGGAGGATGGATGTAAGTCGTTTAAGGCTCTGAATTATTATACCAATGAGGAGATTACCATTCCTCTTGATCCTACTATGACTCCGGCGGAGAATTCCAAGAAGTATTTTGACAAGTATGGAAAGCTGAAGCGTACGGAGGAGGCTCTGACTGAGCAGATTGCAGATACGAGAAGTGAGATTGAGCATCTGGAGTCTGTTTCCAATGCTCTGGATATTGCTCTGGCTGAGAGTGATCTGGCACAGATCAAGGAAGAGCTGATGGAGTATGGGTATATTAAGAAGCATTATGACCGCAGGAAGGGGCAGAAGGCGCAGAGTAAGTCTAAGCCGTTCCATTATGTGACTGAGGATGGGTATGATATTTATGTGGGAAAAAATAATTTCCAGAATGATGAGCTTACCTTTAAGTTTGCCACAGGGAATGACTGGTGGTTTCATGCCAAGAAGATGGCCGGTTCGCATGTGGTCGTGAAGTCTAAGGACGGCGAACTGCCGGATCATATCTTTGAGATTGCGGGACAGCTTGCTGCTTATTATTCCAAAGGACGTACTGCTCCTAAGGTGGAGATTGATTATATCCAGAAGAAGCAGGTGAAAAAGCCTGCAGGGGCGAAGCCCGGATTTGTGGTTTATTATACAAATTATTCGCTGATGGCTGAGCCGTCATTAAAAGGAGTCAGGGAAGTCTGATCATACTGTTGTATAGTTACAAATATTAAAAGAATTGCGGGAGCTGCTTTGCAGCGGAGTAAGTAATTCGTGGATGTCAGGTCAGGGGTGAAATACCTTTTGACCCTGACATTATATAACAATAATTAAGGAGAATTTCTTTTTATGAGTATTTTGAATGTTGAACATCTGACACATGGTTTCGGAGACAGGGCGATTTTTAATGATGTGTCTTTCCGCCTGTTAAAGGGCGAGCATATTGGACTGGTTGGTGCCAACGGGGAAGGTAAATCTACTTTCTTTAATATTGTAACCGGAAAGCTGATGCCGGATGAGGGTAAGATTGAATGGGCAAAGAATGTACGTGTCGGCTATCTGGACCAGCATTCTGTCCTTTCTCAGGGTATGTCCATCCGTGACGTGCTGAAGTCTGCGTTCTCTTATCTCTTTGAGATGGAGGAAAGAATGAATGGGATCTGTGACTCTCTTGGCACTGCTTCTCCTGAGGAGATGGATTCTCTGATGGCGGAGCTGGGAACTATTCAGGATACCCTTACCATGCATGATTTCTATGTGATCGATGCGAAGGTGGAGGAAGTTGCCAGAGCCCTGGGACTTCTGGATATCGGACTGGAACGTGATGTTACAGACCTGAGTGGTGGTCAGAGAACCAAGGTTCTGCTTGGCAAGCTGCTTCTGGAGAAGCCGGATATCCTGCTTTTGGACGAGCCTACCAACTATCTGGATGAGGAACATATCGAATGGCTGAAGCGTTATCTGCAGGATTATGAGAATGCATTTATCCTTATCTCCCACGATATTCCGTTTCTGAATTCTGTTATCAATCTGGTTTATCATATGGAGAATCAGGAACTGAACCGTTATGTCGGGGATTATGACCATTTCCAGGAAGTGTATGAGGTGAAGAAGGCTCAGCTTGAGGCTGCTTACAGACGCCAGCAGCAGGAAATCAGTGAACTGAAGGATTTCGTCGCAAGAAATAAGGCCAGGGTTTCTACAAGAAATATGGCAATGTCCAGACAGAAGAAGCTGGATAAGATGCATGTGATCGAGCTTGCTGCCGAGAAGCCGAAGCCTGAGTTTCATTTTAAATACGGACGCACTCCGGGGAAATATATTTTCGAAACGAAGGATCTGGTTATTGGTTATAATGAACCTCTTTCCAGACCTGTTACTCTCTCTATGGAAAGAGGAAATAAGATTGCGCTGGTTGGTGCAAACGGTATCGGTAAGACCACTTTGCTGAAGAGTATTCTGGGGTTGATCCCGTCTCTGAAGGGTTCCTGCGAACTTGGGGAGAATCTTCAGATTGGATATTTTGAGCAGGAAGTAAAGGGTGATAACAAGACTACCTGTATTGATGAGATCTGGGCGGAGTTTCCGTCTTATACTCAGTATGAGGTGCGGTCTGCTCTCGCCAAATGCGGTCTGACTACCAAGCATATTGAAAGTCAGGTACGTGTACTGAGTGGCGGGGAGCAGGCGAAGGTGCGTCTGTGTAAGCTGGTGAATAAAGAAACGAACATTCTGCTTCTGGACGAGCCTACCAATCATCTGGATGTGGATGCAAAAGAAGCTTTGAAGCAGGCATTGATCGAATATAAGGGAAGCATTCTCCTGATCTGCCATGAACCGGAGTTTTACCGCGATGTGGTTTCTCAGGTATGGGACTGCAGTAAATGGACTACAAAAGTATTATAATAATTGGTACATGAAGGGTTATTACAAATGAGTAAATCAAAAACTGTGGATCTGACTTCCGGTCCGATCCTGAAAACTCTGGCAGAGCTGGCTCTGCCTATCATGATTTCTTCCATGCTGGGAACAGCATACAGTATTATGGATATGGCATGGATCGGACTGCTTGGTGCGAAGGCGGTTGCAGGCGTGGGAGTAGGCGGAATGTATGTCTGGCTCTCCCAGGGGCTTGCATCCCTGTCAAGAATGGGCGGACAGGTAAATACAGCTCAGGCATGCGGGCGCAAAGATTATGACCAGGCACGTTCCTATGCCGCCGGTTCTCTGCAGCTCACTGCACTGTCCGGCATTTTGTTTGCTGCTGTCTGTGTTATTTTCATACAGCCTCTGCTGGGATTTTTTAATCTGACCGACGCAGAAACTTATACTGCTGCCAGATCTTATACATTGATCACCTGTGGACTGATCCTTTTTTCTTATCTGAATCTGACGCTGACAGGACTCTCTACTGCACAGGGAGATTCCCGCACTCCCCTGCTTGCAAACTTTATCGGGCTTGCAGGAAATATGATCCTGGATCCGCTGCTGATCCTTGGCATCGGACCTTTCCCGAGGCTGGAGGTTGCCGGAGCCGCTATTGCAACAGTAAGTTCACAGATTCTGGTTTTTGTGGTGATGGTTCTGCGTATCCGGCATTCCAGACTGGAGCCAAATGTTTTACAGCATCTGAATCTGCTGTCTGTTTTTCCAAAAGAATATTATAAGCACATTTTCAGGATCGGGTTTCCCACAGCTATACAGGGAAGCATTTACTGTTTCATCTCCATGATTCTGACCCGTATGGTTTCCGGTTATGGTGCTGCCGCTATTGCAACGCAGCGTGTTGGCGGACAGATTGAATCCGTATCCTGGAATACTGCTGATGGTTTTGCTTCAGCACTGAATGCTTTTATTGCCCAAAACTACGGTGCACGAAAAAAAGACCGTATCCGTAAAGGTTACAGTCTGTCATTTCGCGTTCTCACAATTTGGGGCCTGTTTGTCACTGCAGCTTTTGTCTTTCTTCCGGAACCAATTGCCAGGTTATTTTTCCACGAAAAAGAAGCTCTGAATACTGCTGTCAATTATCTGGTCATTATCGGATTCAGTGAAGTCTTTATGTCTATTGAGCTGATGACAGTGGGCGCATTATCAGGACTTGGACGCACCAGATTATCCAGTACGATCAGTGTGATCCTGACAGGCTCACGAATCCCGCTGGCATTGATCCTGATACATGCGGGAATGGGATTAAATGGTGTATGGTGGGCGCTTACAATCTCTTCTATCGTGAAGGGAATCGTGTTTACACTGACATTCCGGCATATCAGCAGGCGGTTGCCTGAAAAGGTCTAAAGATCTCTTAATATAGCTGTCAAACTCAAAAGAGGACTGTTCAGAAAAATTTCTGTCAGTCCTCTTTTTACTATTTCTATTATTTCGCAACAAAGTTTACGATCTTGTTCGGTACATAAATCTCTTTGATAAGGTTCTTACCTTCCAGGAAGGAAGCAATTCTCTCGTCTGCTTTGGCGATCTCGAATGCTTTTTCTTTTTCGCATCCGTTAGGAATTACGATTGTTCCTCTTACTTTACCGTTCACCTGTACACCGATCTCAACGGTCTTGGCAATTGTTTTGCCTTCATCGTATTTCGGCCATTCGGAAACTGCCAGTAAGCCTTCACCTCCGATAAATTCCCAGATTTCTTCGCAGATATGTGGCGCAAACGGGCTAAGCAGTTTGATAAAGATGGTAAGGTCATCTTTGCTTAAGTGTCCTTCTGCTGTGATCTCATTAATGAGTGTCATCAGGCTGGCGATCGCTGTATTGAATTTCAGGTTCTCGATATCAGAAGAAACTTTCTTGATGGTGCGGTGGAGTTTCATCTCCAGTTCATCAGATACGGATTCTTCAGAAAGGATATCTGTCAGACCTGCAACACGATCCAGGAACTTCTTACAGCCCTTTACAGAGTTCTCGCTCCATGGTGTAGCTGCGCCATAGTCACCCATAAACAGCACATAGGTACGAAGAGTATCTGCACCGTATTCTTCTACAATATCCAGCGGGTCAACTACATTACCCTTGGATTTACTCATTTTATCTCCGTCCGGTCCGAGGATCAATCCCTGGATGGAACGTTTTGCGTATGGTTCCGGTGTGTTTACTACGCCAAGATCATACAGGAAATGATGCCAGAATCTGGAGTAGATCATATGTCTGGTAACATGCTCCATACCACCATTGTACCAGTCAACAGGCATCCAGTATTTCAGTTTGTCCATATCAGCCAGTGCATTTGCATTGTGCGGATCTGTGTATCTTAAGAAATACCAGGAAGATCCTGCCCACTGAGGCATGGTATCTGTCTCACGTTTCGCTGCAGCACCGCATTTCGGGCATGTGCAGTTTACGAAAGAATCAATCTTTGCAAGTGGGGACTGTCCGTCTTCACCCGGCTCGAAGTCCTTTACATCCGGCAGACGCAGCGGAAGTTCGTTCTCCGGAACTGCCACAACACCGCAGTTCGGGCAGTGGATAAGCGGGATTGGCTCACCCCAGTATCTCTGGCGGTTGAATGCCCAGTCTTTCATCTTATACTGAACACCGGCTTTACCGATTCCTTTTTTCTCCAGTTCTTCCAACATACGCTCAATAGAATCTTTCTTCTTTGCATATCCGTTCAGGAAATCGGAGTTTACCATTTCGCCGTCGCCTGTATAGGCTTCTTTGGAAATATCTCCGCCTTTGATAACTTCGATAATGTCGATGCCGAATTTCTTCGCGAAATCATAGTCACGCTGGTCGTGAGCAGGTACTGCCATGATAGCACCTGTACCATATCCCATCATTACATAGTCAGCAATGTAGATCGGGATTTTCTTACCGTTAACCGGGTTGATTCCCTCAAGTCCCTGGATTCTCACACCTGTTTTATCTTTTACAAGCTGAGTTCTCTCAAACTCTGTTTTCTTTGCACACTCATTACGATATGCAGTGATCTCATCCATGTTTGTGATTTTATCTGCATATTTGTCAATGATCGGATGTTCCGGTGCGATTACCATGAATGTTACACCAAACAGAGTATCCGGTCTGGTTGTATAGATTTCAAGTTTCTCATCGATTCCGTCAACATCGAAGTTAACGAAAGCACCTTTTGATTTGCCGATCCAGTGGATCTGCTGCTGTTTTACATTATCCGGATAGTCTACATCTTTCAGACCTTCCAGAAGCTTATCTGCATACTGGGTGATTCTTAAATACCATACATCTTTTGATTTCTGAACAACATCGCTGTGGCAGATATCACATTTACCGCCCTGGCTGTCTTCATTGGAAAGGACTACTTTACAGTGCGGGCAATAGTTAACCAGTGTTCTGTCTCTGAATACAAGACCTTTTTCGAACATTTTCAGGAAAATCCACTGTGTCCATTTGTAGTAGTCTTCATCTGTTGTATCGATCACACGGTTCCAGTCAAAGGAAAATCCAACTTTCTTTAACTGGTTTGAGAATCTCTTGATGTTCTCATCTGTGATGATACGTGGATGTGTTCCGGTCTTTACTGCGTAGTTCTCTGTCGGGAGACCAAATGCATCAAATCCGATCGGGAAAAGTACATTATAACCTTCCATACGACGTTTTCTGGAAATAACCTCCAGACTGGAATATGCTTTGATATGTCCTACGTGCATACCGGCACCGCTTGGATATGGGAACTCTACCAGACCATAGAATTTAGGTTTGTCACTGTTATCTTTGGCTTCGAAGACTTTGGCTTCTTCCCATTTTGCCTGCCACTTAGGCTCAATCTTTTTAAACAAGTATTTCATCTCTATACTTCCTCCAACATTTTGCTGTATGTGAACTACCCGGCAACAGAGTTACCAGGGCATCTGACTTAAGGCGAGATACCGTCTTTTTCAGGGTGCGTCCATGACACCACTACTGTTTGCTCCACTGAGCTACACAGCTGCTTTTATTATTTCCGGCGGTTTCAGTCCGATTATGGACATCTTATCCTAAAAATTTATTTTAATTCAACAAAGGCTGTTTGTCAATGTAACGTTTCGCAGTATCTAGTGTTTTTGCTGTAAAAATGGGTTACTGTTCACTCCGTTCACAGTAACGTAGCCAAAATTCATTCCAAATTGCCTGCGGCAATGGACTTTTGGCTTGTATGTCTCCGGGGTTTTGCATATTTATGGCCAAAAACCTCGGAAGCAAGAG
>OGOG01001722.1_pt1 | contig 20513 bp, 17 predicted proteins | sample 1552581 | NCBI WGS metagenome assembly OGOG01 (sample SAMEA2580152, study PRJEB22360) | human gut metagenome | biome: human gut; feature: human-associated habitat; material: faeces | place: Denmark | collected 2008/2010 | reverse complement strand
GTCAGGCCCATGATGGCAAGGCGGCCAAAGCCCATCAGACCAAAAGGCCCTTCCACCACACGCTGGTCGTCCGGCCCGCGCATCACGGTGCGCAGCAGATACTCCTTGAATTTGGCGGCACTCAGGTCGTGCCCCGTGTAACCCATAACACAACACATATTTCTTACCCCTCTCTCTAAACCTCTCCGTCAATGCTTCGCATTGCCACCTCTCCTGATAGGAGAGGCAAGTTTCCCGGTGACTGAGAGGTTTTTGCAAATAAAAAATACGGCAGCCTTCATCCCATTGCTAGGACGAATGCTGCCGTATCCGTGGTGCCACCTAAATTACCGGTGCGCGAACACACCAGTCACTTTTGTGTACTCTCCCCGTTGAAAGCACTGCCGCGATAACGAGCGGCTGCCGTCGGCCCCTACTAACTGCCCGAAGCAGGTTCAGGGGGAAGCTCACGGGGGTTCGTTCGGGGCTCATTCTCTGTGCGGCTTCCACCGGCCCGCACTCGCTGCAAAAGAACCTTGAGCACTTACTTTTCCCGATCAACGCTTTTCCTGCCTGCATTGTATCACGGCTCTTTGTCCGTGTCAACACAGTGTTCGCATTTTTGTGCGGTCTGCCCCGGATGGGGGCTGTTTTGTGCGCAGCTGCGGCACAATCCGTACAAAACGCTGCCCTCGCACTGCAGGGTGAAGCCGTGCTCCGCCATCAGATGGGCACGCACCTCATCCATAAAGTGGCAGTCCAGGTGATAGATGCGCCCGCACTGCACGCACTTCAGGTGCAGGTGCTCGCGGCAGTGGCGGCCCTCGTCCACATACTGGAACACGGCCTTTTCGCCCTTATCGGCCACATATTTCATAATGCGCTGCTCGCCTGCCAGCTTGTCCAGATACCGGTACACCGTGGTGGGATTGGGGCTGGCCCCCTCTGCCTCCAGATGTTCCAGAATGTTGGATGCACTGACCGCGTGCTGGCGGTTGTTGATGAGATAATCCAGGATCAATTGCCGGGTTTTGGTGTTGTACCCCCCGCGACCTGCCATGGTATCAGCCTTCCTTTCTGGGTCAAGTGTACCACAATTTATCCTTTGATGCAAAACAAGAACGAAACACTGGCGACAAGCACAAAAAAACTGTTCAATTTATAGCAAAATAATGCATGATATCTGTTCAAAACGGAAAAGCTCCCAAAGTTTTCAAAAAAGTCTTGTAAACATTGTCCAGATATGTGATAATAATATTAATGATTACTTGGATTATTTAAGGGATACAAGCTGTCCGGCGGGCGACTGATTGCTGCCTGAATGGTCCTGCTTGTGAACTAGGAGATAGAACAATGAAAGAGATGGATTCCCAGTCAAAGACCAGCCTGAAGCTGCAGGCTTACCAGTACCTGAAAACGAAGATTCTGAACTGTGAGTACCGCCCCAACGAATTTCTGAACGAGCAGAAGCTCTGCGCTGAGATGGGCAACATCAGCCGCACCCCCATGCGTGACGCGCTGGGCCGCCTGGAGCAGGAGGGGCTGATCACCATCCTGCCCAAAAAGGGGCTGATGGTCTCCGGCATTACCGAAGAGGATGTGCACAGCATGTTCGAGATGCGCCTGCTGGTGGAGCCTTACGCCCTGCGCACCTACGGCAGCCTGATCCCCCGGGAGCAGCTGGAGGCCTACACTGAGCTGATGCACCACCCCGAGCGGATCGACGACTTCTGCAAATCCGACGATGATTTCCATGAGCTGCTGATGAGCAGCCTGCCCAACAAATATCTGCGCTCTGGCTATGACCGCATCACCGGCCTGAACACCCGTTTCCGCATTATGACCGGCAAGGTGAGCATGATCAATCAGGATCAGACCTGTGAGGAGCATCTGGAAATTCTGAATGCCGCCCTGAGCGACAACTGGAACACCGCCGCCGATGCGTTGCAGCATCACCTTGAGCTGGCCCGCGATAAGGCCGAGGGAGTCATCAAGGTCATCCGGCTGTGGTAAATGAAACGATAAAAACGCTGTATCACTCCTTCCGGCATCGCTGATGCGATGCCACCTCCCTCTCAGAGGGGAGGCTTTTGCGTTGGCCGCCGCGTTAAGGCTCCCTCCTGGAGGGAGCTGTCGAGCGAATGCGAGACTGAGGGAGTAGTACAGCGTTTTCTTTTGCTGGAAAGTGTAAAAAATTCATAGAAATCAAAAGAAAAGTACATTGAATATTGTTTAACAATGTGGTATCCTTAACAACAGAGAGAGCCCGCTGGCAGGCGGGCAGAATGATTTGGAGGAAAATAATTATGGCTGACCGCATTGTTCTGAACACCATTTCCTACCATGGCCACGGTGCCATTGAGAACATCGTTCCCGAGCTGACCGCCCGCGGCTACAAGAAGGCTTTTGTCTGCTCTGACCCCGATCTGATCAAGTTTGGCGTGACCAAGAAAGTCACCGACCTGCTGGATGCTGCAAACTTCGCCTACGCTGTTTACAGCGAGATCAAGCCCAACCCCACCATCGCCAACGTGCAGGACGGCGTGGCAGCCTTCAAGGCTGCTGAGGCAGACTGCATCGTGACCATCGGCGGCGGCTCCTCCATGGATACCGCAAAGGCCATCGGCATCATCATCAACAACCCTGAGTTCGCGGATGTGCGCTCTCTGGAAGGCGTGGCTCCCACCAAGAAGCACGCTGTGTTCACCATTGCCGTGCCCACCACCGCCGGTACTGCGGCTGAGGTCACCATCAACTACGTCATCACCGATGTGGAGAAGAAGCGCAAGTTCGTCTGCGTGGACACCAACGATATCCCCGAGATCGCTGTGGTCGATCCCGATATGATGTCCTCCATGCCCAAGGGCCTGACCGCCGCTACCGGTATGGATGCTCTGACCCACGCCATCGAGGGCTATATCACCAAGGGTCACTGCACCATCTCCGATATGTTCCATCTGGAAGCCATCAAGCTCATCAGCGAGAACCTGCGCGGTGCCGTGCAGAACACCCCGGAGGGCCGCGAGGGCATGGCTCTGGGCCAGTACATCGCCGGTATGGGCTTCTCCAATGTGGGTCTGGGCATCGTCCACTCCATGGCACACGGCCTGTCCGCTCTGTATGATACCCCCCATGGCGTGGCCTGCGCCATCCTGCTGCCGGTGGGTCTGGAGTACAACAAGACCGTTGCCGGGGAGCGCTACCGCGCGGTCGGCAAGGCCATGGGCGTGAAGGGCATCGACGAGATGAACGATGCCGAGGCCGCCGATGCCACCATCGCCGCCGTCAAGCAGCTGAGCGCAGATGTGGGCATCCCCGCAAACCTGCAGGGCATCCTGAAGGAAGAGGACATCCACTTCCTGGCCGAGTCTGCTTTTGCAGATGCCTGCCGCCCCGGCAACCCCCGCGATACCAGCGTGGAGGAGATCGAGGCACTGTATAAGAGCCAGCTGTAATTCGTAAACTGAACAAAGAGGGTCGGGAATGCCGCTTCCCGGCCCCTTTTTGTTCCGGGAAAGGAGCGCTATGAACCTGAATTTCTATACTCTTTGTGTAATTTATCTGGTATATTCCTTTTTAGGCTGGGTAGGCGAGACCGTTGTTGCAACCGCAAAGGGCCGCCGGTTCACCAACCGCGGCGTGGCCTCCGGCCCCTTCTGCTTTGTGTACGGCACGGCAGGGGTGCTCATCACCATCGGCCTGAACGACCAGCGCACCAGCCTGGCGGCACTGTTCTTCGGCAGCATGATCTATGCCACGGTGGTGGAGTGGCTGACCGCCAAGCTGCTGGAACGGATCCACCACCGCCGCTGGTGGGACTACTCCGATAAAAAGTTCAATCTGGACGGCTATGTCTGCCTGCAATACTCCCTGCTGTGGGGTCTGCTGGGTATGGCGGCAGTCCGCTGGGGCAACGACCTGCTGTTCCGGCTCTGCGCCCACCTGCCGCTGCTGCTGTTCCACGCTGTGGTATGGGGCGGCATGGCGCTGGCCGTCCTTGACCAGATCTCTGCCATGGTGGTGGTCAGCCGGTATGCGAACCGCCACCCACGGCTTGAGCAGCTGAATCGGGAGCTGGGCAGGGGCTCGGAGAGGCTGCGGCAGAAAATTACCGCCAGCGTGGAAAAGCGGATCCAGCGGGCGTACCCTGCTGCGGCCCGTCCGGAGCCCACCACCAGTGCCGAAAAGCAGCTCTCCCTTGCCGACCTGCTCTGGCTCTTTGTCATCGGGGCTTTCCTCGGAGATGTGGTGGAGACCATCTTCTGCCGCATCACCGCCGGGGTCTGGATGAGCCGTTCCAGCCTGGTCTGGGGCCCGTTCAGCGTGGTATGGGGGCTGGCGCTGGTGCTGGCCGCCATCCTGCTGCGGGGCGGCGAACAGAAGAGCGAGAGCCGCATCTTCTGGTTCGGTGTGATCCTGGGCGGTGCGTATGAGTATGTGTGCAGCGCCGTAACAGAGCTGCTGTTTGGCACCGTGTTCTGGGATTACAGCGGCTTCAAGTTCAATCTGGGCGGGCGCATCAACCTGCTGTACTGCTTCTTCTGGGGCATTGCGGCCGTGACCTGGATTCGCTATGGCTACCCGCTGGTGGCAAAGGGGATGAAGGCGGTCAAGCGCAGGATCCGCCCCTGGATGACCGCTCTGCTGGCCGTGTTCATGGCCGTGAACCTTGTGACCAGTGCGTTGGCGCTGGCCCGCTACGATGCCCGCACCAGCGGCGCGGCTCCGGCCAATGCGGTGGATGTGCTGCTGGATGAGCATTTTGACAATGCCCGGATGGAGCGCATCTACCCCAACGCCAAAAAGGTGGAGAAGGCTGGGTAAAAATACACGATTTTGCTTGCGTTTTGCAGGGGAAACAGGTATAATACTTTTTGGATTAAAAAGGAGAGATTTTATATGCTGATCCCTGTATTATTGTTTATCGTGGGCCTGCTCTGCCTCATCAAGGGCGGCGACTGGTTCGTGGACGGTGCAACCGGCATCGCCCGCCGCTTCAAGGTGCCGGAGCTGCTCATCGGTGCCACGGTGGTGTCCATCGGCACCACCCTGCCTGAGGTCATGGTCTCCACCACCTCGGCCATGACCGGCCACGGCGAGATCGCCTATGGCAACGCCATTGGCTCGGTCATCTGCAACGCGGCCCTGATCGCGGCCATCACCATTGCGGTCCGCCCGGGCAAGGTGGACCCCAAGAGCCTGCGGGTGCCGGTGCTGTTCTTCTTTGTGGCAGCGGCCCTGTATGCGGGCGTGGCCTACACCACCGGCTACTTCAGCCGCCCCATCGGCATTGTGCTGCTGGCAATGTTCGTGGCGTACATGGTCTGCAATGTGCTGGCTATGAAAAACGCCCCCGCCCCGGAAGACGATGAGGACGAGCCGGAAAAGGAAATGTCCTTTGCCAAGGAGATCGGCCTGCTCATCCTCGGCGCAGCCCTGATCGCTGTGGGCGCAAACCTGCTGGTGGACAACGGCACCCTGATCGCGCAGGCGCTGGGCGTGCCGGAATCCGTCATTGCCCTGACCTTTGTGGCGCTGGGCACCTCTCTGCCTGAGCTGGTCACGGCAATCACCTCGCTGGCAAAGGGCCACGGCTCCCTCTCGCTGGGCAATGTCATTGGTGCCAACGTGTTCAATCTGGTGCTGGTCAGCGGCATGTCCATCACGGTGTCGCCTTTCAGCATCCCGCAGAACTCCACCATCATGGGCATCAATTCCTCTCTGGTCATGGATCTGCCCGTGATGTTCGCAGTCATGCTCCTCCTGACTGTGCCCGCTCTGCTCAAGGGCAGGCTCTCCCGCTGGCAGGGCGTGCTGCTGCTCTGCATCTATGCAGCCTTCTGCGCCGTCCAGTTTGCAATGTAAGCCTCTGCGCCGGAGACCCGGCCCGGCTCCACGTCGGAGCGGGCGCTTTGGGGCAGAAAACCGTTTTGAGAAAGGCATCCTCGTTTGCGGGGATGCCTTTTTTCTGTCCCTGCAGCAGGGGCTGACCGGAAGCAGCGTTTTCTTAAGAAATCCTTAGAAAAATTTCATGGAAAATGCAGGAAACTGCTGTTATACTAGAACCGAGAATGACAAAAAGGGGAGAAGACCATGGCAGAGCAGACCATTCTGATCGCGGAGGACGATCCGGATATCCGGGACGGCGTGCGCATCCTGCTTTCCGGCGAGGGATACCATATCATCGAAGCCGAAAACGGCACCCGGGCACTGGAGGTGTTCCGCCCGGAGGTCGATCTGGTGATCCTGGATATTATGATGCCGGGCATGAGCGGCCTGCGCGTCTGCGAGGAGCTGCGCAAGCTTTCCACAGTGCCGATCCTGTTCCTCACGGCAAAATCACAGGAGTCCGATAAGCTGCTGGGCCTGACCGCGGGCGGGGACGATTACCTGCCCAAGCCCTTTTCCTTTGCGGAGCTCAGCGCCCGGGTCAAGGCATTGTTGCGGCGGTACTGTGTCTATCAGGGCAAGGGGCAGGCCCCGGCCCGGGCCGAAAACCTGACCCTGTGCAGCCATGGCGTGAAGCTGGCGCTGGACTGCAACCGCGTCTGGGTGGACGGGGAGGAGATCGACCTGACCGAGACGGAGTACAAGATCCTGCGGCTGCTCATGCAGAGCCCCCAGCGCATCTTCCCGGTGCAGGTGATCTACGAAGATGTGTGGCAGGAGCCTTATTTCTACACCTCCAACGGCACCGTGATGGTACATATCCGCAATCTGCGGATGAAGATTGAAAAAGACCCGCAGAACCCTGCCCGTCTGCAGACCATGTGGGGGAAAGGGTACCGCTTTGTGCCCGGGGAGGAGAAGGATCATGCGTAAAAAGCTGGGGCTTTCCGGCAAGCTGATGCTGATGATCCTGTTCTCAGCACTGGCAAGTGCTGTGTTTCTGGTGGGAATGCAGGTCGTGCTGAATAAAGCCCTGTGGCTTTATTTTGACCAGCCGGAAACCCAGCAGAAGGCTGTGGAAAAGCAGGTGCAGGAGCTGCAGAGCTATATCGACCGGCGCGGCCTTTCCAGCCGGGATATCGACAAGCTGGACGACTGGTCTGTGCGGAACGGCAGCACGATGTTCATCATCTACGACCGCTCCCGGATGCTCTATTCCTCCTATCCGCTGGTCGCTCCGGTCTACGAGGGGCGGGGAAACGTGACGGAAGTGGTTCCGGCCGAGCACGGGCTTCCGATGTACTCGCTCACCTTTTCGGACAAAGAGACCACCGCCATGTTCTATTACAACGGCGTGGATGCCTATTACGGCAAGGGGTGCGAGATCCTGCTGCTTGTCAGCTTTGCCCTTTTCCCACTGTTTTTCTTCCTGAGCAGCCGGAAGATCATCCGCTATATCCTCCTGCTCAGCGGGGAGATCCAGGCCATGGAGGGCGGTGACCTTGACCACCCCATCACGATCCAGGGAGACGATGAGCTGGCCCTGCTGGCCACCAGTCTGGATGGCCTGCGTCTGACCCTGCGCCAGCAGCAGGCCGAGGAGGCTCAGGCTGCCGCCAAGGTCAAGAGCCTGATCACTGAGATGTCCCATGACCTGCGCACCCCGCTGACCACCCTGCTGCTCTATACCGAGATCCTGCGCCACCACAAATACGAGACCGAGGCCCAGCAGGATGAATATCTGGCAAAGATCGACGGCAAGGCCCGGCAGATCAAGCAGCTGTCCGACAATCTGTTCGAGTACGCGCTGGTCACCCGGGACACCGTGGTGCAGCTGGATGCCCCGGCCCGCTTCTCCCAGATCTTTGAGGAGCCGCTGGCCGAGATGGTGGAGATGCTGCAGCAGCGCGGCTTTGCCTGTGCGCTGGAGCTGGGCAGCGAGGATGTGCTCCTGACCGTGCGGGCACAGTATATCCGGCGCATTCTGGACAACATCGGCTCCAACCTGATCAAGTACGCCGACCCGGCCCGGCCCATCGAGGTGCGGTTCCTGCGGCAGGAGGGAAGGGCGGGCCTTGTGTTCCGCAACCATGTCCTGCCCGCGCCCCCGGCAGTGGAAAGCACCAAGGTGGGCCTGACCAGCATCGAGACCATGATGGATAAGATGCACGCAGACTGCAAGATCGAACAGGAGAATGAGCAGTTCACCATGACGCTGCTGTTTCCGGTAGAATAAGACAACCCTCTCAGTCAAAGCCTACGGCTTTGCCAGCTCCCCCGAAGGGGGAGCTAATGCAGCACCTCGGATAGAGCCTGCATAGCCTCTCCCTTCGGGGGAGGCGGCATTGCAATGCGATGACGGGGAGGGTTTCTTTTTACACTTTTTCCACCGAACTTAAGCAAGTCTTAAGAAATATCTCCGGCGAATGTTAAGAAAGGCCCGCTATACTGTTGGAAGAAGGGCGGGTGCGGCTTTGCACCCTGCCATAACATCAGGGAGGGGCAACCAATGCTGCGAAAAAAGAAACAAACGCCGCAGGAACAGAGCGACCAGGAATTCAATCTGGCGCTGGAAGTGCCTGCAGAACAAGAACCGAAGGGCTGGAGACCTTTTGTAAGGCGCAACTGGAAGCGTATTGCCGCTGCCGCCTGCGCAGCCGCAGTGGCCGGTGCGTTCCTGCTGCCCGGGAAGGGCGCAAAACCGGCAGGCGTAGATACTGAATATCTGGAAAGCGCGGTGGAGCGCCGGAATATCACAAACGTGTTCAGCGGCTCCGGCACCATTGCCGCAGCCAACACCTACACCGTCAATGCGCTGGTGTCCGGCACTGTGCTCACCGCCGATTTTGCGGTGGGGGACACCATTGAAGAGGGAACGGTGCTCTACACCATCGACAGCTCCAACGCCGCCAACAGCGTGGAAAAGGCCCAGCTCTCGCTGGATCAGGCCCAGCGCAATTACGAAGATGCCGTGGATGCCCAATACATCCGCAGCACCATCGGCGGCACGCTGGCCTCCTATAAGGTGGCGGTGGGCGATGTGGTCACCGCCGGGCAGGAGGTAGCCACTGTGCGGGATGCCTCCACCCTGCTGCTGACGCTGGAATTCCCGGCAGCAGATGCGGCGAACTTTACCGTGGGGCAGGCCGCACAAGTTACGCTGGACGGCACCTTTGAGGCCGTCTCCGGCACCGTGCGCTCCGTCTCCGGTGCGGATGCCCTGAGCAGCGGGAACCTGCTGGTGCGCACCGTGACCATTGCGGTGAACAACACCGGCAGTCTGACCGCCGCGCAGGCCGCAACGGCCAGCGTCAACGGGGTCAGCGCACTGGCATCGGCAAAATTCAGCTACCAGAACGAGCAGACCATCACCGCCTCCACCGGCGGCACCGTGAACGCCCTCTGCGTGAAAGCGGGCTCCTCTGTCAGCGCCGATACCGCGCTGGTCAGGATCTCCGGCAAGGAGCTGACCAAGCAGGTGCAGAACGCCTCCGATAACCTGCGCAGTGCCCAGATGTCCATGGAGGACACCGAGGATCAGCTGAACAACTATACCATCACCTCACCCATCAGCGGTACGGTCATCTCCAAGGAGGTCAAGGCGGGCGACACCGTGAGCAATACCGCAGGCAGCACCAGCCTGTGCACCATCTACGACCTGAGCTATCTGCAGATGACGGTGAATGTGGACGAGCTGGAGATCCTCTCCATCAAGGAGGGGCAGAGTGTGACCATCACCGCGGATGCCATCTCTGACCGCACCTTTACCGGCGTGGTCACCAGCGTGTCCAAGGCGGGCACCACGGCAGGCGGCACCACCACCTATCCCGTCACCATCCGCATCGACGATACCGGCGAACTGCTGCCCGGCATGAACGCCACCGCCGAGATCACGACGGCCAGCACTGAGAACGCGCTTTCCATTCCCAATGCCGCTGTAGTGCGGGGCAATTATGTGCTGGTGACCAAGGATTCCCCCAGCGCTGCCAACGCCGACCCCAGCATGACCGCCCCGGAGGGCTATGTCTATGTCAAGGTGACCACCGGCACCAGCGATGATGATTACATCGCCGTAACAAGCGGCCTGCAGGAAGGCGACACCGTAGCCTACACCGCCAGCAGCACCGCCTCTGTCAGCGCTGACGGACAGATGGAGGAGATGATGGTGGTCGGCGGGCCCGGTCAGGGCGGCGGTGGAAGCGGCGGCCCGAGCGACGGTGCACCGGGAGGTGGCCCGCAATGAGCGCTCTGATCGAATTTGAGGATGTGTGCAAATATTACCGGATGGGTGACACCACGGTAAAAGCCGCTGACCACATCAGCATGAAAATTGAAAAGGGCGAGTTTGTGGCCATCGTGGGCCAGTCCGGCTCCGGTAAATCCACCTGCATGAACATCATCGGCTGCCTGGATGTGCCCACGGCGGGCAGCTACCGGCTCAATGGCCGGGAGGTGGGCAACATGTCCGGGAATGAGCAGGCCGAGGTGCGCAACGAGATGCTGGGCTTCATCTTCCAGCAGTATAACCTGCTGCCCAAATTGAATCTGCTGGAAAACGTGGAGGTGCCGCTGATCTATGCGGGCGTGCCCCGCGCCGAGCGCCGCCGCCGGGCCCGCGAGGCACTGGAGCAGGTGGGGCTGGGCGATAAGCTGAAAAACAAGCCCAGCCAGCTTTCCGGCGGCCAGCAGCAGCGCGTCTCCATTGCCCGGGCGCTGGCCGGGAATCCGGCGGTCATTCTGGCCGACGAGCCCACCGGCGCGCTGGACAGCCACACCGGCCGCGAGGTGCTGGGAATGCTGCAGGACCTGCATGGGCAGGGCCATACGGTGGTGCTCATCACCCATGACAACTCCATTGCCGTGCAGGCCCAGCGCATCATCCGGCTGGAGGATGGCCGCGTGGTCTACGACGGCGATGCCCGGGCACCGGAGGCCATCGTTCAGCCGACACTGAACTTTGAACCGGCAGAACAGGAGGGGGACGCATGATCTACGAGACCTTCCGCGAAGCAGTCAAGAATATCTGGAGCAACAAGTTCCGCACCGTTCTGACCATGCTGGGCATCATCATCGGTGTCACGGCGGTCATCGTCATCGTGGGTCTGGGCAATGGCATGACCCAGAGCATCAAGGACAGCTTTTCTGAGATGGGGACCAATGTCCTCAGCGTCCAGATCACGGGCCGCGGCTCCCGCACCGTGACCGTGCAGCAGATGTACGATATCGTGGACAGCCACCCGGAGGTGTTCACTGGCATGTCGCCCACCACCACGCTGGACAGTACCGTGAAGGTGGATACCACCACCTATGGCTATACGAGCGTCAAGGGCGTGAGTGAGACCTACCTGGATATGATGGGGCGTACGCTGGCCCAGGGCAGGGGCCTGACCTATGTGGACATCACGGACAATAAAAAAGTCTGCGTGGTGGGCGATTACATTGCCCGTGCGGCCTACGGCGGCAACGCCATCGGCCAGACCATCAAGATCGGCAGTGAGAGATTTACCATCGTGGGCGTGCTGGAAGCCAATGTCAGCAGTACGACCGATCAGGAGGGCACCGACGATGACATGATCTTTGTGCCCTATACCACCGCCCAGCGCATCAGTAAGACCAGCGCCAGCGCCTACGGCGTGGTTCTGGTGAGCGATGAACTTGCCGATGAGGGCAAGAATCTTCTGGTAAAAGGGATCGAATCCATCCTCCACGCGGAGGACGGCTATTTCATCACCAGCCTGAGCGAGATGCTGGAGACCATGACCAGCATGATCAACATGGTGGTGGCGATCCTGACCGCCATTGCAGCCATCTCCCTGCTGGTGGGCGGCATCGGCATTATGAACATTATGATGGTGTCCGTCACCGAGCGCACCCGGGAGATCGGCATTCGCAAGGCGCTGGGTGCCAAGGAACGCAGCATTCTTGCCCTGTTCGTCACTGAGGCGGCCACCACCTCCGCACTGGGCGGGCTGCTTGGCATTGCACTGGGCTATCTGTTCAGCGCTCTGGCCAACCGGGTGCTTCCGCTGCTGGTGTCGGATATGGAACTGACGGTGGCCCCCTCCATGACCTCAGTGCTGGTGGCCTTTGGCATCTCGGTGGGCATCGGTGTACTGTTCGGCTACCTGCCCGCCAAGCGCGCCGCAAGGCTGAACCCCATTGAAGCATTGAGATATGATTAAACCTCTCACCGCTTCGGTCTGGCTTCGCCAGCGCCTTGCGGAGCTCCCCTGGCAGGGGAGCCTGGAATAGAGGAAACACGATCTTAAGGAGAATCTTCCATGAAAAAAAGAATCCTTTCCCTTTTGCTGGCGGTGAGCATCGCCTGCTCGATGCTGGTGGTGCCGGCAAATGCCGCTGCCAGCAATGCGGCGGTGCAGACTGCCGTGACGCTGGGCGGCTTGACCAGCGAACAGGCCTCCGCCCTGAGCACCGCCCTGACCCGGGGCCAGCTGGCAAAGCTGCTGGTGGCATTCTCGGCCTACCGGGAGAGCGCCGCCACGCAGGGGAACACCGGCACCCTGTTCACCGATGTGGACAGCGGGAACGAATATGCCCCCTATATCCGCATTGCCGTCCAGCAGGGGTGGCTCAGCGGCTATACCGATGGCTCTTTCCGGCCCGACAACGGCGTGACGCTGGAAGAGGCCTGCACCGCCGCCCTCAAGCTGCTGGGCTATGATGTTGCCACCCTGAGCGGCAGCTTCCCGGCGGCACAGCTCAACAAGGCCAGCAGCCTGGGCCTGCGGGCCGGTCTGAGCGCCGTGCAGGGGCAGGGCCTGACCCTGGAAGATGCCGCTGTGCTCTTCTATAATGCCCTGACGGCCAGCACCGCTGAAAACCAGACCTATGCCGCCACGCTGGGCTTTACCGTGACGGATGGCCGGATCGACCTGTCCTCAGTGCTGCTCAGCAGTGTGGAGGGCCCCTTTGTGGCCGATGGCACCACCCAGCTGCCCTTTGCCCCGGCGGCGGTCTACCGCAATGATACCGTGGCCACAGATGCCGCTCTGAACGCCTACGATGTCTACTATTACAGCGCCAGCGCCAGAACGGTCTGGATCTACTCCCGCAAGGCGGCGGGCCGCATCACGGCGGTCTCGCCCAGCGCCAGCGCCCCCACCAGTGTGACAGTGGCAGGCACCAGCTATACACTGGCTTCCTCGGCAGCGGCATCGGTCCTCTCGTCCCTCAACGGCGGCGGAGTGGGGCAGGTGGTCACCCTGCTGTTGGGCATGAACAACGAGGCGGTGGCCGTTCTGACCGGCGAGGAAGCCGACAGCGTGTTCTATGGCGTGGTGCAGACTGCCTCCCGCAGCCTGACCGAGGAAAATGGCGCGGATGTGCTCCAAAGCGTGCAGGTGGCCTGTACCGATGGCGTGACCCGCACCGTGAATGTGGACAAGAGCCTGAACTTTCCCGCCGGCTGGCTGGTGAAGATCACCGTCAACGCCGACGGTGAGAACGTGGAGACCCTGAACGGCCAATCGGTCAGCGGCACCATCCGTGCGGACGGCACCGCGCTGGGCGATGCGGCCCTTGCATCGGATGTGGAGATTCTGGATACGACAGCGGAGGGGTTGGCTGGGACAGTAAGTCCCAGCCGCCTATCGGGGGTAACACTTTCTGCCTCGGATGTCCGTTACTATACCGTGGATGAGAACGGTGCCATTGACCGGCTCATCTTGAACGATGCCACCGGCGACCTGTGGACCTACGGTGTGCTGGATGATGTGACCAACCTCATCAGTACCGCAGCCAGCTCCACCACGAACACCGGCCCCGGCTCGTCCACCTCCAACACCACCGGTTCCAGCGCCTCTGACCTTGTGGCCGGTGCGGTGGAAAGCGTGATGCCCTCCACCAGCACCCTGCTGTATGGGCTGGTCGATGGCAGCATCGGCAGCACTCTGTGGGAGAGCGTGACCAGCAGCACAGCCAGCCTGGCAAGCTATCTGCTCAAGATCGGTGCCAACAGCACCACGGGCGTGGTCAGCTCGGTGCTGGATTACCTGAGCAGCGGCGCGAACTATGTCTGCTACGTCAACGGTGAGCAGACCACCTATAAGACCAGCGTGAAGTATCCCGTGCTGGCGGGCGGCATCTCGGTGCGCAAGACTACTTCCGGCAGTGTGGGCACTATGACTCAGCTGCTCCCGGTCACGGTGGATCAGCTAGGGGCCGCCTCCGTGCGGAGCGGCTCCACCCGCTATGAGACTGCCGACGACATGCAGGTGTATCTGTGGTACAAGGGCAAGTATTACGCCACCACCCTTTCCCAGATCAACGCCGAGGATTACAGCCTCATCGGCTGGTACGATGCCCACGGCAGCGCGGCGGGTGGAAAGATCCGCGTTCTTGTGGCCGTGAAAAAAGACTGACCGCGTCTCCGGCAGGCTGTGAAATGGGACGAAATCCGGTCATAAAAAGGCAGTTAGGCGACATTTTTCACGATTTATCCATTGAAATTCTCCCCCGGGGATGATATGATAGACCTGTTCCTGCGCGGCAAAAGGCCGGGAACGAAATCTGAAGTGGGAGAATTTTGTACCAGATGCAGAAAAAGAAGCTTTATCAGCTGGCTGCGGCCATCGTTCTTGTGGTGGCCGTGGCAGCTGCTTTGATCCTGACAGGGATGCGGAAAAGCACCCCTGTGTCCGAGGCGCAGGCCAGCTCGGTGCCGTCCTCCGCTTTGTCCGGCGGGGAAGCTGAGGGTCCCTCCAGCGCCGCAGCTTCCAGCGAGAGCGCCGTCAGCAGTGAGGTGACGGAAGAATCCCCGGTTTCGTCCTTTTTGGAACAGCTGGAAGAGGAACTTGGCATTTCCTCTTCGGAGACAGCTTCGTCCAGTGAGGTCTCCTCTGCCGCCAGCGCAGGCAAGGCGGACAGCGTGAGCTCCGCAGTGTCCGGTTCCAGTGCCGCACACTCGGTGCCCGCGTCCTCTGCGGCTTCCGGCAGCCATGCGGCCAGCAGTCAGGCCCCCGGCAGCAGCCACGCCTCCAGCAGCTCCGCTGCTTCGGAGAATGAGGTGGATGCCAAGATCGACAGTTACATCCGCCAGCTGCAGAACCTGAAGAAGCAGACGGAATCCAAGCTCTACGGCGTGATCTACGAGGCCTACAATGAGTACATCTCCCACCCGGTGGAGGAGCGCAATCTGGGGATGAAGGTCTCCATCGTGGTGTCCAAGACCGCCAAGCTGACCAGTGTTCAGGGCGAGTGTGACAAGGAGTTCAACGCCATCCTGAAAGAGCTGCGCCAGTACCTGCGGGACAATGGCCGTGACCAGAGCGTTGCGGATCAGGCAGAGCAGGAGTACAAGAAGATGAAGTCCGACCTGACCAGCGAGCTGACCGGCATTGTCTATAACAGTGCGGTGGGCAGCGGTGATGGCGGCAAATGGATCCAGGAACACATTGAGCATAAGCGCTGAAATAGATAAGAGCCGTGCAGTTCAAACGCTGCACGGCTCTGCTTTTTTGTTACTGCACACGCTTTAACGCTGTGTTGATGAGATCGGCAAACTGCTCCAGACGCTCCCGGAGCTGGACGATGGAATCGATGTCACTGTCCGAAATGACACTGACGGGAGCCGAAAGGCTGTTGACACTGGCCTCCAGCGTGCCGCTCAGGGCTGCATTGACACCGTGGGCGGGGATCTCCACATGCACATCCACGGGGATGGTGTCATCGAAGAGCAGGGACTTCAGCGGCAGGCCCACCACAAGGACAGCCGCGTCCTCCCCCTCAGACGGGAACTGATAGTAGGTGTAGCCCTTCTTGGCATAATCGGGGTGGACGATGCACTGGCGGCTGAGGGTTATGGTATAGCCGGACATCTCCTGCATGGCCACCTGCGTGTTGGGCACGCCGAGGATCTTTGCCAGCTGGGCCTGCGTGATGTAGTTGGGCAGAGACCACTCCGGCAGGAACGCACCCACCAGCGGCGCGCTGTCCGCGATGGAATCCCGCAGGGTGCGGTAGAGCCGCCCGGCATCAAAGTAGGTGTCGTTGGCATCAATATAGAGGTCGGTGAAAAAGTCGGTGCCGCCGGTCTCGGCGCAGGCAAGCCCGCCGGAGGGGTACAGGTACAATTGCAGCTGCCCCGGCGAATACAGCCCGGCCACATCGCCGGAAGTTGCACCCACCTGTTTCAGAATATTGTACAGGGCCGGGGTACTGGAACTGTCCTGTGCGGTGATGTTATAGCTGAACTCAAAGGCCGCCCCCTTTTGTAAGGCACGGACTTTGCTGTTGACCAGACTGAAAAGGACCAGCGCAGCCACCAGACACACCGCCAGAATGCAGGCCACCACCGTGACCACGGCGCGGGAACGCTTTTTGGAAGATTTCATGGCAGAACCTCCTGTTCTCTTTATAAGGAATACGATCCAGAGCTTAAAAATCGTTCAAGCTGGCTCTGATTTTTTTTTCATAATCTATTTGCAGGCCGCCACAAAGGCATCAAAGATCCCCTGCATGGCGGGGTCGGCAGCGCTGAGCCACTCAGGGTGCCACTGCACGCCCAGGCAGAACTTTGCGTCCGGCTTCTCAATGCCCTCCACGATGCCGTCCTCGCTCAGGGCCGACAGCACAAGGCCGGGGGCGACCTTGTCCACCGCCTGATGGTGCTGGCTGTTGACCAGCACGGTATCCTGCCCCAGAATGCGGGAGAGCAGGGTATCCCGCCGCACGGTGACGGTGTGGATCTTGCCCCAATGGTCGTTGTGGGGGACGTGCTCAAAGGGTTTGATGTCCTGATACAGATCGCCGCCCAGCGCAACATTCATCAGCTGGATGCCCCGGCAGATGGCCAGCACCGGCTTGTCGGCGGCAAGGAAGGCGCGCAGCAGCAGCGGCTCGGCGGTATCCCGCAGGACGTTGGGCTCGCCGCAGGCGGGGATGCGCTCCTGCCCATAGAATTTGGGGTCGATATCGCCGCCGCCCGGCAGCAGCAGGCCGTCACAGGCCAGCGCATCCTGCACGGCCTTTTCGGGGTCGTCCAGCTCGATCCAGCGCATTTCTGCCCCGGCCCGGGCAAGGCTTTCGGGATATTTTGCGTGGGCCTCTGCCAGCAGCTGGTTCGGCACCATGCGCGGCATTGCAATCGTAATAGACATTGACTTTCCCTTTCTCTCTTACAGATCCCTATAGATAAAACCTCTCCGTCATTCCTTCGGGATGCCACCTCTCCTAGGCGGGACTGAGAGGTTTGAACAACAGAAAAACCCCGGAACATTCGTTCCGGGGTTTCTGGCGGAAAGATGGGGATTCGAACCCCAGAACGCTTTTGACACGTTACACGATTTCCAGTCGTGCGCCTTAGACCAACTCAGCCATCTTTCCACATCTTCAGTTTTCAGCGTTTCGGGCCGTGGCCCTCAGCGCTCCACTATAATACCTGAAAGGATGACTTTTGTCAAGGATTTTTTTGAAAAAATTTGAAAAATCTAAAAATCAACGTTTCTGCGCCATACATTTTTTCGTTTAAAAAAGCAGAACATGATAATCCCCTTGACGAACCCATAAAAACGGACTATGATGTGGGCAGAGAACGGTTGGAATTTGCAGGTTCCGCTCGAAAAAGAGAACCTGAACAGGAGGATGCAATATGAATTACGCTGATGTTTTGAACAATGCCCGCCAGTGCATCGGGCAGTACTGCAAGGCCTGCCCCGTGTGCAACGGTGTGGCCTGCAAAAATCAGATCCCCGGCCCCGGTGCCAAGGGCGTGGGCGATACGGCCATCCGCAATTATAATAAGTGGGCGGAGATCCGGGTGAACATGGACACCCTGTGCGAGAACGGCACCCCCGACACCGGTGTGGAGCTGTTTGGCAAAACCTTCAAGTATCCCTTCTTTGCAGGCCCTGTGGGTGCGGTGAACCTCCACTATTCTGACACCTACACCGATATGACCTACAATGACGTGCTGGTGCGCGCCTGTGCCGAAAACGGCATTGCCGCCTTTACGGGTGACGGCACCAACCCCGACGTGATGACTATGGCCACCAAGGCCATTGGCACTGCAGGCGGCTGCGGCGTGCCCACCATCAAGCCCTGGAACATTGACACTGTCAAGGCCAAGATGGAGCAGGCCAAGGCCAGCGGCTGCTTTGCCGTTGCCATGGACGTGGATGCCGCCGGTCTGCCCTTCCTGAAGAATATGACCCCGCCCGCCGGCAGCAAGAGTGTCGCCGAGCTGGCCGAGATCGTCAAGCTGGCCGAGCGCCCCTTCATCGTCAAGGGTGTGATGACCGTCAAGGGCGCACTCAAGGCCAAGGAGGCCGGTGCTGCTGCTATCGTGGTCTCCAACCACGGCGGCCGTGTGCTGGATCAGTGCCCCGCCACCGCCGAGGTCCTGCCGGAGATCGCAGAGGCCCTCAAGGGCAGCGGCGTGAAGATTCTGGTGGATGGCGGCATCCGCTCCGGCGTGGATGTGTTCAAGGCGTTGGCTCTGGGTGCTGACGCTGTGCTCATCTGCCGTCCCTTTGTCACCGCAGTCTACGGCGGCGGCGAGGAAGGCGTGAAGTGCTACATCGACAAGATCGCCGCCGAGCTGGCTGATACCATGCAGATGTGCGGCGCGCACTCTCTGGCCGAGATCACCCGGGATATGGTGAGGATCTGATGAACTAGCATAAGAAAAGCGGCATCTTTCCGTTTGCACGGAGAGGTGCCGCTTTTTGGTCAGTCGTTTTCCGAGAAATAATCGCTGTCGATGCGCTTAATGAGGTAAGTCTTTTGAGTGGAAACACCCACGCCGTGCTCAATCATCAGGTTGGTCAATTTTTCACCGTCTACCAGAATGATGTGCTGTGCATTGGCATACTCCTTCGCTTTGGGCGAAAACTTGGCAGTGGTGATAAAAAGTCCTTTATCGACCCTGGGCGGTCCCATCATGGCACCTGCAAACTTTTGGAGTTCCGGTTTTCCAATCGTGGTGTCGGGTTTCCAGCGCTTGGCCTGAATGTAAATGAGGTTGAACCCCAGCTTATCCTCGTGGACGATGCCGTCGATGCCATCGTCACCACTGTATTTGGTAACAAATCCATCGCCGTAGTCCATAGCCTTCATCAAATCAACCACAAGATGCTCAAAGAAAGCAGCGCTTTGATTCAGAATATCCGTCAGCAGATCGTCCGCCAGTTGATTGTTGATAAGAGTATACACCCGCTCGAAGGTCTCCTGCGGTGTTTCGGGCGCGTCATCCGGGACACTGGCCTGCGGTTGTGCAGAAGCGGTGCTGTCTGTATTCTGCGGCCGGTAGAAATCGAGAAACGCGGGGCACTTCTGAGCAAGAACTGCATTGGTAATTGGTTCTGTGCTGGCAAGGAGCGACCGGCCGGCCGGTGTAATGGCAATATAACCCCGCTGAGGGGAGTCAATCATTTCAGCTTTCTTGAGATAGGTCTTGGCCCAGCCGACCCGCCCGGCATAGACTGAAGAACCATTGGAAAGCGTTTCGGAAAGATCCTCTTCGGTCAGCTGGAGCGTCTGAGCGATAGAATCTCGAACCTCCTTCATGGAATGCGACTGACCATCCTGTAAAACGGTCAACACAAGCCGATAAAACTCATTGTACTTTGGAAGAGCCATAAAACATCCTCGCAATCAACATTGATAAAGCAAAGTTTACTTCAACGTTCCATCCAGTACCTGCTGGTAATACCAGGGCTTCGGTGCGCGGAAGGTCTTGCCGGAAAGGTCGACGAAGTCGGGGGAGGTGAAGCGGGGGAGGACCAGCTCCCAGGCGCAGAGAGCCTGATACTTGAGCTTGAGCTCCCGGTTGGCGGTGTTGTTGCCGTATTTGCTGTCGCCCAGGATGGGGCAGCCGATGCTTGCCATGTGGGCACGGATCTGGTGGGTGCGGCCGGTGATGAGCCGGACCTTGAGCAGGGCCAGACGGCCGGAGACGGCAACGGTCTCATATTGGGTCTCCACGTCCTTGGCACCGGGCTGCTTGTCGGGCACGATCTTCACGATGCCCCGGTCTGCATCCTTGAGCAGGTAGCCGCCCAGGGTGCCGTCCGGCGGGGTGGGGCGGCCAAAGGTGACGCAGAGGTAGGTCTTTTTGACCTTGCGGTTCTTGATGACCTCGAGGAACAGCTGCTCGGCCTCGGGGGTCTTGGCGATGATGACCAAGCCGCTGGTGCCGGTGTCCAGCCGGTGGCAGAGGGCCGGGGTGTACAGATCGTTCTCCTTGTACTCGCCCTGCTGGTTGAGGTAGAGCAGAGCACGGTTGAGCAGGGTGTCGTCCTCGGGGCCGTCCACGGCAAGGCCAGCGGGTTTGTTCACCACCAGGATCTGCGGGCAGTCGTAGATGACCTGTGCCGGGCCGCGGGCGTTCTTCCACGCCGGGCCTTCCACCCGCTTGTCGGCATCCAGTACCTCGTCTAGGATGAACAGCTTGATCTCGTCGCCCGCCATTACGCGGGTGGAAAGGGGCTGCTTTTTGCCGTTCAGCTTGATCTTGTTCTCCCGCAGAGCCTTGTTCAGGCGGCCCGGGTTCAGCGCCGGGAACTGCTGCATCAGATAGTTGTCCAGCCGGGTGGGGGCCAGACATTTTACTTTTAAGATTTTCACGGAAATTTTCCTCTCTATCTTGAAATAGAATGTGTCTTTGAATCGTTTTTATTGTAGCGGAA